>Ga0164243_10006751_pt1 | contig 17316 bp, 12 predicted proteins | sample OricompcompostOP_FD_108781 | JGI IMG/M metagenome (GOLD analysis project Ga0164243, IMG submission 108781) | Organic Plus compost microbial communities from Emeryville, California, USA - Original compost - Organic plus compost (OP) | ecosystem: Engineered > Solid waste > Mixed feedstock >... | reverse complement strand
CGGCAAAAGGATCGTCCTCGACGATCAGCAGATTATGGCGTTCGGCCAACTGCAGCACGCGATAAGCCTTGGCCGCACTGATATCGGATCCTGTGGGATTGTGCGCGACAGATTGCGTAAAGAACAACCTGGGCCGCTCCGTCATCAAGATATTTTCCAACGCGGCCAAATCCGGTCCATCGGCCAATCTCGGCACACCGATGACACGCGCACCGGCGAGCTTCAGCTTGCCAAACAACAGGTAATACCCAGGTTCATCCACCAGCACCGTGGCGCCCGGCGGAACGAAATAACGAATCACCAGATCCAGCGCTTGATTTGCCCCCTGCGTCAGCACCAATTGATTGGTACTGACCTCCAGTCCCAGGACACCCAGTTTGCGAACCAGACTGTCGCGCAACGGAGCGTACCCATAACGATGTCCATAGCGAAACAAGGAACTCAACCCCGTACGCACGACCTTTTGGTGATAACGGTCCATACGCATATCCGCCAACCACTCGATCGGCGGGAACCCGTCTCCGACGGCCGTTGTATCGGGATGGGTTTTGAGCTGTTCACGCATCAGCCATACCGTGTCCATGGCGCGATGCAGCTGCCCGGGTTCGTCCTCGGCCTCCTCCGCTCGACGAAACTGGGCCGACACGTAAAACCCTGCTCCTCGGCGAGGCTCGATCATGCCGCGCGACACCAGGATGTCGAACGCGGAGACCACCGTGTTGATCGCGTAGCGATGTAATCGCGCCAACTCGCGCAGCGATGGCAGCTTGTCCCCGGGTTGATACACCCCGTCCGAAATCTGTTGGCCGATGACGTCGGCGAGTTTCTGGGCAATCGTGGCGGAACGTTGCACGCGCATGTCTCGTTGATCCTCTATTTTTCCTGGCGCCGCAACGCCTTGAATGTTGCGTTGCAATGATACTGTTTGTGCAAACTGTACCTTTTATAAACGAGTCAGCTTTAATACAGTGCGCTCCATTGTTTTGCATTGTCTACTTTTTGCGCTACCGGACTGCGTCGAGCACAGACACGGGCCGGGGCCTCAACATTCTGGAGTGCTGTCGTGGTTGCCGATTCCCGCTTGCCCAATTTCCGTGCCCTCAATCCCGCCCAACGCTGGGATTTCCTCGTCAACGCTTGCGGCCTGACGGACGACGATCGGGCGCTCCTCACACAACCAGGCGCGCTGCCCGTCAACATTGCCGACGGCATGATTGAAAACGTGTTCGGCACCTTTGAGCTGCCCATGGGAATCGCCAGCAATTTCCAAATCAATGGCCGAGACGTCCTCATTCCCATGGCGGTCGAAGAACCCTCCATCGTCGCAGCCGCCTCCTACATGGCCAAACTGGCTCGAGAAGATGGCGGTTTCCAGACATCGAGTACGCTGCCGCTCATGCGCGCTCAGGTACAGGTTCTGGGCATATCCGACCCCTACGGTGCGCGTATCGCGCTGCTGCAGGCCCGCGATCAAATTATCGAGCGTGCAAACAGCCGCGACAAAGTGCTCATCGGGCTGGGCGGCGGCTGCAAGGACATCGAAATCCATGTATTCCCCGAATCGCCGCGTGGGCCCATGATCGTCATGCATTTGATCGTTGATGTGCGCGACGCCATGGGGGCCAACACAGTCAACACCATGGCAGAATCGGTCGCCCCGCTGGTCGAGGAACTCACGGGCGGCTCAGTGCGCCTGCGCATTCTCTCGAACCTGGCTGACCTGCGTCTGGCCCGCGCCCGTGTCCGCCTGACTCCGCAAACGCTGGCGACCAAAGAACGCAGCGGCGAAGCCATCATCGAAGGCGTGTTGGACGCCTATACTTTCGCTGCCATCGACCCGTACCGTGCTGCAACGCACAACAAGGGCATCATGAACGGTATTGATCCCATCATCGTGGCCACCGGCAACGATTGGCGCGCCGTCGAAGCCGGAGCGCATGTCTACGCCAGCCGCCAGGGCGGCTACACCTCGCTGACGCGCTGGGAAAAAGACAACAGCGGCGCGTTGGTCGGCACGATCGAGTTGCCCATGCCTGTCGGCCTCGTCGGCGGCGCAACCAAGACCCATCCTCTCGCCCGCCTGGCACTGAAGATCATGCAGGTCAAATCGGCGCAAGATCTAGGCGAAATCTGCGCAGCCGTCGGATTGGCGCAAAACCTGGGTGCTCTACGCGCGCTGGCCACCGAAGGTATCCAGCGCGGCCACATGGCGCTGCACGCGCGCAATATCGCGCTGGTGGCGGGCGCGGTCGGCGACGAGGTCGACGCAGTTGCAAAACGCCTGGCTGCCGAACACGACGTACGCACTGACCGTGCGCTTGAGGTTCTGCAAGAACTGCGCGCCAAAGGCTAGACACCCTGATGCGGGCTCGGGTTCATAGCCCTGCGAGCCCGCATTCGAGTGGCGGTTATTACCCACTCGCATCGAAAACGAAAAAGAGCCGCCAGCGTAACGGCTCAACTGACACTCACGGAGACTTATCCATGACATCCGAGCATCAAGGCTCTCAGCCCGCCCCGCAAGGCCGGTTCGCCGAAGTTTGGGGCGACACCGTAGACCTGAAACACTTAGCCTGGGCAATCGGCATCGGCATTGGCATCAGCATCTTTGGCTTTTACGTCGCCAGCCACTGGCTGACATCGGTCGTCGAGTCCAAACAACTGGCCCATGCCTACGCCATGTTGGCGGGCCTGGCAGGTTGCATCATCGCCGGCGTGATTTGCGCAAAAGCATTTCCCCCAAAACGGGAAGTCACTGAGACGGAAATTTCCATTGACCCGCAATGGCGTCAAGAAGTCCTGGACGAGCTAGCCATGACCTCTGGCGGCATGGGCTCGATCGCCGACCTGCCGCCTACGGTCACCAAAGAGTTGAAAGAACTCAAACTCTACGACCTGTTTGCCGACGCCGAGTCTTCGGCGCGCAACGTCCCCGCCAGCCGCTGAACAAGGAATCACTTCATGGATCCTCATCTGATCGAACAGATTGCAGTAGCCGCGGGCATGGGCCTGATCGGCGCGGTGGTCTTTGCAGCCATCGGCCTGGTGTCTGGCACCGATGAAACAACGACGCTCGCGCCGCTGACATTGCTGACGGTGTTGTTGGGCGTACCGCCCGCCGGCGTATTCACTTTTTTCTTGGCTGGCGCCGTCGCCAAACACATGACGCACGCGGTACCCACGGCCTTGCTGGGCATTCCCGGCGACACCATGGCGATGCCGCTGCTGCAGGACGCGAACCTGCTACGCAAACTGGGCGTGCCGCATATCGCCCTGCGCAAAATGGTTTCTGGCGCCATCATCGCGGCCTTTGTCGCGGTGCCCCTGGCTGTCCTGTTTGCCGTCATGCTGGCGCCTTTTGGTGCGTTCATCACGAAAACGGCTCCCTGGATTTTCCTGGCCGCCGCGATATTGATCGCCTATTTTTCCGCAGGCCGCTGGGCATCTGTCGCGCTGTTGGTGCCATTTGTCGTAGTGATTCTGGCATTGCAGAGTCTGACCGCGAAATATGACGTCAAACTCAGCATCAGCTATTTCCTTGGCATTGCCATCGGGCCGTTGATCGCCGACCTGTTCACGGTACTGTCGCCTGCGGGCCGTCAACGGATGTCACGCGACAATGTGCGCAAATTCAATTTGGCGCCAGATGTCAAAGGCTGGTCGGGATATTTCCCGAACCCCTTCAAAGTCCTCGATCGCAGCCAGACACGATGGACGTTGAGCACGGCACTCGTATCGAGCGCGACCTTTGTATTCAGCCCTGTGGCCATGACGGTCGTACTGGGCGAAATCGTCGGATCGCGGATCAAACACGCTTACCACCGGCTCACCACCGTATTGAGCGCGCGTAATGGCGTCACCGAGGCCACCTACATTGCCGAGGCTTTGATCCCCCTGATCGCATTTGGTCTGCCGCTAAGCCCCGTCGCCGCGGGCCCTGCCGCACCGCTGTTCAATGCTCCGCCCCGATTTACCGTGGATTCCGCAACGGGTCAGACACACAATCTGCACAACTTGATGAACCACTGGGAATTCCTGGGCTATGGCATGCTGGCCGTGATTCTGGCAGCGGTCGTGTCGTACCCGTTCGCGATGAATTATGCGCGCCGCGCAGCCTTGTTCGTCTCGCGCAAAGTGAGCCACGAGGCCATCATTGCTACCTTTGTCGGCCTGATCATCGTCATCAGTGTGTGGGAAGGCCAACTGCTAGGCTTGTTGGTCATCTTGACCATGGGCCTGATGGGCGGTTTGCTGTCGCGTATTTTCGGCTTTAACACCGGCGTGCAGTTCATGGGGTATTACACCGCTGTGCTGAGTGTGCCCGCGTTGGTCAAGCTGCTGTAGACCAACCGGGGCCCATCCAGCGCATGCCCCAAAACATCATCCCGCACATGGCAAAAGCCCCAGCTCATTGAGCTGGGGCTTTGTCCTTTCATCTGCCATTAGCGATTCAAGGCACTACTGTTCGGCAATCGGTTGCTTGCTGCGTCCGGTAAACAGACGCCCTACCAAACCCCACACCAACAACAGCAGCGCTGCCGTCATGATGGTGCCGACCAGACCATTTTCAAAGAACACACCCAGCGATCCATCTGCCAGCAGCATACTCTGACGGAAAGCGTCCTCGGTCTTGTCGCCCAGCACCATGGCCAGAATCAAGGGTGCAATAGGATAGTCCAGCTTTTTAAAGACATAGCCGACCACACCGAACACCAACGCGATGTACACATCCGACATCTTGCCGCTGATCGTGTAGGCGCCGATCAGGCAGATGACAATAATCAACGGCCCTATCACGGCAAATGGCGCGCGCAGGATCGACGAAAACAGCGGAATCGTCGCCAACACCAACACGACAGCCACAATATTGGCCACATACATCGACGAAATCAGGCCCCAGACAAAATCAGGCTGCTCGATAAACAACATGGGTCCGGGCTGCAGGCCCCAGATCATCAGGCCGCCCATCATCACTGCAGCGGTTGCCGAGCCGGGCACACCCAGTGCCAACATGGGCAGCAACGCCGACACACCCGCCGAGTGATCTGCGGCCTCGGGAGCCACGACCCCATCCGGTTCGCCCTTGCCAAAGTTGTTGCGATACTTGGAAAAACGCTTGGCCAAGCCATACGACATGAACGATGCCGCCGTCGGACCGCCGGGCGTGATCCCCATCCAGCATCCCACGATCGTCGAACGAATGAGCGTTACGCCATGCTTGGGCATTTTCTTGATGGCTTGCCACACCACGCCCCAACTCATACGCGCCCGCAGACCATTGAATTTCAGGCCTTCCTCAATCGTGACCAGCAATTCGCCAATGCCGAACAAGCCCACCACAGCAGCCAGGAACGAGATGCCGCTGACCAGCGTGTTGGAACCATAGGTCAGGCGCATTTCGCCCGACACAGTGTCCATACCCACGGTTGCCAGAATCAAGCCGATCAACAACGAGGCCAGGGTTTTCAGCGGAGAACCGCCACTCACCAGGTAGCTGCAGAACGTCAACAGATACACGGCAAAGAATTCGGGCGGACCGAACTTCAGCGCAAAATCCGCGATGGCGTTGGCAATCAGGGTGACGACAACCACCCCTGTCATGGCACCGAAGCCCGCCGCAATGAACGCGGTAGCCAGGGCCTCCGGCGCGAACCCCTTGCGCGCCATCGGATGCCCGTCGAAGGTCGTGGCCACCGACGATGGCTCGCCCGGAATGTTAAAGAGAATAGACGTTGTCGACCCGCCAAACAGCGCGCCCCAGTACATGGAGGACAATAGAATGATGGCCGCCACCGGCTCCATCGTGAACGTCAAAGGCAATAGCAGCGTCACGCCGTTCGGCGCACCCAGGCCGGGCAGCACGCCGACCAGAATGCCCAGCAGCACGCCTGCCGCCATTAACCCAATGTGGTACAGACTCAGCGCAGTGTCAAAGCCCGACGCGAGATAGCTCAGTTGATCTAGCATGGCAAATCTCTAGGCGGCAATGCGCCAGGTATCAATCCAGTCTTCCAGTGGCCCGCGTGCCAGCGGCACGTTGAACCACAGTTCGAATACGGCGTACAGCACGAGAACGGCGCCTACACCGACCAACAGCGAACGCCCCCAGCCAAAACCGCCATGTGCCCGGCACATGTAGACCAGAAAGATGGCCGACGCCACGTAGAAACCCAGAAATGGTGCGGCAACTGCCAGCACCACCGTAGGGATCAACAGCGACATGACGCGGCGCAACTGCTCACCCGTGACGAAGACTTCCTGCACAGGTTTGCGCACGGCCTGGATCAGCAGCAATACGCTGACGATCAATAGCAGCACGCTCAACCGCAGCGGGAAATAACCCGCCTCCGGTCCCGTGCTGCTCCAACCGGAATTCAGCTGCAGACTGCCGTAGATGACCACTGCGGAAAACGCGGCCAGCAGGCCAGCCATGGTGACCTCCATGGCTTGGCGTTGAATCGATATAGACTTGCCATTCATGCTGAGTCACTCGCGGGGTTCAGTCTTTGACCAACCAGCCGTCTTTTTCGAACTGGGCTTTGTTTTTGTTGCCGTCCGCGACGATGTAGTCCTTCAACGCCTGCCCCGTCAAGAACATCTCGGTCTGCAAGCCGCGCTCGATCCACGCCTTGAATTCGGGCTGTTCACGCACCTTGGCCATGACATCTTCGTAGTACTTGGCCTGCTCCGGGGTCAAGCCGCCTGCTGCCCAGACCGTACGCGGCATATTGAACGTCTCGATTGCAATACCCGACTCATGGCAGGTCGGCACATCGGCAAAGCCCTTGTCGCCATGCACTTTGCCTGCAATGGTCATGCGTTCTTTGGTGAACACGCACAGCGGCTGTACTTTGCCGGCGCGCCAGTGCGACACGTTCTCCGACGGATTGTTCAGGTTGGCATCAACATGGCCGCCCGACAGTTGCGCGGCGACTTCGCCGCCGGACTTGAACGGCACGTAGGTGACCTTGACGTCAGTCGCCATTTCGATCTGGCGGGTCAGGATGTGATCCGTGTCCTTGGACTGTGCACCGCCCACCTTGATCGAACCCGGCTTGGCGCGTGCAGCGTCCAAAAGGCTCTTGACGTCCTGGTAGGGACCGTCAGCGTTCGACCACAGCAGGAACTCGTCGGCCGCCATGATGGCGATCGGCGTCATGTTTTCGATCTGATAACCCACCTTGGTGATCATCGGCATCAGATACGCCAGATTGGTCGAGAACACCAGGCGAGTGGGATCGCCTTCAGACGACTGCAAATAGACCAGAGCCTCGGAACCCGCGCCGCCGCCTTTGTTCGTGACGATGATGGGCACAGGCATCAGCTTGTGCTTTTGCACCACAGCCTGGACCACGCGAGCAAACTGGTCCGTGCCGCCGCCGGGACCTGCCGTCACGACGAACTCTACGGGACGCGTGGGTTTCCAGTCGGCGGCCATAGCCGGCATGGTGACAGCAAAGGCGCCGATCGAGGCGGCAGCTAAAGAAGCAAAACGAAATGCGCTACGCATGTTGTCTCCTGTATAGCGATTTATTAATGAAAACAAAGTCTTGTCGTACTGCTTGCGCCGTGCAGCGGCTTAGCCAGCCGGAAAAAACGCAGCATCCTGCTGTTGTCTCAACCGCAGCAGTTCCGACGCCGGGTCGATTTCAATATCGTCAAAGCAGATCAATTGCCCGGCAGCCACATCGCGCACGAGCTTGCGATTGCCGACGAGATAGAACGGGGCAGGCACGCCCGCCGCCAATGGAGCCGCGGACACCAACTCGGCCGTAGTGCCGTCGATCGTGTGATGATGGCCACCCATGGTCAAGACCGTGCCGGCAGCCAGTGCCCGCGTACTGCGAGCTACCAGATCCAGGCGCGGTTCAGGTGCCTGAGCGCCGCTGGACAACCCATAAACCGCTGCATCCAACACGCTGCTGAAGGCCTCCAGGCCCAGCAGATGGCGGGGGATGTACATCATGGCGCGCTGCTGATCGCGGCTCATGACGTGTCCCTTGCCCAACAGCAGATCCCAGGTCGGCTTGTCGTCACAACGAATCACGACGAACACGCCGCCGGCAAAGCTCAACTCATCAGGTTTGCGCAGGCAGTGAAATACGTCAACCACGCCATTGGCTTGGAACAGTCCGCCTTCAGCCGCTGTGGCAAACAAATCGGGGACTTCGCTCGGACGCGCAATAGGTGCATGGAAAGCTGCAGTATCCACGCCCAGGCCTGTGCTGTTTGCCACGACCTGCAGTTCGCACAAGTCAGGCACAGCCCGCTGCGGCAATGCCGAGCAAATAGCGGCGCGTGCTTTGACGCACTCGACCGCCTTGCCCTCGGGCATCACCCAATGATCACCAAAGCCGGGCACATCGATGGACACGCCATTGCTGTCCATGCGGCTCGCCTCGGCGTTGAAAACAAAGTCGTATTCGCTGGATTTCCCCGCGGACAGCACCTCAAAGCCCATCGCCTGCGCCCAGGTCACCAAGCCGATCAGCAAGGACGGCTGGTCACCATCCACCGGCGTCACGACACGGCCTTTGGCGCGCGCCAGGCGAGACAGCTCGGGGCCGACCACGCTGTCGACCTCTTTCGAGGCCAGCGCCACATGCAGGCCGGCCTCGATAGCCAGACGCGCATGGCGGGCACCCGCCTCCGGATGACCCGTCGCTTCCACCATGACCTGCAAGGGCAAACCCACGACGGCAGCGGCATCGCTCGCTGCGATGAACAACCCCTGCTCCCAGGCTTTCACGGCCTGCTCTGCCGTGTCACACTGCGCGATCTGAGCGGCGTCGACGCCGATCGAAATCCAGGCATCTGCAGCGATGGCCGAGGTCAGATCGACGGCGACGCGAGCACTGATCGTCGGCACGCGCCGGGATTGCGCGAGGAAACTCCGTCCGAAGCCGCCGCTTCCGATGACGCAAACTTCGATAGGCTGAGTGACGCCGTGATAACGATGCAGATAGTCCATGGAGTGAAATAAGCACGCTTAAGCGACAATGCGCTTCTAAGGAAACGCAAATTACATGCACTTTTGCATGTAATCTTGGCATTTCAGTTGAATGACAGGCCGAATATTAGGCCAAAAATTGATTGATTGCATGCACTTTGCAGAAAAACGCTGATTACGAGATGAAACCAGATACTGAAACCCTGGCGCCGGCGAAACCTTCCAGCCGGGATGGCATGCGCACCGACCAGGTCGCCGCACAGCTGCGCAAACTGATCGTGTCAGGCGCCCTGCCGCCAGGACAACGCCTGTCCGAACGCGTCATGTCAGAGCAATTCGAGGGGATTTCCCGCACCCCCCTACGCGAGGCGTTCAAGATCCTGGCGGCCGAAGGACTGTTGACCCTGGAGCCCAATCGCGGCGCAGTAGTCACCGCCCTGTCGCTGCTCGAAGTGGAAGCCGCGATCGAGGTATTGAGCGGGCTCGAAGCTCTGGCCGCTGAGCCCGCCTGTGAATTGATCACAGATAAGGAGATCGCAGAAATAGAGGCGCTGCACGCGCAAATGGTGGCGGCCCACGACGCGGGCGACCTGATGTCGTACTTTCAGATCAATCAGACCATTCACCAGCACATGGTGGATGCTGCACGTAACCCCGTTCTCTCTCGTATCTACGCCGCGGAATGCGCGCGCATACGCCGCTATCGCTACGCCGGCAATCAACAGCCCGCACGCTGGCATCAAGCCGTGCGCGAACATGGCGAGATGCTCAACGCCCTGCGCGACCGCGCGGGACCGGTCTTGCGCGAAATGCTGCGCAGACACCACAAAGCAGGCTGGGTCGTGTCACGCGGCGTGCTGGAAGAAACACTGTCGGCCGCTGACGTCTCAACGACCGGCACCCGACAGCAACGCCGTAACGCAACAGCGTCAAAGCGAAGCAAATAGCAACGTTGGATGTGCCAGCGTCATCTAACGCACACTCAATAACCAGATCAGTTACATGGTTTTCCCATGAAGGAGTTCAATGCAAAGGCACAATTTGAAGCTTGGCAAGTCTTATGTATTGCCTGACTTGCTGTAGAGTTGCTGTTCGGCTCTACCCTTCACGATTTCCGTTCATCCAGGAAAATACCGGGCACGTCTCTTGCGCATGCTCGTCTTTTTGGACATACGGCCGTCTCATATCTAGGCTGCAGTGCCTGGTGTCATCACCCATCCACACATGCCTTATTCAGCGTCAGCCCACCGATTCTCATGGTTTGAATTAGCCTGCCACAGTACATTGTGGTTCAGCGCTACGGCTGCGTGGGCACAAACGCCTACACTCGAGCCGGTCATCACTACCAGCACCCGCTATGACACCAATGTGCTGGACACGCCCGCCTCGGTCAACATTGTCGACGGCGTTCAATTGCGTGCAGATAACCTGCAAATCAATCTATCCGACAGCATGGGCAGCGTCCCTGGATTGCAGATCCAGAACCGGCAGAATTACGCCCAGGACCTGCAGCTCTCAATACGCGGTTTTGGTGCGCGCTCAACCTTTGGCGTACGAGGAATAAAGATCTTTGTCGACGGGATCCCGGCCACCATGCCAGATGGCCAAGGTCAGACGTCCAACATTGATATCGCATCGGCGGATCACGTAGAAGTCCTGCGAGGACCGTTTTCCGCGCTCTATGGCAATGCCTCCGGCGGCGTGCTGCTGGTAGAAACCGAAACGGGCAAAGCGCCTCCTGCCCTCCAAGCCAACTTCGGCGCTGGCAGCTATGGCACATATCACTATGGAGTCAAAGCCAGCGGCGCAACCGGCAAGTTCGACTATGTGGTCAGCGCCAACCGTTTCACCACCGATGGCTACCGTGATCACAGCAGTGCGCGCAAAAACCTGGGTAATGCCAAGCTGGGGATCCAACTCGATGACGACAGCCGTCTGACAATCGTGGCCAACAGTGTCGACCTGACGGCGCAGGATCCCTTGGGCTTGACTCGGGAGCAATACGAATCCGATCCGCGGCAAGCCACACCACAAGCCGACCAGTACAACACCCGCAAAACCGTTCAGCAGACCCAGGGCGGCCTGGTGTACGAACGGCAAATCGACGCCGACAACGAATTGCGCGCGATGGTGTATTACGGCCGACGCCACACGGTGCAATATCAATCCATTCCTGCCATCGTTCAAGCCAATCCTCAACAAGCCGGCGGCGTCATCGATCTGCGGCGCGAATACGCCGGCGCTGATCTGCGCTGGACGTCGCATCTGAGCTTGGCAGGACAGCCCTTTACCCTGATTGGCGGCGTATCGTACGACACGCTGAGCGAACGGCGCAAAGGTTATGAAAATTTTCTGGGCAGCGCCAGCGACCCGACGGAGCTCGGCGTCAAAGGCGCACTGCGTCGCAACGAGACCAACGACGTCGACAGCCTGGATCCTTATCTACAGGCCTCGTGGCAATTCGCACCAGACTGGACGCTGGACGCCGGACTTCGTTACAGCACAGTCGACTTTGACTCCGACGACCATTACGTAAACGCGGCCAACGGCGACGACAGCGGCTCGGCGCGTTATCGCAAAGCGCTGCCCATGGCGGCGCTGCGTTATCAGTTCACGCCGAAAACCATGGCCTATATTTCCTATGGCCGCGGCTTCGAAACCCCGACCACCAACGAATTATCCTATCGCCCTGATGGCGCATCGGGCCTGAACCTGGGCTTGCACCCTGCGTTGAGCAATAACTATGAGGCCGGTATAAAGACCGAGCTCGGTAACGGCATCCTATCCCTCGCAGCCTTTCACATCGACACCCGCGATGAGATCGTTTCAGCAGGCAGTTTGAATGGCCGGACCTCGTATCGCAACGCCGGACGAACTCGCCGCGATGGCGCAGAATTGGGCTGGAGCGGCACCGTCGCCTCGAACTGGCGCGCTGATCTTGCCTATACCTGGATCAATGCGCGTTACCGCGATAGCGTCGATAACTCGGACATTCGCGCCGGCAACAAAATCCCCGGCATCGCCAGCCAAATGCTGTACGGTGCCCTCGCCTGGGCTCCTGCAGAAGGCTGGCGTGCCGGCATCGAGGGCCGATACCTCAGCAAGATCTACGTAAACGACGCCAATAGCGACACAGCTCCTGGCTATTTCGTCGCCTCGGTGTCTACTGGGTATCTCTGGCGTCAAGGCCCTTGGGAATGGAATGCCTATGCTCGCGTGGACAACCTGTTCGACCGCGATTACGTAGGCTCCGTCATCGTCAATGATGGCAATGACCGTTATTTTGAACCCGCCCCGGGCCGCAACTGGAGCGCAGGATTGAGCGTCAGCTATCAGTTTTGACGCGGGATCCGGCCGCAACGCACCGTTCAATTTCTTGTGGCCTGCCGACGCACCAATACGGCGGATGTCCGACGATTTCGTCTCACTTCACTGATTACCCCGCAGCATGGCGCAACCAGGGCTGCTGCATGGTTGGGCACAGAGTCAGCACCTGCGCGATGATCCTCTATATAATCACTAATAAGACACGTTCTCATTACAAAACTTAACCGCGCATGCCCGATGTCCTTGCCTGCCGTCCCTGCACGATCGTCGCCTCCATCAGCCACTGAATGCGTCGGCACGCTATATCAACGCCATCATCCGTGGTTGAACAGCTGGCTGCGTCGCAAACTGGGCGATCAACATGATGCGGCCGATGTCGCGCACGACACGTTTGTGCGCGTATTGCAATCGCGCCTGGCTGACCGCATACAAGAGCCACGGAGCTATCTCACCACGATTGCGCGTGGCTTGGTCGTGGACCTGTGGCGGCGGCGCGCACTGGATCAAGCCTATTTGCAGGTCCTGCAAACACTGCCCGTCGAGCATCAACCGTCGCTAGAAGCACAAGCCTTGATCCAAGAGCAACTCATCCGGCTCGACCGCATGCTCAACGGCCTGGGAGCCAAAGTAAAGCAAGCGTTTTTGCTATCGGTCATCGAGGGCGCCACATACCCCACCATCGCACAGCGTCTGGGCATCTCCGAGCGGACCGTCAGTCACTATATGGCCCGGGCCATGGAACGTTGCTGCTTGCTGATCGAGTTGGATTGAGCACGATCATGACGGTCTCACTCTCCTCCTCTGCCGAGCAACGTACTGCCATCAAAGAAGCGGCTCGCTGGTTTGCCCGCTTGCAAGCGTCGCAGGCGGATGAGGCTGCACATGCAGCCTGGTCGGCCTGGATGGCGCGCCATCCCGAGAATCGCAATGCCTGGTCAAAAGTGCAGGCGGTGCAGCAACAGTTCGCCGCGGTACCCGGCCATGTCGCGTTGCCGATCCTGCAAAATGTCGATCATGGACGGCGCCGGCTGCTGAGTTGGGCCGCAGCCGGCGGTGCGCTGCTGCCGCTGGGACTCTGGATGAATGACGATGCTCACCGCGCCCGGTGGACGGCTGACTTTCGTACTGCTGTCGGCGAGGTTGCTCCACTGCCCCTCACTGATGGCACCGTGGCCATCCTGGATACCAACAGTGCGGCAGATGTAGATTTCACTGTCGATGTCCGTCGTATTGTCTTACGCGCCGGCCGTCTCTACACCAAAACCCATGCCGACAACGCCGCCCGATCCCGGCCATTTATTGTGCAGACCCGCCATGGCGAGGTCGAAGCACTGGGCACCGAATTCATGGTTCGCGTCACCGATACGTACAGCAAGGTCTGGGTCAACGAACATGCAGTGCGCGTCAGCCCGAGAGGTGCGCCGGGCGCCGCGATGATCATCCAGGCGGGCCATCGCGCGACCTTCGAGGATCGCGACCTGGAGACCGGGCCTGTAGAGAAGCATGATGCGCTGGCCACCAACAATTTTGCGCCTTGGCGCAATGGCTCGTTAGTGGCTACCAATATGCGTCTGTCGCAGTTCGTCGAGCGATTCCAGGCTTACCAGCGTGGGTATCTGTTCCTGGATGACAGTCTGGCAAACGTAGAAGTCTCCGGTGTATTCCCCCTGCTCAAACCGGAGTTGGCACTGGCCGCTCTGGAAAACAGCTATCCCGTCCATGTACGGCGGCTGACGCGCTATCTCACCTGGATCGAACCGCGGATCTGAAGAGCCTTCGCATACATCACATTTCGAGCCTCGTGAAGGCATTCTGGTGCAAGCGGTCGCGCGGTTTCAATCAGAAACAAATTAGCTTGCAAGAAATCGCGGCGTCATTCGGCCTCCTTGGTATCCGTGAACATTGACGATCAACGTCCGTTTCAATATGCCGCTCCGACACTTGCCCACGAAGCCAACCCTCTCGTCTCTATCCCCGCGTGTTTTCCCACAAGCCAGGCTCTTGCTCATGCTGAGCGCCGCCATGTCGTTCAATCTGGCGCCACTGGCCTCACATGCTGCGCCGGCGACGGAATCGGTCGCCGTGCGGGCCTATCAAATTGCGGCGGGCCCATTGCTGCCCACAATCAATCAGTTTGCGTCGGAGGCTGGCATTGCGCTGACATTCGACGCCAATGCGCTGCAGAACGAGACCTCGCCAGGCGTTCAAGGACGCTACACGGTGGACGAAGGCCTGCGACAGATACTCGCTGCCTCGAGCTGGCAAGCACGGCGCAGCACCAATGGCGCCTACGTGCTTGAACGAAAGCCTGCGCCTCGCAGCAGCGGTGATGTCACGCTGGCCCCCGTCACAGTAACCGCCTCATCCCTGGCCTCAACCGAAAATTCCGGCAACTACGGCGGCCACACGACCTCGGTATTCAAAGGAGAAACGTCGATTCGCCAAACGCCGCAGCCTGTCACCATCATCTCGCGTCAGTTCATCGATGATCGCGACATGCCGGATCTGCACGACGTCATGCAGAATACGCCGGGCGTCACGGTGGACTACACCGACAGCGAGCGCGTGACCTATTATTCGCGCGGATTTCAGATCGACTCTCTGCAGATCGATGGGTTGAACGTCTACCAATCGGGCTCGACCTTTATTCAACCCGATACCGCCGTTCTCGATCGCGTCGAGGTACTGCGCGGCGCCGCCGGCATTCTGCGTGGATCGGGTAATCCATCGGCTACTGTCAATCTCGTCCGTAAACGTCCGACGCCTGAATTCCAGGCCGGCGTCAAACTCATGACAGGCTCATGGGATCGCAACCGCGTCGAGGCCGACATCTCAAGCCCGCTGAACGAATCGGGCACCCTGCGCGGCCGTGTCGTTGCCGTCTTAGACAACAAAGATTTTTTCCAGGACGCGCGCGAAGAAAAACGCCGCGTGTTCTATGGCGTGTTGGAAGCCGATCTGACGGACGACACCACCCTCACCGCGAGTTTCCAACACACCGAGCTCAAAGCGACCGGCGCGTGGGGAGGACTACCCCGGGATTTCGATGGCAGCTCGCTGCATTTCTCGCGCGACACGTACCTGGGCGCGGCGTGGAATCATTGGAACCGCTACAACCAGCAAGCCTCGCTAGAACTGGAACACCGCTTTGACAACGACTGGAAAGTCAAAGCCAGTGCCGCGAATACACGATTCCGCTATTTCGATGGCGGCTTCAAGCAGAGTTACATCACGCGCGCCAGCACGACAAACCCGTATCTATACAACGTGACGACATCGGTCTATCCCGACTCGGCGAGCGATCAAAATGCCCTAGCGCTCGTGGCCGATGGTCCGTTGACAGTGCTCGGCCGCAAACATCACCTGACGGTCGGACTGGAAAGCAACTACACCCGCACCACCGGTTCATGCGGTTACTTCAATCTCGGCCCCCTGAACAACGTCGACATCCGCAACTGGGATCCCTATACCAGCTACCCCGAGCCCACCGATGAAACCGCAGGCACCTATTACGAAGCCACCAACAACATCGTCAAACAACAAGCCGCCTATGCCGTAGGCCGTATCTCAGTCACGGATCCCTTGACTGTTCTGCTGGGCGCACGCGCCACATGGTGGGATTACAAAGTCCCTGGCGATTCCGACAGCAACTACAGCATCGATCGCGAGATCACCCCCTACGTCGGCCTGGTCTATGACCTGAACGACAACTTCAGTCTCTACAGCAGCTACAGCGAGATCTTTGTCCCGCAAGACGCCTACGATTCGACCGGCAATCTGCTGGACCCCATCACCGGCGAAGACTACGAGGCCGGCTTAAAAGGCGAATTCCTTGATGGCCGCTTGAATTTCAGCGCGTCGGTATTCCGCATCAACAACACGGGCCGCGCGATGGACGATGCCAACAGCGCCAATCCTTGCCTGCCAAACTACCCCAACGGCTATTGCAAAGTCGCGGGTGGCAAAACGCGCAGCCAAGGCTGGGAACTGGAACTGACCGGCGAGATCACGCCGAACTGGCACATCATGGCCGGCTACACCAACACGCAGACCAAATATGTGCGTGATGCGTCCGACACAAACATCGGGCAACCCATTCGCACCCTGGATCCCCGCCACCTGCTGCGCCTGTTCACCACCTATCGCTTCCCCGGCGCCTTGCACGGCCTGACCATCGGCGGCGGCGTGCAGGCGCAAAGCAGCACTTACGCCACCAGCCGCGGCATCGAAGCCCGCCAAGGCGGCTATGCTGTCTACAACCTGATGGCCGCGTATGATTTCAACGAGAATGTGCGTCTGCAGTTAAACGTCAACAACGTCTTCGACAAGGAGTACTACCGCAAGGTCGATGCGACAGGCATCAGCAATTACTACGGTGATCCGCGTAATTTCATGTTGTCGCTGGGCCTGCGGATGTAAGAGGGACGCCTGCTACCCAACGCTGCCCGCTACGGCAGGCAGCGTTGCAGACAGTTCGCCATATGCGCGTGGGCGGCATCGCGAGCAGCCTGCCCATCACGCCGGCAAATCGCTTCCATAATGGCGTGATGTTCCTGCATAACCGCATCCTGATGCTCTGCCCATGCCTGGTCCTGCCGGGATCCTTTGATGCTTTCCCGGATATAGCCGCCCAGGAAATCGAGGAACGATCCAAACAGGGCGTTCCCTGCAGCCTCCGCGATCGCGCGGTGAAACAGGATATCCGCACTCACCCCATCACCGCCGGCTGCGATATCGGCCTGCATTGCTGCATAAGCATCGCGAATCGCCGCCAGTTGCGCATCGCTGCCCCGTTCAGCAGCCAAGGCCGCCGCCTGCATTTCCACGCCAGTGCGCAACTCGAAAATCTGCTCTGGCCCGATAGCCGGCTGGTCCTCCGAAGCGCCCGAGGGCGTAATCCGAAACGGCCTCAAGTGCGCTGACTTGCTGACGAATGCGCCGGCACCCTGGCGCGTTTCCACGATGCCATCGGCCTTTAGCGTGGAGATCGATTCACGCACCACTGTCAAGCTGACACCGAATCGGCGCGCCAGTTCTTG
>Ga0164243_10006750_pt1 | contig 17317 bp, 15 predicted proteins | sample OricompcompostOP_FD_108781 | JGI IMG/M metagenome (GOLD analysis project Ga0164243, IMG submission 108781) | Organic Plus compost microbial communities from Emeryville, California, USA - Original compost - Organic plus compost (OP) | ecosystem: Engineered > Solid waste > Mixed feedstock >... | reverse complement strand
TACTTCTCCGAACCCTGGCGAGCCACGCCGCTGCTCGCGGCCGTGGTGCTGGGCGCCGTCCTGCTCCTGCTGCTGCGCGACCGCCGGGGTCCGGACGCCACCCACCTGGCCGGCCCCGCCGGTTCCGGCGGTCCGGTCGGCCCCGTGGGCCCCGTGGGCTCGGCCACCGCGACCGCGCCGGCCGGCGCCTTCGCCCCGCACGGGCCGTTCCCCCCGCCCGTCCCGTCGGTCCCGCCCGTCCCGCCGGTTCCGCCGGTCCCTGGCGGACGCCCGCCGCACCAGCGGCGGGAACGCTCGAGGCTGGGCGGCATCATCCTCTCCGTCATGCTCCTCGCCCTGGGCGGGCTGACCGTCGCCAACCTGCTGGGCGCCGCCCTGCCCCCGCCGGTCTTCGTCGCCACCGCGCTGGGCGTGATCGGCCTGGGGCTGGTGATCGGCGCCTGGTTCGGCCGGGCCCGGTGGGTCATCCCCATCGGCATCGTGCTGAGCCTGGTCTTCGCCGTCGCCAATGCCGTCCACAGTGGACACTGGCGGGACCTGTCGGTGGGGCAGGTCCGTTGGGCGCCGAGTTCCCTGGCCGAGCTGGAGAGCAGCTACCACAACAACGTCGGCGACGCCACGCTCGATCTGTCCAGACTGCACTTCGACGGCGGCAACTACCAGGTCGACGTCTCGGTCGACGTCGGCAGCCTGCGGGTCATCCTGCCCGACGACGTCGACGTCACGGTCGACGCGAAGATCACCGTCGGCCACGCCGTGGTCCTCCGCGAGGTCTGGGACGGAGTGGGCCAGCAGGCACGGACCATCACCGATCTCGGCGACGACGGGCCCGGCGGCGGCCAGCTGCGGCTCGCCGTGAGCGTCCACACCGGAGACCTGGAGGTGATCCGATAATGCGTCGACACCGTACCGACCTGACCTCACTCATCTTCGGGTTGTTCTTCCTCACCATCGTCGGTTTCTGGGCCGTCTCGACCTACACCGACTGGCGCATCGACTGGCAGCTGCCGAACTTCGGCTGGTTCGTGGCGGGCACGCTGATCCTGATCGGTGTGCTCGGGCTGCTCGCGAGCATGCGCCGGCAGCCGGCCGCGCCGCCCACGCCACCCGCCGGGTCGGGATCGCGCCCCGCCGATGCCACCGAGTCCGCCGACACCGCCGCGCAACCGGGCGACGACCGTCACGACTGACCGCAAGCCACACCGGTCGGGCGCCTATGCTGACCCATACGCGCCCGGCCGGAGCGCAACCGGCGCACGGCGGAGGGGTACGGAGGAGCGCATCATGCCGGATACGTCGATGCCCGAGTCGCTCGCCACGACCGCGGCGAGGCTGTTCGCTACGCGGGTGACGCCGGTCGCCGCCGCGGCCATCGCCGCAGACTTCGCCCGGCACCCCGGGCCCAAGCACGGACTCGTCGTCGCGGTCACGCCGGGATCGCCGGTGCTCGACGCGGCGATCGACGCCCTGGCCCCCGACGACACGCTCACCGTGGTCGCCGGCGGCGCGACCGAGGACGTCCGCGACCAGGTCCGCCTCGCCGGCACGTGGGTCGAGAAGCGGGTACGGGTGGTGGAGGCCCTCGCCGACGTCACCGACCCGGCGGACGCGGTGCTCATCGCCTCCCCGCTCGAGGGCAGCGCCGACGAGGCCCGCGCGCAGTTGGAGACGCTGAACAAGCACCTGGGCCCCGGTGGGGTCATCAGCGTGAGCGTGCCCGCCGCGCCGTTCCTGGCCGGCGGCGCCGGCGAAGAACTGGCCCGGCAGGGCTCCCTGTTCGGGGTCGGTACCGATGTCGTCCTGCGCAGCGTCCCGCCCCTGCGGGTCTACCGACTGCGCTACACCCAGGCCGAGACCGCGCTCGCGGAGCGGCTCGCCCCGCTGGCTCGCACGAGCAGCGTGCGGCTCACGCCCACCATGCACGTGGACTCCAACGGCGTCGTCGCGGCGGCCCTCTGCGTGGGCGCGGCGGTCGCGCTGCGCAAGCACCGGGTGCTGCGGCTGCTGCCGGCGCTCGCCGCGCTGCCGGTCGCCGCGTTCTTCCGCGACCCCGAGCGGGATGTGCCGACCGAGGCCGCGGCCATTGTCGCGGCCAGCGACGGCAAGGTGCTCTCCGTCGAGCGCACCCGTGACGACCGGCTCGGCGGTGAGGAAATGCTGCGCATCGCGGTGTTCCTGTCGGTCCTCGACGTCCACGTCAACCGCGCCCCCGTGGCCGGCCGGGTGGTGGACCACTTCGTGGTCGACGGCGGCTTCGCCGCGGCGATGAAGCCCGAGGCCGAGCACAACGTGGCCGCCTACACCGTGCTCGACACGACCCGCGGCACGGTCGCGGTCGCCCAGCGGACCGGGCTGATCGCCCGGCGGATCGTGCACCGGGCACCGGTGGGCTCGCTGCTGGCGAAGGGCGAGCGGTTCGGACTCATCCGGTTCGGCTCCCGTACGGACGTCTACCTGCCCGCCGACCGGACGACGCCGATGGTCTCCGCCGGCGACCGGGTGGTCGGGGGCGAGACCGTCATCGCCCGCTGGACCTCCTGACCCCCGCCATCAACCCGCGCCCGCGGGACCCGAGCAACGCGCGACGCCCGGACCGAGTTGGTCCGGGCGTCGTCCGTCGGGGGGATGGGATCGGGTCCGTCGGGGGGATGGGATCAGCCGGCGATCGCCGGGCGGATGCCGCGGCCCCGGCGCACGAGCCAGAGCACGGGCCCGCTGACGAGGTAGCCGCCGGCCACGGCCAGGAACGTCAGCGGCACGCTGATCATGGCGCAGATGGCCGGGACAACCCAGACCCACAGCGGCAGCCGCACGACCCGGGCCAGCTTCAGGTAGGGGAACGCCGTGACCATCGACAGCGCGTAGACGGCGACGAAGGCGACGAGCAGGGGCGCCGACACGAACGTCGGCACGATGAGGATGCTCAGCGCCAGGACCGCGGCCGCCATGGTCGTGGGCACGCCGGTGAAGTGGTGGCCGTTCTTCGGCGAGACGTTGAACCGCGCCAGCCGGACGGCCGCGCAGACCACGATCAGCGCGCAGACCGGGGCGGCCGCCCAGGGGGCGGCGCCTTGGGCGAGCAGCCACTGGTAGACCACCACCGCGGTCGCCAGGCCAAAGGAACCCAGGTCGGCGAGCGAGTCGAGCTGAGCACCGAACGGGCTGGCCACGTTGAACTTGCGGGCCAAACCGCCGTCGCACCCGTCGAGCACGACACAGGCGAGCAGGGCCAGCGCAGCGACCTGCAGGTGGGTCACCCCGGCGAGCAGGCCACCGAGGACGCCGCTGCCGAATCCGACGTCGCCGGGCAGGGCCAGGAAGACGGCGAGCGTGCCCATGAGGAGACTGCCGACCGTGCAGCCGTTGGCGATCGCGAACTTCACGCGACGGGCGGGGGTGTGTTCACCCGGCAGCAGGGGGATGGTGTCGCTGGTGGAGGCCAGACGGCTCGGGCCGACGGCAGGGCTCACCGGCACTTCGGGCAATTGCCGCACACCGGTCTCTACGGGGACAAACCCCACGTGGTTCTCCCGGCGTGCCTCGAACTCCACGGAGCGCCCGCGCCGCCCCGTAGCCACCCGAGCGATCAACTTCGTCGCCCGCGAACCGCCCTGGCGTAGCCGTGCCCAGCGGCGCCCGGCGGGACGGGGGGTGTCCAGACTCCGGCGCCGCCGCCAGACTCTTGCCACGCTCGACCTCCTGTTGCTCTCGGTCCCGGTGCGACCCGACGGCCAGATGACGTCCGGGTGGCGTGCCGGTGACCGGGATGTGGGCGACTACACAATGGCACACGCAACCACCGTTGGCGATGGTCCCCACCCGGGGATTTTTCGAATGTTCCCGGATCAATCGCCAAGAACCGGCCACATGCCTCGCTCACTCTCCGTGGCAAGAGTGCCCGTCGCGGCCTCCGACGATACCCCCTTCCCCGCCGCCCACCCCGCAGATCTTGGGGTTATCCGCATGAGTCGATCTCCAATCACGCGGAAAACCCCAAGATCGACGCAGATTTCATGGCCTCGGCGGCGGCGTCGGTGAGCGGCAGTCCGGCCACCTCGGCCGGGGTGAACCAGGCCGCCGCAGCGGTGGAGCCACCGACCTCGGTCACCTCGGGCGTGGTCGGCCGCGGCACCCGTACGGCGTAGGTCACCCGAACGGCGTGCCAGGCCGGTCCCGTCACGGCCGGCCCGCCAGCCGGAAACCGATGGGAGACCGACAACAGCGCGCCGACCTGCCCGTGCTGCCCCGCCTCCTCCAGGAGCTCGCGGCGCAGGCCCGCGTCCGCGCTCTCACCGAAGTCGGTGCCGCCGCCGGGGAGGTGCCAGCGCCCGGCGCCCGGGTACCCCTCGGCGATCAGGGTGAGCAGAATCCGCTCGTCGGGGTCGGTGACGAGACCATAGGCCGCGAACCGTTGCCGGCCGGTCCTCGGTTGCGGCACCTCGGACCAGGCGACCCGTACGGGCTGCGGCTGGCCGTCGGCCGAACGCTCCGCCCGATCATTTCCGGTCAACCGATCCGCCACGACCCGTGCCGTGGTCGGGGCCAGCCGCACCCCGGCCAGCTCCGCCGCCGCGAACCAGTCCGCCGCCTCATCGGTCGTCTCCAACTCCTCCGACACCGGCGCGGGGCCACCCGCGAAGAGAATGACGTCGCGGTGGATCCACGCCTCACCCTTCTGGGCGATTTCGGTCACCACGGCGAGCGGCGGGCCGAGGACGGTCGGCTGGGCGCTCGCCTGCGTCATCACCCGTACGGCGACATCCGCCGGATGCTCGCCATGGGTTACCTCGCCCCCGGGCAGTGCCCAACTCCCCTGGCCACCCGGCACGAGGAGGAGCCGACCGGCGTCGTCCTGGCACAAGACGGCGACGTCGATCCCCCGGACGAGTCGCATCATCGGTCAGGCGCGCTGCGCCAACGCCTCACTGGTCACGTCGGTCAGGGGCAGGTCGGCGAGCTGCCGGGGCAGGAACCAGCGGGCCTCGGCCGTCGACCCGCCGACGTCGTGGACGCGGGGGCGGGTGGGTCGATCCACCATCACGCGGTAGAACGCCCGCACGCCGTGCCAGTCGATGGGGTAGCCCTCCGGCCCCAACGAGGCCGGGTCGCGATGGCTGGCCACGCCCAGCAACTCCAGCAGGCGCCCGCGCTGGCCCGTCTCCTCCTTCAGCTCCCGGATCAGGGCCTGCGCCGGCTGCTCCCCGTAGTCGGTGCCGCCGCCGGGCAGGTGCCACTGGCCGCCGCCCGGGTAGCCGTCGGCGATCCGCGTCAGCAACAGGCGCCCGCGCGGGTCGGTGGCGACGGCATAGGCGGCGAACCGCTGCGCGCGGGGCAGGCCGTCCGGCTGGGGCACGGCGAGGAACGAGGGCAGGTCACCCGGCTCTTCCGGCCGCTCGTCGCCCGTGGTGGGCAGCCCGAGGGCGGTGGCGGTGAACGCCCGCAGCGGCAACGACGGCAGTTCGTCGCGCGGGATGAACCGGGCCAGGTCGGTGGGCTGGCCCACCCGGTCACGCAGCGTGCCACCGCGCACCGTCACCTCGTAGATGAGCCGGTCGGTGTGGATCGACAGGCCGCGCCGGGCGACGGCGCGCAGATCGGCCTGCACGTCCAGCAGGCGTACGACCGAAACAGACAGCCCCGTCTCCGCGGCGGTCTCACGGATCACGGTGTGGATGGGGGCCTCTCCGTGGTCCACGGCACCGCCCGGCAACGACCACCGCCCCGGCGTGCCCGACCGCCGAGATGCCCGTACCAACAGGACGCGACCATCCGCGTCGATGTTCAGACCATAGGCAGCGATCCGGCGAAGCGGTTGGAGCGTGGTAGCCACGGGCACACAGTCTGCCGCGAACACGACAGTGACGCCGCGACACTGTCGGATGCCTGACACCGCAGCCAGGCAGCGTCCGGACAAACCGTCAGTTCCGGAACAGGTCCAGGATGTTCAGCAGACCCGGGCCGAGCACCACGATGAAGATGGCCGGGAACAGGCAGAAGATGAGCGGGAACAAGATCTTCACCGGCACCTTCTGCGCGAGCTCCTCCGCGTGCTGGCGCCGCCGGACCCGCATCTCGCGCGCCTGCTCGCGCAGCACGGAGGCGATGGGCACACCCAGTTCCGTCGCCTGCACCACGATCGCGCAGAACGCGCGCAGCTCCGTGACGTTCGTCCGCTGTCCCAGCGCCCGCAACGCGTCCACCCGCGACCGACCGAGCTGCATCTCCTGCAGCAACCGGGCGAACTCGCCCGCGAGCGGACCACGGCCATAACGGGTCACGTGCGTCAGCGCGGCGTCGAAGCCCAGACCGGCCTCCACCGACACGGTGAGGGTGTCCATGATGTCGGGCAGCGTGCGCCGGATCCGCTCCTGCCGTCGCTGCGACAGGTCGTAGATGACCACGTCCGGCACGAAGTAGCCGGCCGCTCCGCCCAGCAGGATTCCCAGCACCGCGCCGGACACGCCGCCGAGGGCGACGCCGAGGATGGCGCCGAGGACGCCGGCCACGATCAGGCCCAGGCCCTTGACCTCGAAGACCCGGTCCACCGTCCAGTAGGGCGGGTTGCCCGCGTAGTCGAGGCGCCGCCGGATGCCGGCCAGCGCCTTGCGCGGCGTCGCCGCCCGGCCGAGCTTGGCGACCCGGCCGCCCAGCACGGTCGATCCGTCCAGCAGGGTGTCGTCGGTCGTGCCGCCGTAGTGCGCGTCGATGGAGTGCAGCGACCGGTTCACCCGGGCCCGGGCCAGGCTCGCCACGGTCACGTTCGTGACCACGATCGCGACACCCGTGAAGAACGCGAGCGCCGACCCCACGATCAGCGCCACGGTCGGCAGGTCGCCGCTCACGGTTCCACCCTGACGATCCGGGTCATCCACACGACGCCGATGACGAACAGCAGCGAGCCGACTCCGAGCATGGCGATGCCCCGGATGTCGTTGAACAGCGGCGCGATGTAGGAACGGCGGTAGACGACCATGAACGCGCCCAGGACCACCGGGACGACCCCGAGCACCCACGCCGAGAGCCGGCCCTCGGCCGAGAGCGCCCGCACGTGCCGGCGCAACCGGTCCCGCTCGCGCATCGTGTCGACGCTGGTCTGCAGCACCTCGGCGAGGTTGCCGCCGACATCGCGTTGGATGCGTACGGCCATCACGGCCCAGGCCAGGTCTTCGCTGCCGTTGCGCTTGGCCAGCCGGTCCAGCGCGTCGGAGAGGTCGGCGCCCAGCCGGTGCTCGGCCACGGCGCGACCGAACTCGGCGGCCAGCGGATCGGGTGACTCGCGCACGAGCGACTCCAACGCCTGGCTCAACGAGAACCCGGAGCGCAGCGAGCCGATGACCAGTTGCAGGCCGTCGGGCAGCTGGTCGGCGAACTGCCGTGCCCGGCGGGCGGAGCGCACCGAGAGGTAGGCCAGATCGCCCAGCACCGCCACCACGACGCCGAAGACCGCCCCGACCGGGCCGAAGAGCAGGCCGAACAGCGCGCCACCGGCGACCGTCAGGCCGACCAGCAGCAGCACCCACTCCTGCGGGCGCAGCTTCACGCCGGCCCGCTCGAGGCCGCGCGACAGCGGCCCGTCCAGACCACCCACCCGCAGGCCGGAGGCGGCCCCGGCGAGCAGCGCCCGGGTGATCGGGCCACCGCGTTCGGTGCCCGACCGCTCCTTCGGTGGGGAAACCGTACGGCCCGGGCCGAACTGGTCGATCTGCTTGAGCCGGGCGTGGTTGGCCGAGCGTGGCCAGGTCACCGCCAGCAGCAACACGACGATGGCCAGGAACACGCAGGCGGCGACCACGTAGACGAGCCAGCCGGGCAGGCCGGAGTCCGGGCCCGACGGCGGGGCGGCGACCGGGCCACCGTCCCCCGGGGCGAAGACGACGGTGGTCTCGACCGGGTCGAACCCCGGGGCGCGGACCGTCAGCACGTGCGACTGGCCGGCCATGGCCGGCGGCACGGTGACGGTCACGGCGATCGTGGGGCGGAAGGCGGCGGCGACATCGGTGGCCATGGCCGCCAACTCGTCGCCGTTGGCCGCCTGCCGCAGCCGGCCGCCGGCGGCGTCCGCGATCTGCTGCAGGCCGTTCAGCCCCGTGCTGTCGGCGACCGCCCCGAGAGTCAGGATCTCCAGCCCCAGGCCGCTGGCGCCGATCGAACTGCCGACGGCGGCGTCGAAGTCGCTGGTGTACGCGGTCCGGGTGTCGGAGATCAGCAGCAGCCGGCGTTCACTGGCGCCGATGATGCCCGCCAACGAGCGCCGGGCCTTGTCCACGCCGTTGACGGGATCCCAGCCTCCGGCGGCCCGGGTGCCGGCGACCGCCTGGGTGAAGCCGGCGCGGTCCAGCGTCGGCGCGACCACCTCGGTGGCGTCGTTGCCGCTGATGAACAGCCCGAGCTGCACGTCGGGCGGCACGCTCGCGGCGAGGGCCGTGGCGGCCGCCTGGGCCGCGGCCACGTAGGCGGCGCTGGAGTCCTGGTTGAGGTCGAGCACCACCGTGAGGACGCGGGCCGTGGCGCCGGTGAGGTCGGTGGCCACGGCCGCCTCGGTGGACAGCGTCTGGTCGCCCACCGCCACGCTGATCGAGGCCGGATCGACCTGGTCAGCGCCGGGGACCCAGGTCGGCGTCACCAACAGGCGGACCAGCCCCGGCTCGACCCGCACGTTCGACAGCGCGAGAGCGGCTCGCGGCGGCGCCGCGGCGGCCGGGCCCGCGCCCAGACCGAGCACCGCCGCCATCGCCACGACAGCGAGGGCGACGGTGACGCGACCGCGGCGCCCGTTCATGCGGCGGTTCCGGCGGTCTTGGCGGTCTTGGCGGCGGCCCGCGGCTCCCGGCGCGTCCCGGGCGAGGCGGCCGGGGCCGGCGTGGGCGTGAACGTGTCGGCGGGCAGGGTCACGCCCATCTCCTCCAGGCGTTCGAGGAACTTCGGCCGCACCCCGGTGGGCTGCAGCGTGCCGCGGTACCGGCCGAACTCGTCCAGCCCCGCGTGGAAGTCGAAGAGGAACAGGTCCTGGGTCGTGATCTGGTCGCCGTCGAACCCGGTCACCTCGGTGACGTGGGTGACCCGGCGGGTGCCGTCCTTGAGCCGCGTCTGGTGGATGATCAGATCGATGGCGGCCGCGGTCTGCTCGCGGATGGCCCGCACCGGCAGGTCCATCCCCGCCATGAGCACCATGGTCTCGACGCGGGCCAGCGAATCGCGCGGCGAGTTGGCGTGCACGGTGGTCATCGAACCGTCGTGACCGGTGTTCATCGCCTGCAGCATGTCCAGCGCGGCACCGTCGCGCACCTCACCGATGACGATGCGGTCGGGCCGCATCCGCAGCGAGTTGCGGACCAGGTCGCGGACCGTGACCTGCCCCCGGCCCTCGATGTTCGGCGGGCGCGACTCGAGCCGGAGCACGTGTTCCTGGTGCAGTTGCAGCTCGGCCGCGTCCTCGATGGTGACGATGCGCTCCTCGGCCGGCAGGAACTGGGAGAGCACGTTGAGGGTCGTGGTCTTTCCGGTGCCGGTGCCGCCGGAGATCAGGATGTCCAGCCGTCCCCGGACGCAGGCCGCGAGCAGGTCGGCGACCGGCTTGGTGATCGTGCCGAACTGGATGAGGTCCTCGATGGTGTACGGGTCGGCGGCGAACTTACGGATGGTCAGCACGGCGCCGTCGATCGAGATGGGGGGCAGCACGGCGTTGAGCCGGCTGCCGTCGGGGAGGCGGGCGTCCACCATGGGGCTGCCCTCGTCGAGGCGACGGCCGACCCGGGCGACCATCTTGTCGATGATCCGGCGCAGGTGGTCCTCGTCCAGAAAGGACGCCTCCACCGGCACGATCCGGCCGAAGCGTTCGACGTAGATGCGGTCAGGGGCGTTCACCATGATCTCGCTGACGTCCGGGTCCCGCAGCAGCGGCTCCAGCGGGCCGTGCCCCAGGATCTCGTCGCAGATGTCGGCGGTGACGCGGGCCCGTTCGGCCGGGCTCAGGTGCGACTCGTCGCGGCTGAGCACCTCCTGCAGGGTGTCGCGGACCCGCTGCTCCAGGACCTCCATCGAACGCTCGCTGTAGAGCACCGGGCCCAGGATCTCCTGCAGTTCCCGGTGGACGCGTCGCTGCACCTCGGTGAGGGGGTTGGCCGGCCGCGGTGCGGGCGCGGTCGACCGGAACCGGTCGGTCGGCCCGGAACCGTTCACGCTGGCCCGCTGCGAGAATCTCTCTACCAGTCCCATATCCCTACCCGCCTATCGACTGCGCTCGCCCCCGCTCGTCGGATCAGCTCTTGCGCCCCAGGATCGCGCGCAGGCCGCGCACCGGGGACTCGGTGACGACCGGCCCGGTGAGCCGGCCCAGGGAGAAGTCGCGGATCGCCTTGCTCACCGGATGCTGCGGGTTGTCGACCATGATCGGCACACCCCGGTTGATCGAAACCGGCACGTCGCGGCTGGACGGCACATGCGCCGTGATCGGCACCCGGATCACCCGCTCGATGTCCGTCGCGGTCAGCCCGACCTTGGCATCCGATCGGTTCAGCACGATCAGCCGGCTCTCCTTGGGCAGGTCGAGCAGGTCGAAGGTGTCCAGGGCGATGCGGAGGTTCTTCAACGACGGGATGTCCGGCGTGGTGACCAGCACGTGCACGTGTGAGGCGTCCAGGGCGGTCAGCACGTGGTCGGTGAACTGCGGCGGGGTGTCCACCACCAGGTAGTCGAACATCCCGCGGGCCGTGCGCAGCACGTCGGCCACCAGACCCTGACTCACTCGCTCCGCCTCGGCCGGACCCGCCGGAGCGAGCAGCGTGTCCAGGCCCGGGGCGTAGGGCGTGATGAGCGCCCGGATCGCGGTCTCGTCCACCTCGCCCAGTCCGACGGCGTCGGCGAGGCTGCGCTCCGGCACGAGCTGCAACATGATCGCGACGTCCCCGAAGGCGAGGTCGAGGTCGATCAGGCCCACACGATGGGCACCGCCGGCGGCCAGCGCGACGGCGATGTTCGTGGCGAGCGTGGTCTTCCCGCAACCACCCTTGGCCGCGAACACCGTGATGATCCGGGCGTTGAACGCCGAGCCGCTGACCTGGTTGCGCGTGATCGGCGCCATCTGCCGGGAGACGTCGAGCGAACGCGCGCAGGCGGCGAGCAGGCCGGCCGGGTCGTTGGCGGCGACGGCCTCGCGGACGCCGGAGCGGATCGCCTCGCCCAGCAATCCGACGTCGAGCCGGTCCCGGACGAGGATCACGCCCATCGCCGGCCGACTGACCCGGTACTCGGCCGCCACCGCCAGCGCCAGTTCGAGGTCGACGCCCGGGCCGATCACGACCAGCATCTCGTTGGGGTACTGGCGCAGCATCTGCGCGAGATCCGGACCCGCCGAGGCGACGTGGACGTCACTGCCGAGCAGGACGGCGAGCTGCTGCGCGTCGCGCCTGTGTGGCTCGAACAGGATCGTCATGGCGCTCTTCTCCGGGGCTGCGGTCGGGCTCGGTCGGCGGGGTGTGGGTGCGGTGCGCGGGCAACTGCGAGGTCCAACGAGTCAGACGCCGACGCGTGCGGGCGGTCGCCGCACCGGCATCGACCGGCTGACCGTCCGGGGAACATCGGACATCAGGGGAACATGGGAGAGGTGCCGCCCCCGGAATCCCGATTGTCCACCCCACCACCCGGCGTCACCTGCGCAGAGTCGGTCAGTAGACCAAGATAGAGCGTCCCGTGGCTGACTCCTTCGATGAGGCGCTCGGCCTCGGCCTGGGTCACCGCCACGGTCAGCAGCAGGGAACGCGCGGTCGAGGCGTTGCCCGCGCCGGAGCCGCGGCTGCCGACGGCGAGCACGTCGACGCGTGGCAGCAGCACCTTCGTGCGCTCCAGGCCGTCCGTGGAGCCGAGCACCTTGTAGGTGATGAAGATCGCCACCTGGGAGCCGGGCTGCACATACCCCGCGACCTGCTCGGGTGCGCCGGTCTCGACCGTGACCGCCATCTTTCCGGGTGGGACGGCGAGCCCGCTCGTGACCGAGCTCAGGGTGCCGAAGTTGGCCCGCAGCAGCAGCTGGCCCACCGCGATGTTGGAGGTGGTGACGAGCGAGTCCAGCTCGACGCTGATCTCCGGGAGCACGTCGTCGGGCACGGCGTCCTTCGGCATCTTCACCAACCGGACCATCTGGCCCGCGCGGATCTTCTCACCCGAGGTGCCCCGCGGAATGTCCACAGTGGCCACCGCGACGGTGACCGGATTGCTGATCTTGCTCTGCGCCCGCGACTCGGCGGTCAGCACCAGGTACAGCCCGCCCACCGTGCCCAGCGCGGCGAGCGCGATGGCGACGGTGATGGCGACGATCCGTCGGGTCATGTCAGGTCTTCCTCGTTCAACTGGTGTCTGCGGTGGGTGGTCATGGGTGGGTGTGGCTGCCCCGGTACGGTCGGCACCTCACCCGACGAGCCGAATCCGGGCGGTGTCGGTCAGTGCCTCGACCGGGATCGGCCCGTCCAGGAAGATCCCGGTGATGCACCGGTAGGCCACTTGCGGCGTGCCGCACGGGTCCGTCCGGTAGTGGGAGCCGGGCAGGGCCGACCCGACGCGGTGGTCGGCCGGGTTGTACGGCGGGTTCGCCGACGGTGGCGCGCCCAGCTGATAGGCGGTGACGAGGAACGGCGCCACCTGATACACGCGGTACGCGCTCCCACCCGGCCGAACCCCGTCGTGCACCGGCAGGTAGATCACGTCGCCCGGGCGGGCGCCGCTGACCCAGCGCGCGGCGTCCATGCGGTCCTCGCACGGCTCGAACGCGATCTCCCACCGCTCCCACGGCTCGGTGGCGGCGTTGACGATCCCGGCGCCGTCGATGCCGATGCGGCAGCTGGCGCTCGCGCCCTGCAGGATGCCGGCGGGTCCCGGCTGGCTCCAGCCCGGCTCGGTCGGCTGCGTGGTGCACGTGCCGTGCACCTGGTTCCAGAACTGGATCACGTACTCGTCGCTGATGCTCGGGTTGCTCCGGCTGCCGTAGTCGGTGCCGCCGCGGGTCGCCTCGTTGAACTCGCAGCTGGAGATCGTCACGGCCAGGATGGTGAGCGGGCGGGGCCCCCACACCGCCCGGGCGCAGGCGCCGACCGTGGTGCCCTGGCTGCCGCCGCCCGCCAGCGTCTGTGCGAAGGCCGGCGGCAGCACGGTGCTGCCGTCGGGCAGGCGGGTGCTCAGCCGTACCTCGACGTAGTCCTGATCGGGCAGGGCGCCGAGGCACATGGCCGAGGCACCACCCGGGTCGCAGGCCGGCAGCGCGTTGCCGAACGACAGGTAGCCGCAGACCTCGGCCACCGTGGCGGCGTCGTCGGCGGCGTTGGCGTTGGCGAACCGCTGGGCGATCGCGACGAGTTCCTCGTGCGAGGCGCAGTCCGGGGCGGGGGTGGGTGAACAGGCCTTGGCGATGGCGAGCGCGGCCGCGTCGGCGCCGTTCTGGAGCTGGTTGCGCTCGCCGTAGAGCTGGCCCACGTCGACGACCAGCGCCAGCATGCCGAGCAGGACGCCACCGCCGAGCAGGACGGAGAAGAGCACCGCCACCGCACCCCGGTCGTCGGGCCGGCGCCAGGTCAGCCAGGCACGGCGGCGCCCGAGCGGGCCCGTGCGGGCCGTGGCCCGCGACCCACGGCGGGTCACAGGCATGGCATCACCGATTCGGCGTGCAACGTCGTGCCGTCTCCGAACGCGGGGAACACGAACGACAGGTGGAAGGTGAGACTGACCTTGGCGGTCTCGTCCGGGCCGGGCAGATCGCCGCAGACCGTCACGACGGGAGTGTCCAGGGTGCCGCCGAGACCGCCGGCGAGGCGGTTGACCGCCGCGTTGGCCTGGGTGGCGCTGCCGGTGATCGCCGCCGCGCGGGCGCCCTCGTAGGCGGCCTGGGAGAGCACGAGGCGCGCGTTCATCATCCGACCGAAGTCGATGATCCCGAAGATGACGAGCACCAGCACGGGCAGCAGGAGGGCGAACTCCACCGCGACCGCACCCCGGTCCGCGCCGTGGCGTCGCATCCTCGTCATCGCAGCGTCGCGTCCCTTTCCACACCCATCAGCACGAGCTGCCCACAAGATCTAGATGTGTCGAACAACCAGGGGGGCGTCGACGCGAGCCGCGCCACCGTCCGGACCCGGTCAGCGGGTCAGCAGTCCGCGGAACCGGCGGTGCTCGCCGAGATGCACGCCGTGACGTCCTCGAACTGCCCCTTGAGCGCGCTGCCGAGCGCGAGCGCGGCGGCGGCCACCACGACGGCGATCAGCGCGACCAGCAGCCCATATTCGACGGCAGAGGCACCATCGTCGCGACGCGTGCCGTACCGCCGGCCGATCTCGCGGAGGTTCTTCAACATGACTTGCCTTCTCTCGTCAATGGACCGCCCGCGAATCAGGCAACTGGGCTGGCTCCCGATCAGGGCAACGATTCCCCAAACCCCACAGGTACGCTGTCGGCCTCGCGACATGCCGCGAGATGTCGGACGCATCCGATTTCCCACGAGAACGCCCGCATCACTCTAGCCGACCCGTCAACCAGCCCAGAGTCGCGCCAGTGCGGCGGGGACCACCACGGCGAACAGCGCGCCGGCGAACAGCGACGGGCCGAAGGGAACCCGCGACCGCTGGTGGACCCGCCCCAGGGCCAGCAGCACCAGCACGACGGGGGCGTTGACCAGCCAGGGAAACAGCGCTCCCCACAGCACCTGGGACCAGCCGAGCCAGCCGAGCAGCACACCCAACAGCACCGCGAGTTGCACGTCGCCGAAGCCGAGCTTGCCGCCGGGAAGCAGGTGCAGCGCCAGGAAGACCGCGCCGAGCGCGAGCCCACCGAGCAGCGCCCGACCCAGTTGGCCGGCGGTGCCGCCACCGGAAACCGTGATCAGCGCGAAGGCCGCAACCGCGGCGCCGAGCGCGGGCAGCACGACGACGGTCGGCAGCCGCTGGACGGCGACGTCCACGAAGGCCAGCAGCACGCCGACCACCGACAGCGCGAGGAACACCACGAGCACGGGACCGCCCGGCAGCGCCCAGGCCAGCGCCACGCCGGCCACCGCCGCCACGAATGCCGTCGCCCACCAGGGCGGTCCCACCCGACGAGTGCACTGTGGACAGACGGGGCCGACCCACCACAGGGACCGTCCACAGTGGGGACACGAGGAGACGTACGGGTCGCCGTACGGGACGCTCAGGCGGAAGGCCGGCAGGGGCAGCAACGCCCCCAGCACCGCGCAACACAACGCGGCGAGTGTTACTCCCACTCGATGGTGCCCGGCGGCTTGCTGGTCACGTCCACGACGACCCGGTTCACCTGCGGCACCTCGTTGGTGATGCGGGTGGAGATGCGGGCGATGAGATCGTGCGGCAGGCGGGACCAGTCGGCGGTCATCGCGTCCTCACTGGAGACCGGCCGCAGCACGATCGGGTGGCCGTAGGTGCGGCCGTCGCCCTGCACCCCGACGCTGCGCACGTCGGCCAGCAACACCACCGGGAACTGCCAGACCTGTCGGTCCAGCCCGGAATGGGTCAACTCGTCCCGGGCGATCTTGTCGGCGGCGCGCAGGATCTCCAGCCGGGTGCGGTCCACCGCGCCGACGATCCGGATCGCCAGGCCCGGGCCCGGGAACGGGTGGCGCCACACCATCTCCTCGGGCAGGCCCAGGGCGGTGCCGAGTGCACGGACCTCGTCCTTGAACAGCGACCGCAGGGGTTCGATCAGCGTGAACCGCAGGTCGTCGGGCAGACCGCCCACGTTGTGGTGGGACTTGATGTTCGCGGTGCCGGTGCCGCCGCCGGACTCCACCACGTCCGGATAGAGCGTGCCCTGCACCAGGAATTCGACGTGCTTCTCCGCGTCGATCTCCCGCGCGGCCGCCTCGAAGACCCGGATGAACTCCCGGCCGATGATCTTCCGCTTCTGCTCGGGATCGCTGACCCCGTCCAGCGCCGCCAGGAACCGGTCGGCGGCGTCGACCACGCGCAGCCGGATGCCGGTCGCCGCCACGTAGTCCTTCTCGACCTGCTCCGCCTCGCCGGCCCGCAGCAACCCGTGGTCGACGAAGACACAGGTGAGCTGGTCACCGACCGCCCGGTGGACGAGCGCCGCCGCCACCGCCGAGTCCACCCCGCCGCTGAGGCCGCAGATCACCTGCTTGTCGCCGACGGTGGCGCGGATGCGCGCGACCTGGTCCTCGATGATCCCGGCCGGGGTCCACGTCGGCTCGATGCCCGCCACGTCGTAGAGGAAGTGCTCCAGGATCCGCTGCCCGTACGGCGTGTGCACCACCTCGGGATGGAACTGCACCCCGGCCTGGCGGCGGGAGAGGTCCTCGAACGCGGCGACCGGCGCCCGGCCGCTGCTCGCCGTCACCGAGAAGCCGGGCGGAGCCTGGGTCACACCGTCGCCGTGGCTCATCCACACCGTCTGCTCCTCCGGCAGGTGCGCGAAGAGCACGCCCGGCGTCGTCACGTGCAGCGGTGTGGAGCCGTACTCGCGGGCGCCGGTGTTGGCGACCTCGCCACCGAGCACCCGCGCCATCGCCTGAAAGCCGTAGCAGATGCCGAAGACCGGCACGCCGGCCTCCAGCAGGTCGGCGTCGACCTGGGGGGCGCCGGGCTCGTAGACACTGGCCGGCCCGCCGGAGAGGATCAGCGCCGCCGGATCCTTGGCGAGCATCTCCCGCACCGGCATCGTGTGCGGCACGATCTCCGAGTACACACGCGCCTCACGCACCCGACGGGCGATCAACTGGGCGTACTGGGCGCCGAAGTCGACGACCAGCACCGGACGCGGGGTACTCATGCCCGTGATGCTACCGGGGCGCCCCGGCCACTACCCGGACCGGCGCCCTGCCCCACCAAGCAAGGGCACCTTGTTAACGCCCAGCGTCGAACAAGGTGCCCTTCCTAACATCGGGGCGCGGGGCGGAGGGCGGGCTCGGGGCGCGGTGCGGGGGGGGCGGCGGCGTGCCGTGCTCGGCCGCTCCATGACGTAGACCACACCCAACAGGGTGGCCCGACCGCTCTCGATCGCGTACCCGGCGAGTGCCCTGGGCCGCCGCCCCCACCACGAGAGTGGCGACGGCGCGGTCCAGGGCGCGGGGGTCGGTGACCGTACGGGCACAAGCCGTACGGGCATCGTCAGCGCGAGCGGCGCGCGAAGAGCACCACGACGGACGGCAGCAGTGCCGCGATCAGCGCCGGCACGTGCGGGGCGACTCAGGGCCGCGGTGGGCGCTCGCCGTCGTAGAGCCAGTCCTGGAAGAGCGCGTCCAGCTGCTGGCCGGAGATCCGCTCGGCGAACGCGATGAACTCCGCCGTGCTCGCGTTACCGTCCTTCT
>Ga0164243_10006749_pt1 | contig 17319 bp, 19 predicted proteins | sample OricompcompostOP_FD_108781 | JGI IMG/M metagenome (GOLD analysis project Ga0164243, IMG submission 108781) | Organic Plus compost microbial communities from Emeryville, California, USA - Original compost - Organic plus compost (OP) | ecosystem: Engineered > Solid waste > Mixed feedstock >... | reverse complement strand
GCTCGGCGGAGCGTTTGCCGCCAGTCGTCTTCGTATTCATGTTCGTTCCTTCGTCTTAGACGAGAACCGAACACTCCTTAAATCACACCCTCAATTCTGTGCCATAGGCGCTGATCCCGGACATCTTCTATGATATGAAAAGGGGACTCGCGATACATCGTGTGTCCCGTGTACTCTTCAGGAAACGTGAACTCTGCCGCATGAGCAGTGGCCTCCATGGTGGGGTCTCTTCCCTGTTGCTTGCCATTCGCTCCTCCCTGGCGGTTCAGTTACGACTCGATTCCTCCGACAACTGCCGCTTTTATTAGCAGATTCGGGTTTCCAGGCGGAGTCCGTAAACTCCGCAGATGTCAGCAGTCGGTGGAAGCTGGGGAAAACTGTTCTCTTCCTGTTCTTGCTTGACGCCGCGCCGGCACCTACGGACCCGGGTTGGGATGGGGCAAAGAGAAGCTCGCGCGATTGGTCCACAGTGCATATGCGAGTGCTGACCCTTTTGAAGACGGCGGCCGGTATCGTTGGCGCTCGGCATCATCCGCCCCGGTCCTCGCTGGAAATGTCAGCTTTCGGGAATTGGCAAAGACGCCCCGAATGACCGTAATGGGGGCGCTTTCCTGCCATTCGGGTCGGTAACAGTCTCGCTCAAGATACCCGATCTTAGGCAATATCATCCGCGAGCTCTTCGTCGACATCGCCCTCTTCGCCCAGACCTGCCGGGATATCAGCGCCAGCACTTCGAGCTGTCGCAGCTTCAACGCCTTCTCACCACCACCGGCGGCGGCACGAATAGCGTCTGCATAGGCCGGCCGGGTCAAATGCTTTCAGCCACCCACCACCGCGACGAGGTCGTAGGGACGGCCGCGCAGCTTTGGCGCGACGGACAAGATCGGCGTACAGATCACAGGTGACCGTTGCCGCCCATCCGCGCCCGATCAGGCGGCGGCGGAAACTTCCGCGGTGGTTCGGGCAAGAATCGGGGTCTGGAAACCATCCAGATCGGCTCGGGTGGGCTTGACGTAGGGAATGGATCTCGACAATCGCTTGAGGAAGCCCGATCAGGGCAGTTTTCATTTTCTGGCGGTTTTCCTGCTGGTACTGATAGCGCTGTAGAACGATCTGTTCCTGCTGAAGGGCGATTTGTCGATGCAAATAGACCACGGTCGCTAGCGCCGCCAAAACCGCCAACCCGCCCGAGATCAATGTCTGCCAGTCGTGAAAGAAGGCAGCGACTGAACCACGGCCAACATGGCAGGTCGAGAGCACAGCTTACGCCAGGTCACTCGAGCAAACCAGCTCTTCGAACCTGGTCATCCCGCCATCCTTGCCGTTGAGCCGTTCGCTTTGAATGCCGCCATCAGCATAGGTCCTACGGTGAACTCCCCTGCCCTCGCCTTCTCGGTGAGCGCCCTCAGGTACCCACCAGCCGAATTGATGTGCTGAGCGCGCTGCAGGATGCAGGCAACGACAATTGCCGCGTTTTCCGGCCCCATGACATGGCAGGCATCCTCATATGCCGGCGGTGAGACGCCCAGATATCCCCTCACCTGGGCGGCGACGGCCATTAAATCTCGCCAGCCGCCAATGCCGTCGACGGCGTAATCGACGATTTCCGGGCAGGCCTTCAGCACAAATCCAAGCGGATAGCCTTTCGGCGGCTCCTGCGGTGTTGGTCTAGGCTCGGCCGTCACCCCGCTTTTTTCCAAAGCAGGTTCAAATTCAATAAGGGAGTCGGTATTTGAATCAGAATACTGCCGCTCATTCCGATCGTCATTGCCGATTGAATCTTCGACATTCATGTGAGAATTCAGAAGGATATCCACTTCCTCGCGGATAGCAGCCAGATCGCCCACGATCGGCTCCAGATCGGCAATGGCCGCACGGCGCGGAATCGCATCCACAATGGTCCGAAAACGCCTCCAGAGGCCGCCCCAGTCACCTGGAACGTCTTCCTCGACGGCCGCCTCGATCAGCTTGCTGATGTCCCTGCGGTGCAGCGTGATGCGCTCCCGCATGAGCTTCAGCGCCCGATTGCCCGCACGAACCCGCTCTGCGGCCGCTGAGAACTCATCGGCGCGCGCCAGCATAGGCGCCAGGGAGAAACCAAAGGCCTCCTCGAAGGCCCCTCCCCTGCCCTTGCGGGCGAATCTCTTGCCGTTCGGGCTATCCCGCCGAATGATCAGACCGTTTTGGACCAATGCCGCCAGGTGCCGGCGCAACGTCGGCTCTGACATCCCATGTGCCCGCAGGATCAACTGCCTGTTGGACGGGAACACGACCAGCCCGTTTTCCTCCGACAGCTCGTCATCCGGATAGAACGACAGCAAGGCCGCCAGTACCGCGAGAGCGCGGTCGCCAATGCCGACGACAGATTTTCCTTCGCAGAGATCCCGGTAAGCCTGCCATTTGTCGACGGTCTTGCCTTCAGGGATTTCATGTGAACCGTTTTGTGCTGCCAGTAAGGCAAGCGACATCGGCCGCCGCCCAAAAGGCGTCGTTGCAATGCCCGTTTCCATGTCCTTCCTTCACCCTCTCATTGGGCAAAAGAAACCTGCTCGCCGAATCGACGCCTAAGACTCTTGACAGTGATTCGCGGATTTGCGATTCTCGATCTTGCTACAAATACGAGAGAGGCTTCCGCGCGGTGACGTTCGGGGGCCTTTTTCTTTTGCGGTTTCTAGTCTCCTGTTTGTTTCGGTTCAGACAGCCGGAATGCCTGATACAGGTCGTCTAGCTGCTCGGTGATGAACGATGCAAAGCGCAATCCGTCGGTCGACCCAACTGCAAGCGTTGCCGTTTTGCCGTTATCTTTCAGGCGAACGCTGACTGATTTATCTTCAGGAGCCCAAGTATTCTGCTTCGGCTTCTCCTCGACTGAATTCCCGGTTTCCAGGGAAACTCCGTCCTCGGGCAATGCGGAAAACAGCAGGTTGAACCGATCGTCTGAACTGGCTTCGAGAAACTTGGCCTTCTTGATGAAATCTTTGGCCTTGGAGGCGTTTCCCTTGATGACGTAGCGGCGTGCGAAGTCTTCCCATCGTCCCCGCCCGATTGCGGGCGCTGCGCCGATCGACTGGACAACTTCCCTGTCGATCGATGACGCGACCTTGATCATTTCTGAAACATGCGACTTCCCGGTGGCAAGGGACGCGCAGATGGTCTCCCGCTTATAGCCAGCGTTCTGCTGTGCGAGCGCGAAGGAACACTTTTCTATGTAGGAGAGGTCTTGCCGGGCACTGTTTTCCTCGCCTTGGAAAACGACAGCTTGTTCGTCCGTCAACTCACGAACCGTGGCCTTGAATTTTATGCCGATCCTCTGTGCCGCGGCCATCCGACGACGGCCGTACACGATCTGGAACGAACCAGGTCGGCCAGGAGCGGGACGGACAAGGCCTGGAACGATCTGTCCCCTTTCCCGCATAGACTCGACGATCTCGGCGATGGCTGCCGCATCATATGCCCCTTCGAAGCGATCATGGATCGTTGAAGGCAAAACGTCGTCGGGATCGAGTTCGACGATTTGTTCGCCGTCCTTTAGCAGTTTTTCCGCCAGCTCGCTTCTTTCCTGCATCTGACGAACGCCGGCAGCGACCTTCATCAGATGAGGCGACGTCGAACGGACAGCGGCTACTGTTTCCGCTTCCTCGGTACCGAGCTGACCGAGAACGGCGGCGAACATGCCTTTGGAATCCTTGCGGCTCATTGTTCGCGCCCCCATGCTGCCGTGATCAATCCCTCGATCTCCGCATTTGCTGCATTGATGGATTCGATTGCCCGATCATACGTCTTCGGTGCTGAAAAACGGGACCTCTGTACCTCGTACAGGCTCTGTTTCCATGTGAGGGCGTCGGCTACCGCCGTCGACTTGGCCACAGCATTGAGCAATAGGTCGTCTCCGAAAACCTGCCGCATCAAAGCCTGCATGTTGGCTTGCGGATGGTCATTGCCTTCAAACTTGGTGATCAGAAATTTTGCGAAGTCCCAGTGCGCTCCTGATCCGGCAGCGTCCAGAATCTGCATGTACGAAGCCGCCAATTCCAGGAATTTGCCTGTGGAATCCACGTCGAGCATGTGGGCTGGAACCGGGATCAACACGGCTGTCGCTGCAGTAAGTGACGAGAGTGTCAGGAAGTTGAGAGAAGGCGCACAATCGAGCAGGACGACGTCGTAGTTGTCAGTCACCTGATCGAGCGCTTGCGAGACCCTGAGCAGAAAGCCTGTGCCGCCAGTTTTCCGCATCTCAAGCGCAACAGCGGTTTCGAACTCCGTCAATTCGAGGCCAGCGCAAATCACGTCGAACCCAGCGATGTGCGTTTTGTGAACGATCCGATCCGTCGGTATAGGGTTGTCGTAGCGGATAGCCGAATAGAGCGAATCTCCTTCCCGGTAGTCGAACCCGGGCAACGCGCCGTGTAAGCTGGTCAGCGACGCCTGAGGATCCATGTCTACGGCGAGCACACGATAGCCACGCAATGCAAGCCAGTGCCCGAGGTGGATAGTCGTCGAGGTTTTCGAGGAACCGCCTTTGAAGTTGGTGATCGCGATGACTTGGCATTCCTCACCATCGACGCGGCGAGGATTGATCCATTTCTTGCGCCCCTTCTCGGCCAGATGCATACGGAGTTCGAGCACCTGATCAAGCGAGTACAGTCGCTTACCGTTTGTTGTCGTTTCGGGTTCTGGCCCCTGCCCTTTCAAAGACACTTGTCGGATATATGCCTCGGTCACTCCAAGCAGCGCAGCGACTTCCGTCGACGTGAACTTCCTCATCGTCCGGACGGCGTCCGGCGGGTATTGAGCCAATTGCAGATTGTTGAGCGCCTTCTCGAGTTTCGTCGAGAAGGTGTTCATGAATTGCAGACTGCTTAGATGACGCGTCACCCGATTCTCCCTTGTTCCACACCTGTTATTGAGGGGTGATGTGGTAAACAAGCCATTAACGCTGTCGAAACTACGCAGAGATACCGAAATTCGATTATTTTCCGTAGCCAGCGATAGCCCGATTCGGGACTATGCGGCAAATCGGACGGGAGAGACGGGAAGTTCCCAGCTGGGAACTTTGTTGGAGGAGGACCCCGCCGGCAATCAGGAGTACCCTTCCCCGTGATAGTTCCCAGATGGGAACTCCAAAACCGTTAGAGTGCGAACCAAACCACATGCTTATCGATACGATCAAAACTGGGATCGTAACACCGAACTTCAGCGACCTTAGACTTTTCGCCCAAGGTCTACTTCGAGACCCAATCGCAGCATCGGGCATTTCGATCGGGCTAAGATTGCGACCACAAGATCACAGATGCCGTGGCAAAAGGGAAGCTTCCCCGCGTCACAAGATGGTCATCGGCTCCGGATCGCGACGACGGCTTCATCAGGAAGGGATTCCATCGAGCCGACGCCAGCCATCTGGAAGCCGTTGCTCACAGTATCCGAACAAACCGCCCCTCGCCTCCGCAAACGTCCAATAGCTCGAAGCCCCGTAACGGGCGTGCTCTTTCATCGGCCTGTCGAGGATAAAATCCGACTGAGGTCGCCTTTTTCCTCCAATCGTCTGGATCCACGCAGCCACGGAAATACCCAAACCTGTATTCATCATCTTTCCCATCCTTGCGAGCAGCCGCCACCCGGTTAAGGATCATATCCCGTCGCTTACCGAGTAGCGCTCTCGACAATAGCGTGGCTCCGGTTGCGACGACTGGGGGACGGTATGGCTTGACCGCAGGCATTGTTTTGGAAATCACGCCACTTCGACCGTCAGAAGCCCAGGACACCTTGCCCGATCCAACGGGTTTTCACCGATGACGGACCACGTACTGATTTCTCCGCGTGGTGTTCGTTCAAGCAGCCGCTGAAGCTGACTTCGCGCTGGGCCATGAAGTGCGCCAGGCGGTGGCTCCGCACTACGACGAGCATCTCGCCGACGCTGATGTCGTGCTGGCGCCTCCACAAACGAGGCCGGGGTCGGAATGCGCCGGAACCGTGCTCTTGGACGATCGCCGCGTAGCCCACTGCACGCGGTTCCCTCTCCTGCGCTTCTGTCGTTATAGATTTGGATAAAGACTCCGCCGGAGACGTCGCTGTAGCGAGGGTGGCATTGACTCTTCTCGGCAGGATCTCATATATACCCCATTGGGTTATAGGAAGCGCATGCAGACCGTCGCTGAGACACCATTGTTCATCAAGCAGGCGGCGGAGCTATTCAGCGAAGACGAACGGAAGGAACTGATCGACTTTCTGGCGGCCAATCCGCTGGTAGGTGACGAGATTCCAGGCACTGGCGGCGTTCGTAAAATGCGGTTCGGTGCTAAAGGTAAGGGCAAACGCGGCGGCGCGAGGGTCATCTACTATTGGTACAGCGATGACGCACCAATCTACGCGCTGCTGGTATACGGCAAGAATGAGAAGGTTGATCTGAGGCCGGAAGAAGCGAAAGCGGTTGCCGCGTTTGCCAAGGCGATCAAGGCAGCGAACAGGAGCAGGACATGAGCGAGATGACAAAGTTCGGCGCTGATCTGATCCAGGCCATGTCGGAAGCCTTGGCGCATGCGCAGGGGAAGGATGTTCCCGGCGTCAAGGTCCACACTGTCGACGTCGGCGCGGTGGACGCAAAGGCGATCCGAAAAAAGCTCGATCTGACTCAGGGCGAGATGGCAACCGTGCTCGGAACCAGCCCTTCCGGCTACAAGAAGTGGGAGCAGGGTACGCGGCAACCAAGTGGTGCCGCCCGGACACTGCTTCGTGTCATGGACCGGGAGCCGGAGGCCGTGCTGCGTGCACTGTCGTCCAATGACGCTGCGGTCGCCAATAACAAGGAAGCTGCGCACTGAGCAGGGCCGGGGAGGGGGCTTTTCTACAGCCCTGACGCCTTGGTCAGGTTGACCCTGAACCGGTCGCGGCGGCGCTGGTATTTTCGCGTCATTTCGGCGGAGGCATGGCCGAGTTGCTTCTGCACATAGCGCTCGTCGACCTCGGCCGAGGAGGCGAGGCCGGCGCGCAACGAATGCCCGGCGAACTTTTGCGTCCGCTCGCCCTCCGACAGATCGCCACGCACTCCGGCGGCCAGCGCCGTTCGCTTGACCAGCCTGGCGACCTCCTGATCGTTGAGGCGATCGGCGCCGACCGCCTTGCCCTGGCCGGTGACGCGGCGGAACAGCGGTCCGTGGTCGATGCGGGCGAACTTCAGCCAGGACTCGAGCGCCACGACCGGGCAGGTAGCGTCGGACGAGCCGCGGCCGACCTCGACCTCGCGCCAGCCGGTCTTGCCACGCAGCGTCACCAACATCCCTTTGTCCAAAATCTCGATCCAGCCGCGGCCGCCTTCGGTTTGGTCGCGGCCGACATCGAGGCCGACGATCTCGGAGCGGCGCAGGCCGCCGGCGAAGCCGATGAGCAGCATGGCGCGATCGCGCAGCCCGCGCAGGGTGCCGCGGTCGAGCGTTTCCAGCATGGCGATCAGATCTTGCGGCAGCACCGCTTCCTTCTGCCGGGGAGGGGCAGCGTGCTTGTTGCGGATACCGGCCATGACAGTGGCGATATGGCGGTCTTTGCGATCGAGCGGCTGGCCGCGCTGCGCATAGTTCCATGTCAGCGAAGAGAGCCGGCGCTCGATCGTCGCCACGGATTTTTTCTCCCCTGCGGCCGTGCCGGAGGCGAGTGCTGCAATGTACAGTCCCACTGTTTGGGGGTCGGGCGGCATGAGCGCAAAACCCTGACGCCGGCACCAGCTGGCAAAATGCTTCCAATCGGAGCCATAGGCGCGCCGCGTATTGGCCGAGCTTGCCGCCTCGACATAGTCGCGTGCCCGATCGGCCAAGCCTTCAAGATGGCCGGGAAGCCGACCCGTTGCGCCTGTTGATGCCGGCAGGGGAGGGGAGGGGGCCTCCACCGGCGGCTCGTCCGGTACGCCCATTGCCGCAACGATGTCGACGATATCGGGAAGGTCGTCGCCAGAATCCTCGTCTGCGTTGCGCCGCGACACCATGACTACAGTTTCCCACCCAGCCGCAAGCCGGCTTCGAAAGAGGCGAGCGGCAGGAACAGCGACAATAGCCGGTCGTCCAGGCTCAAGGCGCCATAGCCACGATACCACGTCGCAACCCGCTCGTCCTTGGCGTCGATGAACATCAGTGTTCCGCCGACTTCGGCGGCGGCGCGGATGCAGCGCAGGCCCGCCGCCATCAGCAGCTGGCCGCCCAATCCCTTGCCTTGCTCACGCTGCGCTACGGCAAGACGTGCCAGACGGAACCCTCCGACCGCGTAGCGGCCAAGGCCTTTTCGGAATCGTTCCGGGACCCTTTCGAATTCGGCCTCGGCCGGGCTGAGCGTATAGAAACCGAGGATGGCGTCGTCTACCTTGCTCACGGCCAGGAACGTCTTCGAGGCGCCGCGCTCATGGTTCTTGCGGGCATGGGAACGCAAAAAACCGTTCATGGCGCCGTCGCCGCAATCGAAATTTTCCCGATCGTGATGGCGGCCGACCGGTTCCTCGCGCCAATCGGGAGGATTCATAGATCGGCCGGCAGGGCGCGCGCGGCGGCGATCATCTTTTCATTCGGGGCAGGGGGGTTCTCCAGCGCTTCCAGCACCTTGAGCGTGTCACGCTCGGACAGCACGATGCGGTCGTTGCGTTCGATGATGTCGCGCGACGCTTCGAGCACGGTGCGCAGCACGAAATCGGTGATGCCGGCGGCGCCGGCGATTTCGGTGGCGCGCAGGATCATCGCCTTGTCGGCGGGCTTGATGCGAAACGACAGGCGCTCATTGTCGCTGACGGCGGCGCGGGGCATCTTTTCTGTCCTTCGGGAGCGTTCAGGATGCCGATAGTGTATGTTTCGGTGCTTTCCGTGTCAAGTTGTACAGTTTCATGCCACACATCCAAATAATGACCGATAAGGTAACATTATCAGTCAATATTTCAAATCGACAAGCTGTGCGGATAAGGGCGATAATTCTAGCGGAAACCGCACATCGCGTTTATGCTGTTCGCGATGAATCGACAGCTCTACCCCGCATCTCCCGCCCCCCTGCTGGTGCCCCACGTGCCGGCCTGGGCGATGCCGCGCGCGCGTGTCGAGGATCCGGTCGAGGCCGCCTTCATCGCCGGCAGTGCCTTGAATGCGCTCGATAATCTCGTGCGGGCCCAGCCCGATTGGAGCGGCGCATGGCGGCATCGGCTGGCGCTGAAAGCCGCGTCCGCCTGTATGAAGTTGATCGGCCGCAGCGAGGACGAAGCGGCATTGCGTGACGCCTGGTTGCTGCGCCAGCCCGGCGACGCGCCGGGCCCCGCCGGCAACGTGCTTGCCGCGTGGCGCCGGCTCGCCGGCCGCTCGCTGCCGCCCGCCGTTGAGGACGTGCAGTCGATCGCCGCCTTGCTCGACGTCGCCTGGTCGGACGGCTTTGGCGACCTGATCGAAGCCATCGGCGACGAGGTCGGGAGAGGTGTGCCAGCGCCCCTGATTGCGGCGCGCGCCGCCGCCGCCGTCATGCGGGAAGACCCGAAAGCCGAAATCCTGGCCTGGTGGCTGGCCGACTGCGCGCTGTCCTGGCGCATGGGCTGGCGTCACGCCGTGCCGATTCTTGGGTTCCAGATCCACGCGCCGTTGCTGCGCTCGGGACCGGACGGCCGGCGCGCCCGACCGGGCAGCGACGGGTTCGAGCAGGCCGTGTTCATCGCCGCGGTCCTTGGCGCGGCCGAGGCGTGCCGGCTGGCGGCAAACATGGCGGCGCAGGCCGAGCGCTTGCGCGCCGCCGCCCCAAAACTGCGATCCAAGGCGGCATCCGACGTCATCGACCGGCTGCTCGGCGACGATGCGGTGTCGGGCGCGCTGACCACCAAGGCCTTGTCGCGCTGGACCAGCCGACGCCTGTTCGATCGTTTGCTGGAGCTTGGCGCCGTGCGCGAACTCAGCGGTCGCCCGACCTTCCGCATCTACGGGATTTGACGATGGCGGACGCGAGGCGCGCTGGACGAACGAAGGGCCGACCAGACGACGGTCTGTTTGACCGCGAGCTGGATCACCTGCCGCCCGATGCACGCTGGCGCGAGTGGATGAACCGGGTCGAAGCGACCATCTTTGCCGCGAGCGAGCCGGTCGGCCGCGAGACGCTCGCGCGGATCGTTGGAAAAAGCTGCAGCATCGACCTCCTGATCGATGACATCCGCGAGGAGTTGCGCGGCCGCCCCTATGACCTGGTCGCCGTAGCCGGCGGCTGGAAGCACCTGACCCGGCCCGCCTATGCCGACGCGATCCGCACGGCCGTCGGCGGAAGCGAGCGTACGGCCGACCTGTCGCAGTCCGAGCTGCTCGTGCTGATGTGCATCGCCTATTTCCAGCCGATCACCCGCGCCGAGCTGTCGAGCTTCTTCGGCAAGGAGATCAGCCGCGACCAGATCGGCAACCTGCGTTCCTTCGGGTTCATTGCCTCTGGCCCGCGCGCGCCGCAGCCGGGCGCGCCCTACACCTATGTCACCACGCCGGCGTTCCTGCTCGAGTTCGGGCTCGACACCCTGCGCGATCTTCCCGATCGCGATGCGCTCGAGGACGCAGGCCTTCTCTCGAAGGAAAAGCTGCTGGCCGGCGATATCATGCCGGGGTTTGCCGGAGACGAGCAGGAACACGTCACGGCGGAGATCGAGGACTAGCGGCCGCGTTCCGATCTTTGGGGTGCTGGACTCTGCCTAATATGTCGATTAGTCTCGACATATGGAATCAGATCAAGCCATTCTCGCCTTCGCCGCTCTCGCGCAGCCGACGCGCCTCTATGTGTTCCGGCTGCTGATGGAGCACGAGCCTGACGGCCTGCCTGCTGGCGAGGTCGCCCGACGCATGGACGTCCCGCACAACACCATGTCGACGCATCTGGCGATCCTGACCCGCGCCGGCCTGATCGAGGCCGAGCGGCAGAGCCGGTCGATCATCTACCGGGCGAAGCTCAATGCGGTCCACGCACTCACCAGCTTCCTCGTCAAGGATTGCTGCGGCGGTCGGCCCGAGATCTGCGCGCCGCTGATCGCCGACCTCACACCATGTTGCCCACCACAAGAGACCGCCGCCAGGGAGGCGGCACGCCATGACTGAACGCATCTTCAACGTCCTCTTCCTCTGCACGGGCAATTCCGCCCGTTCGATCCTCGCCGAGAGCATCCTGACCAAGGACGGCGGCGGGCGTTTCCGTGCCTTCTCGGCCGGCAGCCAGCCCAAGGGCGCAGTCAATCCGTTCGCCCTGAAGGTGCTGCGGGCCTACGACTATCCAGCCGACGGATTTCGCTCGAAGAGCTGGGAGGAGTTCGCGCGACCCGACGCGCCGGTCATGGATTTCGTGTTCACCGTCTGCGACAATGCGGCCGGCGAAGCCTGTCCGGTCTGGCCCGGTCAGCCGATGACGGCCCATTGGGGCATCGAGGATCCCGCGACGGTCGAAGGCGCGGACATCCGGAAGGAAGCCGCCTTCGTCACGGCCTTCCGCTATCTCAAGACCCGGATTTCCGTCTTTGCCGCGCTTCCGATCGAAAGCCTCGACAAGGCCGCCCTCGGCACGAAGCTGCGGGAGATCGGACGAAGCGAGGGATCGACGTCCCCGCGGCCGAGCGCGGCGTGAGGCCCGTCATGGACGTCGTTATCTACCATAACCCCGACTGTGGCACGTCCCGCAACACGCTGGCGATGATCCGCAACGCCGGCGTCGAGCCGCATGTCATCGAGTATCTGAAGATGCCGCCGAGCCGGGCGATGCTCACCCAGCTCATGGCGCGCATGGGGATTACCGCCCGCGCCCTGCTGCGCGAGAAAGGCACGCCCTATGCTGAACTGGGGCTCGATGATCCAAGCCTGACCGACGACAAGCTTGTCGAGGCCATGCTGGCGCATCCGATCCTCATCAACCGGCCGATCGTCGTCAGCCCGAAGGGCGTGAGGCTGTGCCGGCCCTCCGAAGACGTGCTTGATCTGCTGCCGCCGCAACGGGGCGAGTTCATCAAGGAAGACGGCGAGCGCGTTGTCGACCAGCACGGCCGCCGCGTGGCGACGGCGTGAGGAGCGGTCATGTCCACCTTTGAACGCTATCTTACCCTCTGGGTCGCGCTTTGCATCGTCGCCGGCATCGCGCTCGGCCACGTCATGCCCGGCGTCTTCCACGCCATCGCCGCGGCCGAGGTCGCCAAGGTCAATCTGCCGGTCGCGGCGCTGATCTGGCTGATGATCGTGCCGATGCTGGTGAAGATCGACTTCGCCGCACTCGGCCAGGTCAAGGAGCACTGGCGCGGCATTGGCGTGACGCTGATCATCAACTGGGCGGTCAAGCCATTCTCGATGGCGGCGCTCGGCTGGCTCTTCATCGGCTATCTGTTCCGGCCCTACCTGCCGGCCGACCAGATCGACAGCTACATCGCCGGCCTCATCATCCTCGCGGCGGCGCCCTGCACGGCGATGGTCTTCGTCTGGTCGAACCTGACCAAGGGCGAGCCGCATTTCACGCTCTCGCAGGTGGCGCTCAACGACACCATCATGGTGTTCGCCTTCGCCCCGATCGTCGGCCTGCTGCTCGGCCTGTCCGCCATCACCGTGCCGTGGGACACGCTCGTCCTATCGGTCGCGCTCTATATCGTCGTGCCGGTGATCGCTGCGCAGCTTCTGCGCCGCCGGCTGCTGGCGACGGGAGGTGAAGTGGCGTTGAAGCGCGTTCTCGACAAGCTCCAGCCGCTGTCGCTGGTCGCGCTGCTCGCCACCCTCGTTCTGCTCTTCGGGTTTCAGGGCGAGCAGATTCTGGCGCAGCCGCTCATCATCGGACTGCTGGCCGTGCCGATCCTGATCCAGGTCTATTTCAACTCGGGGCTAGCCTACCTGCTCAACCGGATCTCGGGCGAGCAGCATTGCGTGGCCGGACCCTCCGCCTTGATCGGTGCGTCCAACTTCTTCGAGCTGGCCGTCGCCGCCGCCATCAGCCTCTTCGGCTTCCAGTCGGGCGCGGCGCTCGCCACCGTTGTCGGCGTGCTGATCGAGGTGCCGGTCATGCTCTCGGTCGTGTGGATCGTGAACCGCTCCAAGGGCTGGTACGAGAGCGGCCGCGCAACGACGCGACCAGCCGAGCAACGCGGGCAGGAGAGCTAATTTCCACATTCATGGAAATAGTCGTTGACCTCAGCTGTTAGCAGGCATAGCCTATTTCCATGAATCTCGAACAAGCAGCAAAACAGCTCGAAGCGATCGGCAATCCGACCCGGCTTCAGGTCTATCGGACCCTCGTGCGCGCCGGCGACGCCGGATTGCCGGTCGGCCGCCTGCAAGAACGGCTGGGCATTCCCGCCTCGACGCTCTCCCATCACCTGCAGCGGCTGATCGCCACCGGCCTGCTAACGCAGGAGCGTCAGGCCACCACGCTGATCTGCCGCGCCAACTACCCTGCCATGAACAGCCTCATCGGTTTCCTCGCGGACGAATGCTGCGCCGACGCGGCCTGCGCGAGCAGCGAAGAGGCGGCTGCATGACCGGCTCTCTTTTTTGCCATCTATTTCGATGATCCCGGAAGGACCGAATATGACCAAGCAAGCTCTCGAATCCCTGCGAGTCGCCGTCATCGGCGGCGGTCCTGTCGGTCTTGCCGCAGCCGCTCATCTCGTCGGCCGCGGCATGCCGGTGAAGCTTTATGAAGCAGGACCGGCGGTCGGCGCCAACCTCCGCGATTGGGGCCATGTCCGCGTGTTCACGCCGTGGCGCTATTGCGTGGACGCCGCGTCGGTCGAGCTGCTGGAGCGCCAGGGGTGGACGCTGCCGCCTGCCGATACCTTTCCGACCGGCGGCGAGATCGTGCGCGATTATCTCGAACCGCTCGCCGCGACACCGGAACTGGCTCCCGTCATCGAGACCAACGCCCGCATCACCGCGATCTCGCGGCTCGGCATCGACAAGGTGGTGAGCCACGGCCGGGAGGAACGGCCTTTCGTGCTGGCCGTGAAGACCGCCGAAGGTATCCGCCGTGACCTCGCCCGCGCGGTGATCGACGCGTCCGGCACATGGGCGACGCCGAACCCGCTCGGCGCGAGCGGTCTTCCGGCCAATGGCGAAGTCGAATTCGCTGATCGCATTGCCTATGGCATTCCGGACGTGCTCGGCCGCGATCGGAGCGCCTATGCCGGGCGAACGACGCTGGTGGTCGGCGCCGGACACTCGGCCGCGAACGCGCTGCTCGATCTTGCCCGTCTGGAGGAGACTGAGCCGGCGACCAGGGCGAACTGGGCGACGCGCAGCACCAACCTCGTGCGTATCTACGGGGGCGGCGATGCCGACCAGTTGCCGGCGCGCGGTGAGCTGGGCGCCGACACGCGCGACCTAGTCGAGAGCGGCCGCGTGCCGCTCGTCGCAGGCTTCGCGATCCTCTCCATTCGCGAGGAAGGCAGTCGGCTGCTGGTGGACGGCGAGACTACCGAAGGACCACGCACGATCGGACCTGTCGATCGGATCGTCGCCGCGACCGGCCAGCGGCCCGATCTGTCGCTGACGCGCGAGTTGCGCCTCGATCTCGATCCGTGGCTCGAAAGCACCAAGGCGCTCGGGCCGCTGATCGACCCGAACGAGCACTCTTGCGGCTCGGTGCCGCCGCACGGCCATCGCGAACTCGCTCATCTGGAGCCGGGTTTCTACACCGTGGGCATCAAGAGCTACGGCCGCGCGCCGACATTCCTCCTGCTGACCGGCTACGAGCAGGTCAGGTCCGTCGCCGCGGCGATCGCCGGCGACATGGCGGCGGCCGACAACATCCATCTCGTGCTTCCCGAGACAGGCGTGTGCGTCACCAATGTCGATGTCGGCGGGGCTGGCGCGTCGGGATGCTGCGGCGGTCCGGCGCCGGCCGACGTCGACGCCTGCTGCGTTGCCGACGCCGTGGCGAAGGAAGAAGGTAAGAAGGGATGCGGATGCGGGGTTGCCGCGTGAGCGTCGCAGCCAGCGACGCAGCTCCTTCGCACTACGAGCCGCCGCGCCTCCTGTTCGTCATTCCGGTCCTCGGTGTCACGCAGATCCTCGCCTGGGGATCGTCCTACTATCTCCTCGCCGTCCTCGCGCAGCCGATTGCCAACGATACTGGCTGGCCGCTGGCATGGGTGGTCGGTGGTCTTTCGCTCGGTCTGCTCGTCGCCGGCATCGTCTCGCCGCGCGTCGGAGACAGCATCCATCGGCTTGGCGGCCGCCTGGTGCTCGCCACCAGCGCCGTGTTCCTCGCGCTGGGGCTCGCCGGCCTCGCGCTGGCGCCGAACCTGCCGCTCTATGTCATGTCCTGGCTGGTGCTCGGCATCGGCATGGGCGCCGGCCTCTACGACGCAGCGTTTGCCACGCTCGGCAGGCTTTACGGACAGCGCGCCCGCACGGCGATCGCGTCCCTCACTCTCTTCGGCGGGTTCGCGAGCACTGTCTGCTGGCCGCTGTCGGCGCTGTTCGTCTCCGAGTTCGGCTGGCGTAACGCCTGCCTGATCTACGCGGCGATCCACGTTGTCGTGCTGCTGCCGCTCTATGTCTTCGCGCTGCCGACCGAGCCGAAGCGTAGTCTCCGCGCCGACTTCGTTCCAGCAAGCCATGCCGGTGTTGCGGCCTCTCCGGCGGCGGCGACCTCGAAGCTGGTGTTCGGGCTGGTCGCCCTGGTCATCACCATCAGCTCGATGATCTCGGCGATGCTCTCTGTGCATCTGCTGACCATCCTTCAGGCGCGCGAGATCGCGCTTGCGGCCGCCGTCGCGCTCGGCGCGATCGTCGGGCCCTCACAGGTCGGCGCCCGCGCGATCGAGATGCTGATCAGCCGTTTCCATCATCCGATCTGGACGAAGTTCGCTTCCACGGTGTTCGTGGCGATCGGCGTCGGGCTGCTATGGATCGGATTCCCGATCGTCGCCGCGGCGCTGATCTTCTACGGTGCCGGCATCGGCATCGAGTCGATCGCGCGCGGCACGCTGCCGCTCGCTGTCTTCGGCGAGGATCGCTACGCCTCGATCATGGGCCGGATCGCAATGCCGAGCCTCATCATGCAAGCGGCGTCGCCGTCGTTGGGTGCGCTCCTGATCGACTCCTTCGGAGCCGATGGCGCGCTCGAGGCGTTGCTTGCCGTCGCGCTGGTCAATGTCGTGCTGGTGTGGGCGCTCTACCTGATCTTGCTGCGGCGCGGATCTCTCCAGCGTGCATGACCTGCAGGTAGGCCTCGAATAGCGCGGATCTGGTCGCGCCCGCCGGCAGGGAGCGCTTCGGGCGTCGCGATTCCTGATGCTTCTCTAGGAAGCCTGCGAAGCGATTGATCAGTGCTTCATGGCCACCTGCGGCCAGGATCATGCAACGCCGATATGCGGCGTCGGCGTCCACGTCGGAAATCAGCCAATCATAAGGATCCGACGCGAGCCGCTCGAAGCAGCGTATCCGCGCCGCGGTCGAAAGGCCTGTGAGCGACTTTACCGATAGGATTTCGGCGACGACCGGCGCACGTAGCAAGCGCGGGATCAATTCGCTGTCTGCCGGCGAACTCTTGACTGCTTCCACCCGCAACATATCCGCGATTGCGCGCTCCAGCCGCCGTGCCCTTGCTTTGACGGAGACCTTCGGGGCAGCACGAAGATCGAAGCCGCAGCGCGCGCAGAAGTGCTGCGGAAGGAGTTCGGCCTGGTCGAAGGACGCGATGCCGCCGCGGCATTTCGGGCATCGGTCCCGAAGACCGCAGCCATGCACGAAGCAGGAAATGCGCGATGCCAGGCGCCACTGCCGGCGAAAATACGGCGCATCGTCTTCGGCAAGGCACAGCGGACAATACTGCATCCAGGTCGAGCGGTTTCGGTGTGCATTCTCACGCAGTGGCAGCAGGAGCGGCGTCAACGCGTCGTCGGTCAGCGCCATGGCCGAGATCGTTTCAGACGCAACGCCGGCCTGCTTGCTGAGCAGCGCGGCGACATGGCCGGGAAGCCGAAGCTCGAGCCGTGGCGACCACATCCCGTCATGTTGCCCGAGCACGCCTGCGAACGACTGCGGCGCCATCCCGTTCGCGAGCGCCAGGCGGTGGATCCAGCTCGACAGCGCCTCGGCCGGCAGCTGGTCGATGGTCACCGGCCAGCGATCGCCCGCGACATCGCCGTATCGCTCGAGCATCTCGATGGCGAGGCCGGCGCCGGTTGCCTCGTCCCTCACAACAACTCGTTACGCAGCGGCGCCCGACGACGCTTGGAGACCGGGATGTAGCGCAGCTTGTCCGTCGTCAGAACATTTGGCGCTGATGGCTGCTTGATTTAGCGGAGTGTCGGCCTCGATCTTTGGTTGATGTTAAGCGGCGAGTTTGCGGTGCTGCAAGCGCCGGAGCTCGATTGTC
>Ga0164243_10006748_pt1 | contig 17319 bp, 17 predicted proteins | sample OricompcompostOP_FD_108781 | JGI IMG/M metagenome (GOLD analysis project Ga0164243, IMG submission 108781) | Organic Plus compost microbial communities from Emeryville, California, USA - Original compost - Organic plus compost (OP) | ecosystem: Engineered > Solid waste > Mixed feedstock >... | reverse complement strand
CCGGCCGCAACTCGGCGCACCCCGCCGCGCCCAAGCTGCCGGCCCCGGACGGCCTGGTCGGCAGTCCCGAGCTGGCGGACAAGCCGATCTACGCCAACGACGAGCCCGCCGCCGACGGGGCCGCCGCGCCCAAGCTGATCCTGGCGAGCGCAACCACCGGCGCGCCGGACCAGGCGCCGACCGCGTCCGACTCGGCCGCAGAGAAGGTCCGCGCGCAAGCCGCGGCGACGGCCGACAAGGCCCGCGTCCCGTCCGCCGGCGAGACCGTCAAGGCCAAGGCCGCGTCCGGCAAGACGGCTGCGTCCGGCAAGCCCGCTGCTGCTGCTGCGGCCGCCGCCGCTCCGCTCGCCTCGGCCGCTCCGGCCGCCGCGGCGATGCTCAAGACGGCCTCCTGACGTAGGGTTCGCGCCTCAGGCCCGGCGGTTGAGCGCGATCGGCGCCGCCGCCGCGGCCTGGGTCCGCGCCCCCGGCCCGTAGCCGGCGACGGCGGTCCGCGCCCGGTCGGCTTCCTCGGCGATGGCCCGGACGATGCCCTCGGTGATGGTCTTGGCCGCATGCAGCGCGCGGCCGTGGCGGGCCAGGACCGCCTCGAAGGACTCGCTCGCCCGGATCAGCCGCCGGCGCAGCTCCGCGGAGGCGGCGGCCACCACGCGGGGATCCTGCTTCATCCGCGCCGCCTCGTGACGGTAGAGATTGGCCAGCTTCGCCGTCTGCTCCATGCGGTCGGCGGCCTCGTGCGACCGGCGCGCCTCGAAAGCGTCCGCATCGAGGGCGATCTGCTGGGTCAGCCGCTCGGTCAGGGTGATCAGCCGCTGCACGTGCTCGTCGGCGGGGTTGGTAGCGGTCATCTGCACTCTCCGGACTATCTGAGGCCCTGCAGCCGCAGCATCTCGCGCATGACAGGCTGGGCCAGGCCGACCCCGCCGGCGCGGGCGATCTGCTTGCCCACCGCATCGACCAGGAAGGAGCGATAGGTCCCCTCCGCCTGGCCGCCCGAGAAGGGTCCGTCGGTCGACAGGGTGTCGAACATGGGCTTCAGCATCAGCGAGATCATCTGCGCCTCGAACTTCTCGGCCGTCTCGGAGAAGCGCGCGCGCTGCTGGGGCGTGGCCAGGGGCAGGTCGGGGCCGGCGGCGGGCTGGACGGGAGCGCTCATCACATCACCTGTATCTCGGCCTGCAGGGCGCCTGCGGCCTTGATGGTCTGGAGGATGGAGATCATGTCGCGAGGCGTGACGCCGAGGGCGTTCAGCCCGGCGACCAGGGAGGCCAGGGAGGCGCCTTCCTTGAGCACCACCAGGCCCCTGCCCTTCTCCTCGTTCACCGTGACGGTGGACTGCTGGACCGTGGTGGTCTGGCCCCGGCCGAGCGGATTGGGCTGGCTGACCTGGGGCGTCTCCTGCACCGAGATGGTCAGGTTGCCCTGGGCGATGGCGACGGTGGAGATGCGCACGTCCTCGCCCATGACGATGACGCCGGAGACCTCGTCGATCACCACCTTGGCCGGCTCGTCCGGCTCGACCGGGATCTGCTCGATCTCGGTGACGAAGCTGACCATGTCGCGGCCGGCGGGCGCGCGCAGGGTCACGATGGTGGGGTTCTCGGCCACGGCCGCGCCGCGGTAGCGGGCATTGATCGCGTCCGCGATGCGCAGGGCGGTGGTGAAGTCCGGATTGCGCAGGGTCATCCGCAGCTGGCTCATGCTGGCCAGCTGGAAGCCGATCTCGCGCTCGACGATGGCGCCGGCGGCGATCCGCCCGGCGGTCGGGACGCCCTTGAGCACGGAGGAGCCGGTGGAGCCCTGGGCGGAGATGGCGCCGGTCTGCACCGTGCCCTGGGCCACGGCGTAGGCCTGGCCGTCGGCTCCCATCAGCGGGGTGACCAGCAGGGTGCCGCCCATCAGGCTCTTGGCGTCGCCCATGGCCGAGACCGTGGCGTCGATCTGGGAGCCGGCCGCGGAGAAGGCCGGAAGCCGGGCGGTGACCATCACCGCGGCGACGTTCTTGGTGTTGAGGTCCGCGTCGCGGACGTTGACGCCCAGGCGCTCCAGCATGGAGGCCAGGCTCTGCTTGGTGAAGGGCGCGTTGCGCAGGGTGTCGCCCGTGCCGTTCAGGCCCACGACGATGCCGTAGCCGACCAGCATGTTGTCGCGCACGCCCTCGAACTCGACGATGTCCTTGATGCGCGACTGCGCCAGGGCCGGACAGGCGGCCAGGGTCCCGCCGAGCAGGGCCAGAGCCAGACCGATGACACGAAGCAAGCCACGCATGGAACGTCCCGCACCTAGGCGCCGCCCGCCGGGAGCGGCTCTTCGGTCCGTGCCAGCTTCGTGCCAGTCCAACCCGCATATTAAGGCCAGTGTTTTCAGACGCTTAGAAATGAGGGGCGCAGCTGCGGCGGCCCGCGCCCCCGGCAAATCCTGCCGAGCATTAACCATACGGCAAGATCGGCCCGGCACAGTCGCGGCCAGGATCCGAGGGAAGGCCCGCCCGTAACAGCGCGATGAAGATCACCGGTCCCAACAGGCTGAACGGAGCAGACGCCGCCTCCGGCGCCCGGCGCCCCGTGCAGGGCGGTTTCGTCGTGTCCGGCCAGCAGGAGGGCGCGCCCGCGGCCCTGTCGCGGGGGCTCGGGGTTTCCAACGTCGGCTCGGTCGACGCGCTGCTGGCGCTGCAGGAGGTGGCCGACGAACCGGGCGGTCCCCGCCGGCGCGCGGTCAAGCGGGCCGGCCGCCTGCTCGACATCCTGGACCAGCTGAAGCTCAGCCTGCTGCAGGGGGAGCCGGGCGTCGCCGACGTCCAGCGCCTGGCCGCAGCGGTGCGCGAGGAGCGCGCGGCCACCGGCGATCCGGGCCTGGAGAGCGTGCTGGACCAGATCGAGACCCGCGCAGCGGTGGAACTGGCGAAGGTGCAGGCGCGTCAGCGCGCCGCCTGAGTTCCCGCCCGCTACCGCCGGCTGAGCGCCCGGGGAAGCCTCCCGGCGCACGTGCGGCGTTGCGACCTCAACCATTCAATTGAACGGGGCGTCTTTTCTGCTATAAGCGGCCCGCTCGCGATGGGGGCGGGCGTTGTGGCGTGAGGGCCCGATGAAGGCGGCCTCTGTGCTCGCTCAAGAGAGTGAATATCGTCCTTCCGAGGACGAGCCCTTCATGAACGAGCGACAGCTCGAGTATTTCAGGCAAAAGCTGCTGAACTGGAAGGACGACATCCTCCGCGAATCCCGCGAGACGCTGTCGCACCTCCAGCACGACACGGAAAACCATCCCGATCTCGCCGACCGCGCGTCGTCCGAGACCGACCGGGCTCTGGAACTCCGCACGCGTGACCGGCAACGGAAGCTGATCTCGAAGATCGACGAGGCGCTCCGGCGCATCGAGGAGGGGAACTACGGCTATTGCGAGGAGACCGGCGAGCCGATCGGCTTGGCCCGTCTCGAGGCGCGGCCGATCGCCACCCTCAGCCTGGAAGCGCAGGAGCGGCACGAGCGCCGCGAGCGCGTCCACCGCGACGACTGACGGCCCGCCGGGCCTCAGGTCACCGTCAGCGGCAGGCTCGGCCGGTCCCCCGCGCGCGCGGCCATGGCCTGCAGCGTCGGCAGCAGGTCCTCGACCCGCTCCACCGCCTGGTAGGCGGCCGTGAAGGCCGGGGGCGTGAAGCCCTGGCGGACGGTGTGGTCGATCAGCCCGAACAGCGGATCCCAGAATCCGGCCTGGTTCAGGAAGACCACCGGCTTGGCGTGCAGCTGCAGCCTGGCCCAGGAGAGCAGCTCGATGGCCTCCTCCAGCGTCCCGACCCCGCCCGGCAGGACCGCGAACCCGTCCGCCTCCCGGAACATCACCGCCTTGCGCTCGTGCATGGAGGCGACCACCACCAGCTCGGCCGCCTCGTAAGCCACCTCGGGCAGCCGCAGGAACTCCGGGATCACCCCGAGCACCTGCCCGCCCCCGGACACCGCCGCCCTGGCGCAGGCGCCCATCAGCCCCACCGCCCCGCCGCCGTAGACCAGGCGCGCACCCTCGCGCGCGAGCAGGGTCCCGAGCTGGGCGGCGGCGGCCGTCCAGACGGGGTCGGCCCCGGACGAGGAGCCGCAGAACAGGCCGACCGACCGCAGGCGCGCAGGCTCCGACATGGTCCCTCCCGAATCGGCGAGTCGCCGGACGGCCCCGCACTATCGCTCGGCCGTGAAGCCCATATATCAGTGGTCCGGGGTGCAACGGGGAAGCCGTCGGCGTGGCGCGACACTGGTTTATCTGGATGACGGCGGGCGCGCTCGCCTGCGGCTGCAGCGCCCCGGCGCCGCCCCGCGCCCAGGCCCCGGCCGCGCCCGGCGGCGCGGACGCCGGCTACGCCGCCCCGCCCGAGCCGCGCGCGGCCGCGCCCGCGGCGGAGGGCGGCGTCTCCCTGTCCGGCGTCGGCCGCCCCGACGCCCTGGTCCGGCTCGCCTCGCCCGACGGCTCGGCGATCGGCGCCACCGCCTCCAACAGCGGCGCCTGGAGCCTCGCCCTGCCCGCCGCGCCGGAGCTGCGGCTGTATTCCGTGTCTGAGGACGTCGGCGGCCGCCCGTTGCGCGCGCGCGGCTACCTCGCCGTGTGGTCGGCCCCGCAGGCCGGCGCGGCCATGCTGCGGCCCGGCGCGGGCGCGGAGCTGCTCGGGGCCCACGACGGCCTGTCCATCTCGGCCCTGGACTTCGACCTGTCCGGCGCGGCGGTGGCCTCCGGCTCGGCCCGGCCCAACCAGGCCGTGAGCCTCTCGCTCGACGGCGCGGACGCCGGAGACGACCGCGCCGACTCCGGCGGCCGCTTCGCCCTGTCGCTGCCGCACGCCCTGACGCCGGGCCCGCACCGGCTGACCGCGCGCGCCGGCGGCGCGGCCGCCGAGGTCGCCTTCGAAGCGGCGCCGCCCGCCGCGCTCCCGCGCACGCCTTACGCCGCCGCCCGCGAAGGCCGCGCCTGGCGGATCGTCTGGACCACCCCCGGCGGAGGCCCGCAGACCACCCTGCTGTTCGACCAGGCCGGAGCGGCCCGTTGAGGGGGATCGCGCACCGCCGCCCCGCCGACCGGGAGGTCGCGCCCAGGGACGTGAAGCTGAAGGTGGGCCCCGCGCTCGTGGACCTGGTCCGGCTGGTGCTGCGCGCGCAGGCGCCGCGCCTGAGGCTCAGGCTGGCGGCGGCGCTCGGCCTGACCATCGCCGGGGCCGCCATCGGGGTCTATGCGCCGATCCTGCTGGGCGATGCGGTGAACGCGCTCGGCCGCGGCCGGAGCGCCGCCGCCCAGGTCAGCTTCGCCTTCGCGGGCCTGGCCGTCGGCTGGGCCCTGCTGCGGTTCCTGGCCGCCGCCGCGCCCCAGGCGCGCGACGCCATCTTCACCCCGGTCGGCCAGGCGGCGGTCCGCAGGGCGGCGAAGGAGGCCTTCGGCCACGCCCTGGCCCTCTCGCTGGACTATCACCAGACCAAGCGGACCGGGGCGCTGGCCCGCACCATCGACCGGGGCGCCCGCTCGGTCGACTACCTGATGCGGATCCTGATCTTCAACCTGGGTCCGACGGCGCTGCAGCTGGTCATGGCCGCGGCGGTCCTGGCCGGGACCTACGACTGGCGCTTCGCGGCCACCGCGGTGGTCACCGTGGTCGTCTACGGCGCCATCACCTTCGCCATGTCCGACTGGCGCATCGAGCACCGGAGGGCCCTGACCCTGGCCGATTCCGAGGCCGCCGGCCGGGCCGTGGACGCGCTGCTGAACTATGAGACGGTCAAGAGCTTCGGCGCGGAGACGCGCGCGGTCGCCGGCTACGACGAGGCGCTCGGGGACTACGCCGCCGCCGCCGTGCGGGCCAACCTGTCGCTGGTGATGCTGAACGTGGTCCAGGCGGGGGTGATGAGCCTCGGCCTGGCGGTGATGGCGGTGATGGCCGGCGTGGAGGCCGCCCACGGCCGCATGGGCGCCGGCGGCGTCACGGCCGCCACCCTGATCATGATCCAGCTCTACCAGCCGCTGAACGTGCTCGGCTTCGCCTATCGCGAGGTGCGCCAGTCGTTCATCGACATGGAGGCCATGCTGGCGCTGATGCGCGAGCGCCCGGACGTCGCCGAGGCCGCCGGCGCGGCGGACCTGCCCCCCTCCCCGCACGGCCGCGGGGGCGATCTCGTGTTCGACCACGTCTCCTACCGCCACGGCGCGCGCACGGAGGGCCTGAGGGAGATCAGCTTCCACGCGCGGCCGGGGACCACCCTGGCCTTCGTGGGCCCGTCGGGCGCCGGCAAGACGACGGTCGTTCGGCTGGCCCTGCGGCTGCTGGACCCGCAGGGCGGGCGCGTGCTGATCGACGGCTGCGACCTGAAGCAGGTCAGCCACGCCTCCCTGCGCCGCGCGGTGGCCCTGGTGCCCCAGGAGGTGGCCCTGTTCAACGACACGCTCAGGGTCAACATCGGCTTCGGCAAGCCGGACGCCTCGGAGGAGGAGATCTGGGCGGCGGCGGAGGCGGCCGAGCTGGGCCCCTTCATCCGCGCCCTGCCCGAGGGCCTGGACACCAAGGTCGGCGAGCGGGGCCTGAAGCTCTCCGGCGGCGAGCGCCAGCGCGTCGGCATCGCCCGCGCCCTGCTGGCCGATCCGCGCATCCTGATCCTGGACGAGGCGACCAGCGCGCTGGACGGCCGAACCGAGGCGGCGATCCAGGCCACCCTGCGGCGGGCGCGGCAGGGTCGCACGACCTTGGTGGTGGCCCACCGGCTGTCCACCGTGGCGGACGCGGACGAGATCCTGGTGATCCGCGCCGGCCGCGTCGTCGAGCGCGGCCGCCACGCCGACCTGCTGGAGCTTGACGGCGACTATGCGGCCCTGTGGCGGCGGCAGGTGCGCGAGGCCTGAGGCGGGGCGCGAACCCCCTCGCGGGCCGGGCCGTTATCCGCCCACACCCGGAGGAGCGCCATGGCCGCCCGCCTGATCCCGCTGCATCAGCAGACCATCGTCATCACCGGCGCCTCGAGCGGCATCGGCCTGGCCACGGCCCGCGCCGCCGCCGAGGCCGGCGCGCAGGTGGTGCTCGTCTCGCGCAACCAGGAGGCCCTGGACGCCATCGCCGCCGAGATCCGCCAGAGCGGCGGCGGGGCGCTCGCCGTGGCCGCCGACGTGGGCCGCCGCGACGAGGTCGAGCGCGTCGCCGACCTCGCGGCCGAGCGCTTCGGGGCCGTCGACACCTGGGTCAACGACGCGGGGGTGGCGGTGTGGGGCCGGGCGGAGGAGGTCGCGGACGCGGACGCGCGCCGGCTGTTCGACACCAACTACTGGGGCGTCGTCTACGGCTCCCTCGCCGCCGCGCGGCTGATGAAGGGCCGCGGCGGCGCGATCATCAACATGGGCAGCATCGCCTCGGACGCCGGCCTGCCGCTGCAGGCCATGTACAGCGCCTCCAAGCACGCGGTGAAGGGCTTCACCGACGCCCTGCGCGTGGAGTTGCACCGGCAGCGCGAGCCGATCTCGGTGACCCTGCTCAAGCCCGGGGTGATCGCCACCCCGATCGCCGACAACGCCCGCAACTACATGGACCGCGAGGTGCGCCCGCCGCCGCCCGCCTACCATCCGCACGAGGCGGCCAGGGCGATCCTCTACGCGGCGACCCACCCAGTGCGGGAGCTGAGGGTCGGCGCCTCGTCCGCCGTGATCGCCGCGGTGCGGCGCTGGACGCCGGGGCTGTTCGACGCCCTGGCCTCCGGGCCGCTCGCCGGGATCCAGAAGGGGCCGGCGCGCCGGAGCGGAGGCGCGGGCAACCTGTTCCGGCCCGGCTTCGACCTGCGCGAGCTCGGGCTGAAGCTGCGCCGCCCGCCCCGTCCCAGCCTGTCCACCCGCGCGCGGCTGCACCCGGCGCTCACCGGGGGTCTGATCGCCCTCGGCGGGATCGCCGCCCTGGTCCTGCTGAGGCGCACGCCCGCGGCCCGCGCGGCGCGGCTGGGTCTGGCGGCGGCCAGGGCGCCTCGGGTGCGGAGGCTCGCCCGCGAGATGGGGGGCTCGGCGCGCCGGCGCCTACGCGAGGCGGCGGCCGCTCTCGGGCGGCGCGGGCCTGGGCTGGCGGGTGCGGGGTCCTGAAAAGGAGGCGGCCGCGCCCCGGAGGGCGCGGCCGCAATCGATGACGGACTGTCGCCGTCGGTCAGCGGTACTGCTGGATCCGCGTGGTCCTGAGCCCCGGCAGGCCGTATCGGTCGATCGACTGCTGCCAGGCGAGGAATTCCTCGTTCGTCAGGCTGTAACGGTTGCAGGCCTCGTCGAGGGTCAGCAGCCCGCCGCGGACGGCGGCCACGACCTCGGCCTTGCGACGGATCACCCAGCGCTGGGTGTCCGGCGGAGGCAGATCCGCCAGCGTCAGGGGAGCGCCGGTGGGCCCGATCACGTATTTCTCCCCCTTGCTGTTAACGCGCTGCTCAGCCTGAAGCATTGCTGTACGCCTTTCCCACCATCATCGTTGGCGGGCACCATACCGGCCTCCCCATAACGCCGGCTTAATTCGGGTAGTAAAGATAACACTAACCGCACCCGGATTCCCCAGAACTTGTTAAGAATTCAGAGAAGTTCTAAGGCTTCCTGACATCAACCAAAGGTTATCACCGCTTAATATCTAGCAAGTCTTGCAACATCTGGTCTGCGGTCGTGATGATCTTCGAGGATGCCGCATAAGCGCGCTGGGTCGTGATCAGGCCCGTGAACTCGCTCGACAGGTCGACGGTCGAGGCTTCCAGGCTGCCGGCCGACAGGGTGCCCGCCCCCGCCGAGCCCGGGGACTTCAGGGTGAAGCGGCCGCTGTCGGTGGAGACCTGGTAGGCGTTGCCGTCCAGCGAGATCAGGCCGTTCTCGTTGGGGAAGGTCGCCACGGCGATCTGGGCCACGCGGCGGGTCACGCCGTTGCCGTACACCGCCGTCACCCAGCCGTTCTGGTCGACGTCCAGGCCGGTCATGGCGCCGAAGGCGGTGCCGTTGGTGGCCACCGAGCTCACCGCCGACACGGCGGCGAACTGGCTCATGCCGGTGAGGTCCAGGCTGATGTCCTGGTTGCCCACGCCCAGGGCGGTCGCCCACTTCACGCCGACGCCGGTGGAGGACGCCTCAAGGGTGAAGCTGTTCGGCAGGGTGGTGTTGGTCAGGTCGAGGCTGCCGTCCTCGTTGAAGGCGACCGTGCCCGAGGCGATCAGGCCGTAGCCCAGGCCGGTGAGGTCGTTCTCCACCGCGCTGGGCGGGTCGGCGCGGATTTCCGCGTACCACTGGTTGGGCGTGCTGGACTTCAGGAAGTCGACCACGACGCTGCGCTGGCCGCCCTTGGTGTCGGAGATCGGCAGGCTGACGGAGAAGTCGGGCTTGATGCCGCTCGCCCCGTTGGTCGCCATGTAGGTCGCCGTGCCGTTGGTCAACGGGTCGTAGGAGGCGATGAGGGCGTTCGCCGCCTGGTCGGAATCCAGGTTGGCCTGGATCGCCGCCTGGTTGGACGCCTGGGCGGTGTTGGCCACCGACAGGATGTTGATCGGCGACAGGGCCGACAGGTTGGAGGAGTCCGGTTGCACGTTCCCCAACACGTCGGCCGGCCAGCCCTGCAGGTACAGGCCCGCGGAGTTGCGCAGATAGCCCTGGTTATCGAGCGTGAACGAGCCGGCCCGCGTGAAGTAGCGCGGGTCTGACGGCGTGATCCCGGTCGACTTGTTGGTGGTGACGAAGAATCCGTCGCCGGAGATGGCCAGGTCGGTGTTCGAGCCGGAGCTCTGCACCGTGCCCTGGGTGGTGACATACTGACGGGCGTTGCCCGAGACGCCGCCCGCCGAGTAGGAGGTCTTGGAGCTGGAGTTCACCAGCGAGGAGAAGTCCACCGAGTGGCGCTTGTAGCCCACGGTGTTGGCGTTGGCGATGTTGTCGGAGATCGCCGCCAGCTGGGATGAGTTGGTGGTCAGGCCTGTAACGCCGGCCAGCATGGCGCTCGAAATACTCATGGCAGTCGCCCCTTCCTGAAGATGACGCGCCGCGTGATGCGGGCGGCCCGCAGGCCCGGGCGCCGTTCGGGCGCCTCACTGTTGCTGATGTCCGGCCTCATGCGGCCGCCTTCGCCGCGGCCTTCGCCGCAGCCTCGGCGGCCGCCGCAGCCGCCTCGGAGGCGGACTGGCCGGTGGTCGTCGTCTGGCCCGTGTCGTTGGCCGCGACCGCGTCGATCGCGTCCATCGAGACCCCGAGGCCGTTGAGGTTGAGCAGCGGCTTGCCGTCCACACTCTCCACGGAGGAGACGACGCCGCGCTGGAAGACCCGGGAGGAGACGTCCTTGCCATCGGCCCCCGTGGCCGTGATCTTGAGGGTGTAGACTCCGTCCGGCAGGGCCGAGCCGCTGAAGGACTTGCCGTTCCAGGCGTAGGCGTGCTCGCCGGCGGACTGCGCCCCCAGGGCCCCGCCCGCCACCAGCTGGCTGTTGCTGTCGAACACCTGCACGACGACGTTCTTGGCCGGCGCGTCGAGGCTGTAGACCCAGCCCGAGGTCCGGCCGGCCGTCAGCTTGCCCGACGGCGTCTCGGCGGTGACCAGCTTGCCGATCATGTTCACCGGATCGCCGACCGAGGTCTGGTGATCGACCAGCTTCTGCAGCAGCTGGTTGGAGACGATCTGCTGCTGCACCCCGTTCATCGCCACCAGCTGCTGGGTGAACTGGGTCGGGTCCATGGGGGACAGCGGATCCTGGTTCTTCAGCTGCGCGGTCAGCAGGGTCAGGAAGGTCTGCTGGTTCTCCTGCAGAGACTGCGCGCCGGCCTGGGTGGCCGCGGCCGTCGACGAGGTGGCGGATGAGGCAGGCGCCGGAGGCGCGGCCGCAACGGGTAGGGTCATGGGCGCTGGCTCCGTCAGATCCTGATGTCGAGGCCGCCGTCGGCGACGGCGCGGGTGAAGGCGGGCGGGGGCTGCGCCGCCGGGGCGTCGGCCAGGTCGGCGGCGGCGGAGAAGGCGCTCTGGGCGAAGGCGCGGCCGGGGGCCCCGTCCGACGATCCGCCCGAACCGCCGGAGGTGAAGCTGAGCGAGGCGCCGGACAGGTCGAAGCCGGACTGCTGCAGGGCGGCCCTGAGCTCGCCCGCCCGGGCCTTGAGGGCGTCCGCGCTCTGGGCGCTGTCGAAGTTGAGCACCGCCGACAGCGCGCCGTCGGCGCCGATCTTCACCTTGACCCCGACCTTGCCCAGGCCTTCGGGCTCCAGCTCGAGGTCGAACTGGCTGGCCCTGGCCTGGATCCTGGCGGCCATGTCGGCGGCCAGGCGGGAGACGGTGTGGGCCGTGGCGGCGGCCATGGCGGCGCCGGCGTGGCTGAAGGCCGGCGTCGCGACGGCAGCCAGGCTCGGCGGGGCGGACGGCTGGCCAGCGCCCGGCGCGGGCGGGGCCGGCTCGTCCGAGTCGGCGCCGCGGCCAGGGTCGCGGGCGCCGCGGACAGCCTCGGGCGCGGCCTCGCTGCGCGCCTGCTGGATCGCCGCGGCCGTTGGCGAAGCGGCCGCGCCGGCCTGGCCGCCGGCCTGAGCGGGCGCGCCCGCCTGGGCCTGGGCGCCCGCAGGCGCGGCGGCCGCCGGGGACGCAACGGCGGGCTGGGCGGAAGCCTGGCCCGCGAGCGGCTGCCGGGGCGCGGCGGGCGCGGGGGCGTCGGCCTGGGAGAGGTCGGCGACGGCGTCCGGCGACGGCGGCGGGGCGGAGGCGCGGGCCTGGTCCCGGCGCGCGGGCGGCGCGGGGGCCGCCGGAGCGGCCTGCGCCTGCATTTGGGCTTCGGCAGGGCCGCCCGGGCCGGCCGCCGCGGGCTGCGGAGCCTGGGTCTGGCCGGTTGGAGGGGACGCCGACGGCGGCGCGGGGGACCGGGCGGCCGCAGCCTCTTCCGACGCGGACGGACCGACGGCGGATTGAGCGGGGGCCTGCGGCGGAGCCGCGGCGACGGGCTGGGCTGCGTCCGCCTCCCGCGCGGGGGTCTGGGGCGCGGGGGTCTGGGGCGCGGGGGTCTGAAGCGCCGGGGTCTGAGGCGCCGGGGTCTGGGCGGCCGACCGCGGCGCGACGGAGGCGGCCGCGGAGGTCGAAGCCGGCCCGGCCTGGGCGTCCTCCGGTGCGGGCGTGGCGGAGCCGGTCTGGGCGGCGGCGGGCGCATCCGGGACGCTCACCCCCCGCACCTTGCGCACCTCCGGGATCGCCGCGAAAGCCTGGGCGGCAGGCGGCGTCGGCGGGCCCGCCGCGGAGTCGGGCTGGCGCGCCGGGCCGGCCGCGGCGGGCGCCGGGGAAGAGGGCGCCGGGCCCGGGGCCTGGAGGGCCGGCTGGGCGGCGCCGGCGGTCGCGGCGGCGGCGGCGAGCACGGCGGCGGCCGACGGATCGGGCGCGGGCGCAGGCTGGGCTGCGGCCGGCGCATCGTCGTCGGAGCTGGCGTCGGCGGACCCGGGAAGTACGCCCGCCGACGGCCCGGCGGGCGCGGCCGCGGACGCCTGAGCTTGCGGCTGTCCGGTCGGCGCGGCGGGTGCTGACGCGCCAGGCGCGGGAATGGCGGGCCGGGCCGCCGGGGCCGGCGCGCCGGTCTGCGGTCCGGCGGAACCGGCCGGCGCGGCCGCCGGAGGGGCGACCGCCTGCGGCAGGGCGACGGCGGCTGCGCCGGAGGTCGCCTGCACCGCGGCGGGCCCGGCCGGCGGGGCCTCCGGATCGGTGGACGTCCCGCGCGCGGCCGCCTGGGCCGGCGCAGCGCCCGCGGCGGCGGTCAGGGCGGCCAGCAGGGCCGCAAAGCCGGTCGCGTCGAACGCATCCGGCCCCGCGGCGCCGGCGCCCGCCTTGCGCCCGCCCCCGACGACGCCCGCGGCGGCGTCGCCGTCCGGGGCTCCGGGCAGGAGCGATACGAGGTTGAAGACCGGCTGCATGGGTCGTGGAGGCCCGCTGGAGGTGGAGGCGGCTGCGCGTGCTGCGCAATGGGTCCGGCAGACCGTAGCAACCGGCGCGCCAACTGGCGCCAGAGCCGCAACGCGCTGTCTTTGCTGAACTTTTTCGATTGAGGGGCCGGAGAGACGGCCCTCGCCCCCTGGCCAAAATTGCCGGGCGCCGGGTCTTTGGCGCCGGGCGCTCCGAACTGGCGCCGGTCTTGCGCCTGGATGTGCGGGAGCCTTTCGACGCCGAAAGACGAGTCTATGAAATTCAATGGCTTAGCTTTGACGCCCACGGCCACGCGCCCGTCCAGGCGGCGAAATCTGCCCATCCATGCGCCCGCTTTTGCCGGGCGGGAGGTCTAAGGCATGTCGATCGCCGCCATCTTCAACTCGGCAAACTCGGGCCTGCAGACCGCCCAGGCGCAGCTCCGGACCGTTTCGGACAACATCGCCAACGTCAACACGCCGGGTTACGCCCGCAAGGTCCTCAACCAGACCAGCGTGAACTACGGCGGCCAGAGCGCCGGGGTGTCGGCCGGCGTGGTCACCCGCGCGGTGGACCGGTTCCTGGTGCAGGCCGGGCTGAACGCCTCGGCGGCGGCCAGCAACGCGGGCATCCAGGCTGACATGCTCGACCGCGCCCAGGCCCTGTTCGGCGACCCGAGCGCCGACAACGGCTACTTCAACCAGCTCGACCAGGCGTTCTCCGCCTTCAACGCCGCCTCGCAGGACCCCGCCTCCAGCGTGACCCGCAACCAGGCGCTGAACGCCCTCACCGGCTTCCTGGACCAGTCGGCCGCGATCTCGACGGAACTGCAGCGGCTCTCGGGCGAGGCGACCAGCCGGATCTCTGACAACGTCGCCCAGGTCAATTCCATCCTGAAGCAGGTCGACGCCCTGAACTCGGTGGTGATCCGGGTGACGGCCAACGGCGGCGACGCGACGGACGCCGAGAACAACCAGGACCAGCTGCTCAACACCCTGTCCCAGATCCTCGACATCTCCGTCACCCGCCGCGACGACGGGGCGGTCGACATCCGCAGCGGCGAAGGCGCCCTGCTGCTGGGCCGCGGCGGTCCGGCGACCCTGAGCTTCGCCTCCACCGGCCCGACCGCCGGGGACGTGATGGTCGCCTCCTCGGGCGGCTCGGCCACCCAGCTGCGGCCCTCCGACGGCCTGCTCAAGGGCTTGATGGACATCCGCAACGTCGAGCTGCCGAACATCGCCGAGCAGCTCGGGGAATACGTCACCCGCGCGGTGGACGAGATCAACCGCGCGCACAACGCCGCCGCGGCCGTGCCTGCACCCAATCAGCTGACGGGCCGCGACACCGGCCTGGACCTGCCGACGGCCATCCAGGGCTTCAGCGGCAAGACCACCATCTCCGTCGTGGACGGGTCCAACATCCTGCAGACGCGTGTGGACATCGACTTCGACACCGGGACGATGAGCGTCGACGGCGGCCCGGCCACCGCCTTCACCCCGGCGACCTTCCTGGGCGACCTGAACGCCGCCCTGGGCGCCAACGGCTCGGCCAGCTTCAGCAACGGGGCGCTGAGCCTGCAGGCGAGCGCGGGCGCCGGGGTGGCGATCGCCGACGATCCCTCCGCCCCCTCCAGCAAGGCCGGCCGCGGCTTCAGCCACTTCTTCGGCCTGAACGACCTGGTGACCTCCACCGGCATGCCTTACCCGGCCACCGGCCTGACCGGGACGGACTCGAACGGCTTCAACGCCGGCGGGACCATGAGCCTGCGCGTCCTGGACGCCTCGGGCGTCACCGTGCGGGACATCACCGTCCCGATCCCGACCGGCACGGTGGACGACTTCATCAACGCCCTGAACTCCCCGGCCACGGGCGTCGGGCTCTACGGCTCCTACAGCCTCGACTCGCAGGGCCGCCTGACCTTCACCTCCAACATCCCGGGCGGGAGCGTGCGGGTGCTGGGCGACACCACCCAGCGAGGGGCCGGCGGCCCCTCGGCCAGCGACCTCTTCGTCATGGACGCCGCCGACCGGGCCCGACGTGCGGCGACCTTCCAGGTCCGGCCCGACATCGCCGCGGACAGCTCCAAGCTCTCGGTGGCCAAGCTGGACCTCAGCGCGACGGCCGGCCTGGCGGCGCTGGCGCCCGGCGACGGGCGCGGCGTGCTCGCGCTCGGCGCGGCGGGCCAGTCCGTGGCCAGCTTCGATCCGGCCGGCGCCTTCGGGGCCATGCAGGCCACCCTGGCCGACTACGGGGCCCAGTTCGCCGGCCAGGTGGCCGGCGCGGCCTCCACCGCGGCCCACAACAAGGACAGCGCCGACGCCCTCGCCGGCGAGGCGGAGTCCCGGCGCGCCTCCGTCGAGGGCGTGAACCTCGACGAGGAGCTGATCAAGCTCACCACCTACCAGCAATCGTACAACGCCTCCGCCAGGATCATCCAGGCGGTGCGCGAGATGTACGACGCCCTCATGCAGATGTAGCGGGAGCCGGCCCGATGGACCGCGTCACGACCTTCAGCGCCTACAACTCCGTCATCATCAACCTGATGCGCTCGGAGAGCCGCCAGAACGAGGCCCAGATCCAGGTCTCGAGCGGCAAGGTGGGCAGCGACCTCAAGGGCTTCGCCAGCAACGCCGAGGCCCTGACCGCAACCAAGACCCTGATGACCCGGGTCGACGGCTACCTGCAGAACGCCAAGTCGCTGCAAACCCGCATGGACGCCCAGAACCTGGCGCTGAACCAGGTGCTCGACGCCGGCCAGCAGGCCCGCCAGGCGATCGCCAACGCCATCGCCACCGGCCGCGGCGAGGGGCTGATGCTCGAACTGGACAGCTACCTCGGCCAGGCCTCCGCCGCGCTGAACACCCAGCACAACGGCCGCTACCTGTTCGGCGGCGGCAAGGTCGACACCCCGCCGGTCGCGGTCCAGAACATCCAGGGCCTGCTCAGCCCGCCCGCCGGAGGCGTGTTCCAGAACGACCAGTTGGTCCCGAGCGCCCAGCTCGACGAGACCACGAGCCTGCAGACCGGTCAGCTGGCCAGCGACGTGGGCTCGGACCTGTTCAACGCCATCTCCGGCGTGGCGAGCTTCGATCAGGGGGCCGGCGGCCCGCTGAACGGGGCGCTCAGCCAGACGCAGATCGACTTCCTGACCAACGCCCTGCACGACTTCGACGCCGCCAACGACAAGATCACCACGGCGGTCGCCACCAACGGCCTGGCCCAGAACCGGGTCGAGCAGGCGGTCAGCACCCAGCAGGACCGCAAGACCACCCTGCAGGTGATGGTTGGCGGCATGACAGACGTCGACATGGCCGAGGCCGCCTCGCGCCTCAGCCAGGCGCAGGTGGCGCTGCAGGCCTCCGCCCAGGTGTTCGCCTCGCTTCAGAACACCACCCTGCTCAATTACCTGAAGTAGGCTGGCGCGGACTCGCGGCCTGGACCACCTTAGGACCATGTCCGGCGGCCACAGCCATCATCATCACCACCACCACGGCCACGCCGACGGGCCGAGGGACGCGCGCTGGCTGATCGGCATCGGCCTGAACGTCGCCTTCGTGGCGGTGGAGGCGGCCGCGGGCCTGCTCGGCCACTCCATGGCCCTGCTGGCGGACGCCGGCCACAACCTGTCGGACGTTCTGACGCTGGCCCTGTCGGGGGCGGCGGCCTGGCTGGCGCGCCAGCCCTCCGGGCCGCAGCGGACCTACGGCTTCGGCAAGGCGACGGTGCTGGCGGCCCTGGCCAATGCGGTCCTGCTGATCTTCGCCTGCGGCTTCATCGCCAGCGAGGCGCTGGGCCGGCTGACGCATCCAGCCGAGCCGGCCACCGGCGTGATGATGGCGGTGGCGGCGGCGGGCGTGCTGGTGAACGGGGCGACGGCCCTGCTGTTCACGCGCGGCCGGCAGACGGACGTCAACGTCCGCTCGGCCTTCCTGCACATGGCCGCGGACGCGGCGATCTCGGCCGGCGTGGTCGTGGCCGGCGCGCTGATCCTGATCACCGGCCGCAGCTGGATCGACCCGGCGGTCTCCATCCTGATCCTGGTCGCCATCCTGATCGGGACCTGGGACGTCCTGAAGGAGGCCCTGGACCTGGCCATGGACACGGCCCCGGCCGCGGTGGACGTGGCGGCGGTGCGCGCGTTCCTGCAGACCTGCCCGAAGGTGTCGGAGGTGCACGACCTGCACGTCTGGCCGCTGTCGACCACCGAGACCGCCCTGACCGCGCACCTGGTGCGGCCCGGCGGGGCCGACGACGACTTCCTGAAGGCCACGGCCGAGGCGCTGCACGCGCGCTTCGGCATCCAGCACGCCACCTTGCAGGTGGAAGCCGAGAGCCTCGCCGCCTGCGAGGCCTTGCACGACTGAGGCGCGGATCGATGCGGGGGTTGGTCGCGGACGCGCACCGGCAAGTTACGCCCCGGCGATGCTTCAGAGCGGCCGTTTCGAAAATCCACTATGGGTG
>Ga0164243_10006745_pt1 | contig 17324 bp, 16 predicted proteins | sample OricompcompostOP_FD_108781 | JGI IMG/M metagenome (GOLD analysis project Ga0164243, IMG submission 108781) | Organic Plus compost microbial communities from Emeryville, California, USA - Original compost - Organic plus compost (OP) | ecosystem: Engineered > Solid waste > Mixed feedstock >... | reverse complement strand
CCATTCCCTTCTCGTGGCTCGATTCCCCCAAACGTCTAGCAATGCCGTTTCACAAAAGGACAAGAAGCTCAAGCCTAGCAGCTTCTGTTAGCGAGATAGAAGAGCTCCCATCACCAAGTGCGGGGTTCGGCCACGATGCGCTGGGTCACTGTCGGAGCCCGTCCTCAACAAGCTCTTGCGCGGAGTCGCTCACTTACTCTGCCTCGAGCATCGCGTCCACTCCGAGTACCCCAGGAACATTTCCGGGGAGCCCGTTAACCTTCTTGAGCGAACAGGAAGCCGGGCTCTACAAGGAATTTGATTTGCCCCAACCGCTGGATTCGGTCTATCCTGAGGCTGTCCCGCATCACCGCCGTCCATTCTCTCCCCAAATACATGTCATTATGGAGGAGTCTGACGGCGCCGAGGAGAGCTCAAGACCCATTTCACCTCAGCCCAATGAGTTTCAAACCCTGAGTCTCCCGATAAGGTTACGCCGCTCAAGGAAGAGAGGAATTAGACCCCGCGGGGGGTCCGACCCATCTCACTTGAGTACATCTCCTACTTCTTCCGCACCTCTTACCTTCGCCCAGTTCCGAGAGATACGAGCGGAAGCTCGCGCCAAAGTGCACAACCGAACAAAATCCCTTCCGACCTTCCCCAGCCATCGAAGCTTGATCTTATTCCCACGCCGGTCATCACTTTCGGATACGCAAGAGGCTGCTGACAAGTCCCTACATCGTCGTCTCAGGGGTTCTCGGAGTCCGCCTCACGAGGAAATATCTTCGGAACAGGAGAGCTGTGTCCGCCCTCGACAAGAGTGCCTTCGCGAACCATGGTGTGCTCCGCCTGAAGTTAACAGCTACGATCCAGCTGTTGTCGAAAGGATAGGCCATTCCATTTTGCGAGAAGCGTATGGTGTCGGTTCCTCGAATGCGCAAGTACCTCTTAAGATTCTGGATGCTGTCATTAGATGCCTAGAGGATGTCGATGTTGTTGCCCGCCAGCTCGGCTGGACTTCGAATAATGTTTATTACCAAGCCTCTCCTGGAGATAATTCATCATGGGATAATTCGGGCACAACTTCCATGAGCTCATCAGAACAGAGAGGAGCTGGAGGGTCAAATAGCCGCAAACGCACTTCCCAACAAGCCGGGGATGGTGGCGACGATTTTACGAGCGATCAGCCAGGCGGGAATGGCGGGGACGACCTGCTCTCACCCGACGATATGAGCCGGAAGAGGGCCAAGACAGCCACCCAGCAGTCTGCGTTCAGTTGCCCATACAGGAAGCGCAATCCACTGCGCTTCAATATCCGCGACTATGAGAATTGCTGCCGAAAGCCCATCATCGGCATTCCCGAGCTCAAGTAAGGAGACGGTAACAATATTCGTGTCTTCGTATAATTTTACTGACCGTGAAACTCCCAGGCGCCACATCCAGACATGGCATCGCCGAGGAGGCGCCGTGATGCATCAGTGTCGCCGGTGTAAGAAGGGATTTCCTTCCGAAGAGGCTCTCGATAGACATTCAGAATTGCCGAAGGACCAGATGTGCGAACCTGAGGGCCGTAATAAGCCAACGCAAGATCCTGAGGATGGGATTACGGACGAGATGAGCAAGACTCTCGTCGACAGGAAGGCAAATGGCAAGATCCAAACCTGGGAGCAGATTTGCAGGCTTATCTTTCCGACAGATCCCGACGTCCCTCAACCAGGTATGTGCTTGTTAAACATTTTATCAATGCTTGGTATTTCTCCCACTTACAATTATTTAGAATTCGAGCCCGTTATTGAACACCACGAAGTCAAAGATGAGTTAAAGAAAGCCACTGGGATCCTTTGCGACGGGCTTCAAAGGGAACTCTCCCATGTGCCTGATCTCGATCCTGGCCGGCGCTTCCAGATCCTCCGAGCGCTAGAAACCGTCGTCGACGTCTACGTAGCCTTCGCCTTGAGAAACTGCAAAGGCAGATTTGGGTCCTCGTCTCTCTCGGTGGCCAGGCGGCCTCAAAACATCCCCACTCGACGATCCTCTTCCGCAAGACCACCATCCCTCGAACCCACCGCCCAAACGGGCTCCAGCTCTAGAACTAATACCGCACCGGGGGCACCCATCCCTTTACGCAGGCTCGCCCCCCAGCGGAACCGAGTTTCCTCCCAGACTCGGGTCCAGCCGTCCCCTTCACTACCTCCCATGAGCGAGTCCGGTGATACCTCATCGCTGGCGGATGCACAGCCCGAGTCCTATATCCCGAGCCCGGAAGCCGGCTTCCGCGATTCGGGAATTTCTCTGCATTGCGATGCGGATCATAATTGCACGGCAGACGCAGGCGGATGCATTTGTCAACTTGATGCCTCGTCTGGTAACAAGGCTCACGAAGACATTTCGAACTACTACTTGCCAGACTTCTCCCAGCAAGCGTACCCTGGATGGGAGTTTTGGCCCTTGCCAGACGCTAACCTCGGCGCTGGCTTCCCATCACAGATGACCGCAGGCGGTCCACAGCTTGGCGAATACAACGCATTCGACAGGGAAGGTCAGAGTTAACCTGGCTCTGTCTCCAGGCTATTCACCGTTCATGGTAATCTTGAATAGGAATTGTACATAGCTTCAGTCATATTCAAATAAAAATAATAATAATCACAGAACCGTAAAGACAGGACGGCATCCCATAGGGTGATTGATGAGATGCCAGAAATGAGACCCCCTCTCCGCCCCCTCGTTCTCCGTCTCCCTCTCTCTCTCTCTCTCTCTCGCTCTCCCCTCCCTCCCCCCTCCTTCCCACCATCCCATTTTTTAAGACAAGCACTATGCGCCTGTCCGGCTGTTTATTTTCAGCCTGCTCTTAAGCTCCTAAGCTACACGAGCAGTGCGCAGTCGAGGGAATTTGAGCAATCGCTGCTGGGCGCATGCGATGTTCTAGTAGTTTACGCATGCGTCCCAATCAGCGATCAGCGGGCTCAAATTCCCTCGACTGCGCAATGCGTACTACCGGTAGGGCCACCGGTGTGACAGGTGCAGCTGTAAGGCTCTTATCTTTCTGCTAGAAAGACTAGAAAGAAAGGAAGCCTAAGCATTGGCTTATTGAAAGGTCGTGAGTGCAACACGCTCCATTCCGTCACCCTCGCTATTTTTGATCACCTAAAGGGTGATGAAAGGTGATGGAATAATAGCGAGGGTGACGGAATAAAAGGCGTAGCGTTCACGATCCGCGGGTCGAAAATGACGTAGATCTCAACCCGGCTCGAGAGAGCGGAATACCATTCCTTCGACCGCTATCGGACTCTGCTTCGGTCTCGGTGGCGAGTATGTCTTCGCCATCCGCAGATGTAGATGAAGCCAGTTGGGATGCCGGAAGCTGAGATGTCGAGGGTGTGTCCGTATCCGAACCTCTGCGATCCCAGCTACCAGCTACGTCGTCCGTCTCGACGGCGGGCTCACCAGAAAGACTCAGGTTATCCATGGTATCCGAGATGAATTCCAAATATCTCGCAATGGTATCTGCCTCGGAAAGAGGTGGAGGGCCAACCGTTTCTTGCGGTATCGAAAGTCGAGTTTGTGAAGGCGTGTCTGTATTATTCGAGCCTCTTTCTTGCCGTCTTGGCGTTGAGTGGGTTGTATCAATATCGGGCTCACCAGCAAGACTCAGATTATCCATTGTATCGGACATGAAGTCCAAATAGTCTGACATGATATCTGTGTTGACACGAGGTGGGAGCCGAACGCTTTCCTGCCATTGGTCGGTCGAGTCGTGGGCCCTGCGATGTCCAACCCTCTCCGTCAACAGACGGAAGATGTCGGCCACAATTCTCTTTTTCATGCTGTGCATCACCCTTAGGCGAGTTTTCTGGCCTCTTTCGCCTTGGTCCATGTAGACCGGCGGGTATGCCCACGCCGAATAGACATTCCCGTGTGAAGTTCGAACCTTGACATCGGTGGGGTGCTCATCGAAGTAGTACGCACACAGCTTGCAGGTGGGCTTGCTTGAGCCGATGTACGTGTACATGTTGAAGAACCGATGAGGGGCAGTCCCACCGTTATTTTCAAGCCAGTGGTGCAGCTGAATCTCTGCATGAACGATAGGCTTGATGTTGCTGTTCCACTTTTCCTCAAGCTGGCCGTCGAAGTCTCCGACAGTGTTGAGTCTATCCACCTCGTCTCTGGATCTTGCCAGCGCTGCTTCATCTGAGGTGAGCACTCGGATAAACTGCTGGGCAGTCTTCGCGGCGCCCAATAGTGGACACGGGCCTTTCGGGATAGAGTCGAGGAACTGAACATCAAACTGGTCAAAGAGGCTGGGCCACAGTTCCCGTGCGAGCAGGAATGTCTCGGCCGCCTTTCTGTAAGCACTCAGCCGTTCCGAGACGTGACAGACCTCGTACCAACATCCAGAGTTGTGGAGACGCTCCTCATTAACAAGCCAGAGGCGGATTCTATAAAAGACTTGACTCGAGGAGTAGATTCCATCAATGGATTCAATTACTGCCTTGATGGCAGAGAGGTAATTGTTTTTGGATACCTCTGATTAGGTTGGGTTAGGAAAACATCGTCAGCTTCGATGAATGAAACTACTTGTCTTGCTGGATCTTGTTAGGTGCGACCTACCAGAGTCGAGATTGGCCTTAGCCCTTTCCAGAGCAGTCGAGGCCAAGACCGTCAAGTTTTCAAGGAGAGGTATGAGAAGACGATCTACAAGGGTTAGTTGGCCCTCTAAGTGGATAGGAAAAGAGTATATATTATCTTACCACCTTCTGTACTCTTTCCACCTTTCTCGCTGTTCCTCAATGCCTGGATGCAGTCCTTCAGATGCTCCCCAAGACAGCTCAGGTATGACCTGATCCTTAAATGATTAAGTACGAGGACAAGGTTCAGAACAAGGTTCAGAACAAGGCCTTCATTTCCACTTTGTCCTGATCGCCCCGACTGCGTCCAGGAGCTCAAAAGCCTAAGGATCAACCACACAGATTCCCGTAGCTTTCGGTGCTTCGATTTGGGCCTGGCGTTTGAGGCGAATACATACAGCACCTTGTCTGGTTCCTGTAAAATTGCCGCCGCCGTCACGGTGTTTCCGCTGGGTTCATTCTGGCAAATCAGCGCCAGCCGATTGACAAATCCGCGGAAGATCTGCTCGGGGTCTAGAGATCTTTCCAGCGATACGTCGGAATCCAAACGTATGCTGCGTTGGTTCGATGAGCCGGCCCTTTCGAGGACGTCTAGAAAGACCACCGGTGGGTAGAACTGTCTTCTCAGAGGAGAAGGTAGCTCACTAATCCTCCTCGGCGCTTCTAAAGGTTGCATATGTTAGCTTGCATTGGTACACACACACTGGGTCAGGAAGGTAAGTCCTTGATCACGCCATGAATCGCAAGAGGGCATACCTCGACTAGCAGGACCTAGAGCTCCGATACTCCCCATGGCCAATTTTGGAAGGAGAGTTCTCTAGAGATATCAAATTTGAAGGACAGGAGATTCGGGATAGGTGCCAGGTGATGGGAACTTATGAGGAACAAGATGTATCTCATGAATGCTTCAATCTCATCTAATGCTGTCAGTGTGACGGTTGAGATGAGGAAATTTATGTCGAAACCAAGGGAGTTATTTTGTGATTTATATATTATGTCTTTCGCAGACTCGGGAATCCGGGATGTGAACTGTGATATAATTCAACATCACTCGAAAAGGCCACACAAGCAACCGAGACAGGGGAGCCTGTCTGTCTTCGGAGGCCCATCACTTGAGCCAACAGTGGACTCAACCTGCGCAACAGCGTGTAGACAAACCATCATATGATAATTCCCATTTCAGAAACCCGTACGGATCTTCTACCAGTTTCCAAACGAGTCGGTATCTGCGCATATACGGCCGTCGTGACAAAACGGAATGTCTCCATTGGGTGAATCTGCATAGATATATGCCGAGTTGAAGCCAGCATTCGAATGCGCAATTGGGAATTTTCGTAGACATTTTTGATCCTGGTGGTTGCGCCTTTGACGGAATTGGGCAATCACCGCCTCAATTCGCTGCGAGATACATGCGCCTGGGAGCCCCAGTTGGAGGCCCAGCGAGATGGCGCGGTTCGCCAACAGCGCACCATGGCCGGGCTCTACGCAATTCAAGACATTCAGGTAGCAATATCTGAGCTAATGCTGGGCCTCTTTCAAATGACGACTGTTTGTACCGGGAGGGGGGGAGGAAGGAGGGGGGTCCGGCTGGTTGAGTAGCCAATCCCACACGGAGGACATCCGGCCCCCATCTGCGAAACCAGGCTGGCTTGCAGAACATGGCGTTAAGAGCCAACTGGAGTCCTGTTGTTATTATCTGTATCGCCAATGGTTTTCACACAAGTTGCGAAGATTGTAGGAGGAGTGGGAACTCTGTGGCCAGGCATCAGCACTACTTGCAGGCGAACCGCGGTCGCCTGGAGGCCGAGCACAACAACCAAGTTAACGCCAAGGAAGATGCCTACAGAAGCATTGAGAAGAGGGGAGGGGAAAAGAGGGGAAGGATTGAGTCTACCATGTTTTATTGAGCACGTAAATGGGGAGTGTGGGTGAAGTATTAAAGCTGATGAATCCGGCAGTCCTCGTTCGTGACTGAGGCATTCCTCGCCGCGCCAGCGCGCTTCACGAATATGGCAGTTACCGCTTAGCGGAAAGTAAGTCACCTCACCTATTGGTGAAACTTCCTCCTATTATCGCATTGCTAACACTTTACTTAGGAAGGGGTGTGTACCATATCGGGGATTTAAGTGGTGATTGATTAGACGGTGCCATTGATGCGTTGCACTGATCCGTCTCTTGAGTCCTGGCTGTCTTTGATATTAATACTTCACTTGTTCGGTTTTTGGGCCTTCCGAAAGGCTCGCGTCTATTTGTGCGTCCTGACATATTGTGCAACACTACCTTACATCTCTACTGTTCCCTTGAATGTTCTAACGATATGAAGCATCCAACGGCCTTGACTTGGACCTCTTCCATTAATCCACCCACTCAGTCTGGAAAATGAATGATCCGTGGGCCATCAACGGAGACTGGGATGACATCGATTTCGATGACCTGTCGCTGTTAGACCAGTACCTCCCACCAGAGCTGGAAGTTGATGTTTCAACACCGGCGAGTTACTTCGACATCCTGACTGTGCCTACCAGCCCGTCTGACTGCGCCGAGTCATACGAGGCCGCCGGAGCTAGCCCTAGTTCCAATATCAACATCTCCAACTCCCCTTCCGAGGTCGTTGCCGCCCATCATTAGGCGGGTGATAGCGAGGACTTGGAAGACAATGTTGGCGATCGGTATTGGGATGATGGCTCGACTCCGGACGGTGTGCTGGTGGTTCCACAGAGGGGAAAGCATAAATACGAGGAAGTTCCCATGCCTGGGCCGGCGGAATGGACCCATAAAGTTCATGAAAATGGGAAAGTGTTCTATAGCTGCAAGTTCGCAAGGGTCGAGGGCGGGCGATTCTCTTGTTCAAATACGAAAAAGTATAAGCAGCTGTGCAAACTTAGGTAAGTCTCTTCCTTCGTGCAATCTCATCTCACTTCTCTAAAACATGCTACTTCATCCACGAGATGCACAATCTCTACACATACTAAGAACTTCAGGTCTCATGTGCGAACACACTATAAACCGACGAAATGCCCCATGTGTCACTACCAAGCGGCAAATAACAGGGGTATTAAATATCATCTTAAAACGAACCACGGTCAGGATAAGGAGATATTTCCTTGCGAGCATTGTGGCGAGAAGATCAAAAACAAGCGGAGTAACTTCAATCGGCATCTTCAGACTTGTCGCAAGGCGCCTCGGCCTCATGCGATGCCAAACTATTCATGGAGTGAGTCTGCATAGGTTTGAAATCCTCTCCCGACCCCCCTTGTCTGCATCACATCGTTCGTTAGTGAGTTGATACTCCAAGAATCTTTCGCTCATGTCATTCATTTGAAGTACTCAGCAGCCGAAGTTTTTCTTATCCCGTCAATGGTCATGTTTATATTCTGCAGCTGCGCTGAAATTTCCTGTCTCCTATCGTCTAATAATGCAGATACCGGGTACCTGCTCTTTGTTCCGTCTGTTATCATTATTTTCTCTTTTTCATTTTTTCCTACCCTTTCTTCTTTCGTCTCTTCTTTTCTATATGATGTTCTATTTTACGATATTTTCCTCCTTGGACTGTATTGTTAGGGTTACGGTTTGCAATGTCGGTGTGTGTCAATTTGAAGATGGAATAGCAACCTCCCAGGCGCGTGCCTTTGTTCGGACGAGAAACGTGAAAGCCCATTCTAGTCGGGCCTTGGACTATGTCCTATTCCCGTGAAATGCCAAAGAGTGAACGAAAGGAGTAAAGACAGTCCACTGGATAAAATTGCTTTCTGGTCTGGAATAGCCCAATTACCCGACGTGTATTATTATTTGATCCGAGGCATATAGCCTCAAATATGTATGGATCAAACTCGATTCAACATTGTTTCAACTCTCCTCAGCTTTCTTACATAAGTAACACGGTACCTGAGATTTCTGGTCCTTCTGGCCACGTCGTTTCGCCTGGTTGGAACCACTTCTCTGGGTTTGGCGTCCACTTCGACTTCGCAATGGACCTTCACTCCACCTTATTAGGGTTAATCCTCCTCTCTGCACCTACACTAGCAGTGGCGCTAACTTCCTCCCGATGTCCGGCAGACCACGGCCAGGCGCTCAGCGGTACGGCTGTCCGCCGTAGCACCTGTCCTCTGCCAGTCGACGACTACACTGCGTCTCGCACCGGCGAATGGAGCCCATGGACAGAAGAACCGCAATGTGTCTATCCTGAAGTCGAGGACTGGGATGAAGACGTCAAATTCTGCGTCTACACTTTTGGGACGTACAATCTCGGTGATGGAATAAGCTTGCTCACGACCCCAGAGGCGGCGGCGAATATCGCCGGGGCTCTCTGGAACCCGGAGCCAGCTTGGAGAGCTCGAAAGCATCGCCGACGGAATACTAACTCTGAAGCTTCCGGGGAGATAAAGTACAGGTTGGAAGAGATTCCCGGGAAGGGTATTGGCGCCGTGGCCACTCAAAAAATCTTGCGTAAGGAAGTCTTTATAACCGATCTTCCTTCCCTTCTCATTGATGCCAGGCTGGAGACTCTCTCGGAGCGCCCCATAGAAGAGTTTGAGGAAGAAAGAAAGGAAATTTACGAGAAGGCCGTGGCGAATCTTCTGGGGAAAGATAGGGTGTTGCGGCTTGCGTCGAGCAGAGGCGATAGCACTGTCGATGACATTTTCAAGACCAACTCTTTTCTGGTGGCTATGGATGAAGGCGGCAACCACAACGGCCTCTTCCCCGAGATAGCGGTAGGTGGTTGTGGGTTTGGACAACATTAAGAAAGTGTGCTGACCATGATATTATAGCGAATCAATCACGATTGTGATCCTAAGTAAGATGATGGGGGCAACAGGTGCGAAGCATTTCTGAGGGAATACTGACATTCTTCTGTAGCGCCTCTGCTCGGTTTTCAAACGAAAAGTTTACGATGACAGCCATGGCTCTAAGAGATATTGAGCCAGGCGAGGAAATTTCTTTTAATTGTACGAGGATGAATTCAACGCAGTCTTCGCCAAGACGAGTTCCTTAGATACGCACGCTAACACGGGCCTAGATATTCCCTGGGGTCTCGCATCCGACCACCGGGATTATATGACCACCCACTTCTTCGGTTTCAAATGCCGATGCTCGTTATGTACGGCCCCACCCGAGGACATCAAACTATCGGACACCCGTCGGCGACGAATCCAGGAGCTGGAAGTCTCACTCCACAGCGGCAACGAACCCTACGAAAGTGCTGTCGACAAGACCCAAGAACTTCTCAATCTGGCCAACGAGGAGGGTCTCCATGGCAAGATGCAAGAGTTCTACCTCGATCTTATGGGGGTCTTTTACGACTACGGCGACTACCAAAATGCTCTCGTCTTCGCGGAGATGGCGTTGAACCTGGCAAAAGACTTCGAGGAACCCGGTGGAAGCGTCATATCTGGGATAAGGGCCAATATCGGGGTCCTGAGGGGTTTGGTCGAAACAAGCTAGTGGATTGTCGTCGAGGCCGAAGGGAGCGAAGATGGCGAAATCCCCGAATCTAAGCTTGCCAAGCTCGCCTAATCCCTTCATATGTCGTATTTAACCACTCTAACCTACATGAAAATGCAACTCTAAAAGAATTAAGTTATCTCACTATTAACGCCATGACCTACAAGTCAAGACTATCAACACCGCTAACCTAGAATTGGGAGGTGGGTGTGGGTCGTCGGTGTACCAACGACTCGGTTATGGTTGAGAATACGACGGGTCTCCCTCTTCTGGCTTCCGGCATCATCGGAATTTGATCTAGGGATCTATGTAAATGCTCTGGTGTGAGCAGGGTGATAGTCCCAATTTCAGTAGTGCGTCTTGAGCATTGACCTCAACCTGGCAGTTGATATCGGGTCCGTCGATCTCCCCCCGGATGTCTGCGCTAGACTGGGCAAGAGCACGTCCGTCTAGCAGGGCTCATGTTGATAAGAGAAAGGAGGCAGGGAGTGCACGAAGTAGGCCTTATCGGAAACATGTAGGCCAAGACCTATTGAGGTCACTTGCACATATGACATATCAAAGCTAGAGGTGGTACCGAAAAGTAGTTCATTTATTAACCAGTTTAACACTATGTCGCCTTGAGCACAGCCAATTTATAGCAACACGACGCCGAATGAAAACATAATCCGTAACAAATCCAAACTCCGCCGATCCCTGTTAGTAGTACTAGTGATAGTGGAGAGATTTCCCATGCGTTCACCCAAAATCAAAAATCATTAATGCGCCCCCTCACCAACCGAAAGTTCCTTCATAGCCTTTGCCATTCCGGTAAACGGGCAGGCCGGCGCCGCGGTGGAAGGCGCGTGCTGCTTCAAGTTGGGCTGGCTGCTGCTGTTGAGCTTCTCGACGGTGGTGGCCGCCGACTCGGCGGCCTCCTCGGAGAACTCCTCTCCGTCGCGGACGTACCACTTGGCGAAGAGGTCGTTCTGGATCCAGATGACCTTGTTGATGGCCTTGACCATGGCTATCCTCTTGGACATGGGGAATCCATGGTGGGAGAGGATGCCCTCGACGAGGACGGACTGGATGAGGCAGAGCGTGGCGCTGATGTGGATGTATTCGACGTGAAGGGGGTTCTTCCTTCGTAGGCCGACGTGCATGGCGCTGTTGTCATTAAGTTAGATGTTAGTCCCTTGGGGAAACGGTAGAGATATCATGATGAAGGTCATTTTACTTACCCGACCTGATCAAGCCACTGCCAGAAAGCCAATTGGGACTGATCGGAGCAGATTTTGTGAAGGTAGGAGTTGAGGAAGGTCTTGCGTCGTTGAAGCTCGGGGCTTCCATCCTCTAATATCGTTTGAAGAGGCTCCTCGGATCGGGTGTCCCTGATTTCAAAGGCGCGGGCTGTGATATCGAACTGAAGGAGCTTCCTGTAGACGATATGTACGACAGCAGGTATAATGTCCTTGACGAACTTGGAGCCGAAGGCGAGAGCAGCAACATCAGCTGTGATGGGGGTGTTAGAGGACGTTACTCAATGAGAGGCTTGGGTGTTGAGTTGCTGGTACGCACAATCGTTAAAGTCTAAGAAGCGATGGAGGTAATCGATACGCGCCTCAAGGCTCGTGTAGAGGGACTTGCGATCGATATGTTCCGTCGTCGTCGTCATATTGTCTGAGCGTGTGTGTGGTGTGTGGTGAGGTATGTGTGTGTCTGTGTGGGTGCTGTCCGTAAGAGAGGAAAGTCGCAATCGATGAAGATGTACCAGGGGTGAGATTTAAAGTTTTTGCGAGGTGCAGCGTGGGATTATGTATGACGAAAGGGATGATCCGTCCAGAAGAAAGAAAAAAGCAAGGTGTACTTCGTAGATCGGAAGGAATGTTCGGTCTCAAGGGAGGGTCGGGGATGGCTCCTCTATGTATAGGCCGTCGACGGATGCAGAGCTTACTACTTGTAGGTGATGACAGACTCACTCCTCCTCCTTCACCTGCGGTGGAATTTGGGTAGTACTTTTATATTAACACCCCGGTCTCTTGGATTGCACTAGGACACACATCCATCCACGTAGGAAAGTGGACTGCGTACTCTCCCAGTCTCCATAGACTCGAGGAAGACCCTGCTCTCGGAATTCCGACCAGTTGACACAACTGTGCCGTCTACTGGCATGGAGGGACTTCCCCTCGTGGGCCAAGAACACATGCCTGCGACAGGGGGCTCAAGCTGTGCAGTAGTGTGTTGGTCCCAACGCCAATTGGTAATAATCTTCTCCTCTCTAAGCCGGAGCAGGAGCTGATTCGACGGGGGAGATGAAGGCGTCTCCCTAGATAGGGAGCGAGTGTCACCCCCCTCTTTGGGCGGCAGTGTTGCTTTGGGAGCCGTGCCTCTCGGTGTCTCGGTGTCAAAGCCGGAGAGGGGAAGGTGTCTGTCTACAAAGTAATAGTGCATCACCAGCCGAAGTGCCGTTTCAGTATCTCCTGTCTTGGCATCGGTAGTCTATTTGGTACAGGGAGAGGGCAATAACAAAGCATGGCTAATATCTGAATAAAGCATTGTGCAGTTGGTTTACGTGCCAGACCGGTCAAACTGCCTGGGCTCTCAGCTCGGTTGGGAGCTCCGACACAGGGAATCCCATGCTCCATCTTTCGCAGCCAACAGACCCGGAAAAAGGCATCCGTGCGCCGCCGTAATACAAATAGTGCATTTGATCTGCTTGCTGGAGGATCCGCTAGCAAGCAATCCTAATAAAGGGTCTTTCATGTACCGAGGTACTTGCATTGATATTGGCTCAAACCAAACTGTACTTGGTCCAAGCATTAGTTTCAGTGCACTGCGTTAGGCCTGGCCCCCTGAAAAAGGTCCGCTCTTCTTCGTGCTTGACGCCACTAACGCTGCTCGGGAAGGAGCAGTAGCCCAGCTCCGGCCCTGGCTCATGGAAATGCATCCTTCAGAGGCGATAGCGGATGCAGATGGCAGGAGCCAGGAGCCAGGAGCCAGGAAGTTGTGTTGTTGGGAGAGTCTGACCGGGTTGCATTTAAGCCGTGCTAGGCCCTGGGTACTATTGGCCGGCACAGACATACATGTAGAGGTTCCAGGGGATTGGTAGGCATACGAGTAGTCTTTCGAGTCCCCTACACACTTGTACGTGCTTCATGTAGGGTCGTGCTTGAGCATAATCCTTTCGTGCTTCGTAATACTACTGTAGAAGCCAGGCAGAAGGAGGGGTAGAACGGTGATCTCCCTCTAGCCCAAAAGGAGCCTTCTAAAGGCGAAAGGGCCAAAGAGCGCATAGAATGGAAGATGCAGTAGTGCGGGAGTCCGCCAAGGCCGTCTAACATTGCAAGCAGTGCAGCATACATGCGACATTTGAAAGGACAAATGGGGGGAAGATTGGCGTTTGCTGGAGCAAAGTTTCGCGGAACATCCTAACCCTCGCCACAACGGCTCCCCAATTCCCAGAATGGGGGTATTTAGCAAGTGCAGGAAGATGGACGATGTGAACCCAAGGATCTGGGTTTGGTTATCCTTTGGTACGGAACTAAAATTCCGCTCTGTGGATCAGGTTAAGCTGATGTTCGCTAGCGAGACACTACTGAGGCTCAGGGCGTGGGCGGGTTGGGAAAGCAATCAATCCAATGGTGCCGACGATCCATTGATCGATACTAATGACAGCCCATAGCACAGCGCAACATCAGCAACATCAGGCTCTCGTGGACCCTGTGGATCTCCCGCCACCAATCTCCACCCTTGCGAATGTCCAGTGCTCTCTTGATAGCGTGAGAAGCTGGGGCCTAGGGCGGGCGCAGACCAGCGGAGACACCAACTGTCAAACTGCGTTCATCCTGTACTGGTAGGAGAAGCAACGAGCCCGCCCAGATTTCCGATTCGGCGATTGATTGCACTGATTGCTGGTTCCCCCGTCTCACGATATCCTAGGCCGGGCTAGACACAATCCATTCGTCCTCCTTGTGATGCTGCGGAGTCTATGAGGAGGAAGCAGATGAGGAGATTACTAGGACTGGGGGATACGAGATACGCAAAAGCAGCGCAGCACGGACATTGATTGTCAGCACAGCCCAGGGATGTGCCGAGTCGCCGGGCTTTTTGAAATTACACTACACATTGCCAGTGCGAAGTCTTATTGCCAGGACTTCCGCTCCGAAGGAACGAGCTATTTTTATTTTCATTGTTATTACTTGGACTTCGTATGTGTACATACTTCGCAGTAGGAGGCACGAGGGATCAAATGCGAGGACAAAGTGTTATTGATGCGACGAAGTACTTCATACATCAATCGCTCGTGTTCTCAATATTATTGGGGCATCTAGACCAATAAACGGCGTTCTATTCGCATCCATTACCCCAGAGAAGCACTGGACACAACGCAGTAGCTATCACGGAGTGGGTCGTGGCTGCTCACATTGCAAGTGGATTGCCCCCCTCCCCTGCCCATGTGTCGCTCACCTACATGCATGGAGCATTGGAGATATATTATCATATTACTTCAATGCAGCTAGTAGGAGTGATGGCAGGGAATACTGCAGCAGACTGGGTAGTAGGTGGGTGGTAAGATGGCGAGGAAAAAAATCCTCCCAGCTCCGAGCAGACGATCTCCTCCCCAATGAGAATGTTGCAGGCATAAAGTGCAACTTGGCAAGTTCACGGTGGGCTTGGCTGATTGAGGGATCAATTTGAGGGGTTTGGCTAAGGGGCTTTCTGTGTCTAGTCCACCCAGTCCATCTCGTCCATCCAGTCCCATCCTCACCTCCGGAGTACACGTGTGCGTTCTCGTTGACGGATTTACTCACACACTACGACTCCTGTGGATCAAGTCGGCTCGATCAGGCGTCATAGCTGTAACGGACTATTGACATTTGACATTGACATTGATCGATTTGATGTCCACATCGCAGACTAGTGTACTTTAGTTACGAATGCGCCCTTCATCTAGTGCAGTGGAACCAGCCGCAGTCCCGCCAAGGACTTTGAAGCGACCAGGACCAGGAGTCCAGGACTGATCATGACGACGTATTCGCAAGGACCCCTACAATTTTACTAACAAAATCGCAGAGTATCATACATCAATGGACGCCTGAAGCTCAAGGGTTATCCACGGTTCTGGACAGTTGAGGCACGTTCCAACCCCGCAAATCTGGCTGGCTGGCTGGCCTGGGGGCCTGGTCCTGGCTCGCCAGGCGCCTGTACCTTCGTAGTGGTACACTAACTGGGCGATCTTCCCTCCCAAATCATCAGTGAATTTGTAGCATCTCCAATTGGGCAATCGGCAAGAAGCCCTGCGCTCCCTCCGATCGAAACCCCTAAAAACGACACATCACTTCGCAAAAATAATCCCGTTCCCGTCCTCCGTCGCTCCCGCACTACCGAGGTAGTGGGTGGGTGGTCTGACCCTCGAATATCAAACGACAAAGATAGTCTCGAGCCCATCTCCAAGCCTTACAGCTCAAGCACGCCGATACCGTCTTTTTTTTTTTTGTCCCCTAACAGAGTTCAGGAGGCACTCAGCGGCATCAATTTCGCAGCACCCGCATCAGATCCACTCAACAAATCCGGGATGCCATGCTCCCTGGTCATCCTAGTACTACAAAGTAGCATCCCTTGAAGTAGTAGTAGCAGCACGTGGGGGCTGGCTGGCACCAATCCAGCTAGCAGGCTGACGCAATCTCACTAAAGGCCGTCGCTCTGCTGTGTAATAAGTATCGATCATTGATCAATTCAATCAATGTCGTACTCGACGGTTGCAACCTTGCCTAGTGGGTAATTACTAGTAGTGTAGTGTACATAACTTTGGGGTGGTGTTTTTGGCGATTTGGGGTTTTAGTCTTGCAAATAATCCGAAGTGGATGGTTGACGGATCGAGAATGACGGGCCAATCGCTCCATCTCATGGGCCCCCTTTCCTTGCCCGCCACCCCCCAACAAAGGTGGGTTTGGTTTATCGGTTCGTGTGTCCAGAACTTCCAGCAAACGAGATCCGGAGCGTGCCAGCGGGAGTCACTAGTGGGATACCCTTTCAACTGCTCCATTGCTGAAGGGGGCTTGTGTATGTGTATTGTGTATTAGTGTGCTAAGAAGTACGATTAGATTACGCTACGTAGCAGTCGAGTCGACTGAAGTCCTGTCACATGGCTGGAGTGGAGCAGGCTGAGGTCGATATGGAGATTCAGCTGGTCCCGGTTGCCACGCTTTTAGGCCTAGACTTGTCCTAGTTTACTTCGCACTGGCGTTCTCATTGTCTTCATTCCCTACTTCAGACACATCGATCGAGACATGACCAAGAACTAGCGTGCGCCCGGTCCTTCTCTCATGGATTTACTTGACCCACCTCCTCCCCTTACCTCCGAAGTGCTACTGAGAAGTACATATATACACTACTTCGCATGATAAGTACTTCGTACACTGCACAAGTCCATCCACATGCGCCCTCCTCGTCTGAGTCGAACGCCACTATTCGTCCCTTGCAGAGGCATGGGCATGGGTACCCCTATCATTCTTGCCATGAGTGGGGGAGCCACGAGCCTGTTCAAAAAGCAAGTTGCTGCGGTTGCCGGGGATTATTACACAGTATGAAGCACGAGTTAGAAGCCACCAGAAGAGATTCTAGCTCGAAGATCGAGATCCTTCGACTTCACTCCAAGAGTGAGTGCTTGCAGCCAGAATCTCTGTCACAGTTGAGACCGGTAAGTGAAGGATGGGCTGGCCATTCTTCTACGGAGCACGAGGTAAATAGCGGATGGCCAAATTCAGTACAAAGCACGAAGGAGTGTGATGCATGTCGGATATATAAAAAGAACTGGTCTCCTGATATGAAAAATCCAGTCCCCTGCAGACTTCATCAGTTTTTTTGCAGGCCATTTTCAGCCCCATCCTAAGATTGCTTGTCTCAACGCCTGTTAATAAGCTAATTAATCAAATCATCACGCCAAGTACCGGCTCGTTATCGCCCTTTTCTGCATTTCGTAGAAATACAGATCTCTCTTGCAAAAATTTGCCATGGTGGAATTAACGACGTGTCCTGCTCTCTCAGGATTATATCGAAGCCATTGGGTGCGACTTCGTCATCACCTTTAGCCGGGGAACGTTGTGACTTGTCATACCCTAAGGTATGGAAAATGCTTAAATTTGACCCATACTAGGCTCCTAGCTCATAGATCCTTGCTTCGGCATGTTGGGGGGGGGGGGGGGGGTATTTCCCCCTACGTTTTTTTACAGGGCTTAATTCCTGTCCCCCCTCCCCGGCTTAAACCCCTGATTTTCTTTTTTTTTTTTCCTCTTACAT
>Ga0164243_10006744_pt1 | contig 17325 bp, 27 predicted proteins | sample OricompcompostOP_FD_108781 | JGI IMG/M metagenome (GOLD analysis project Ga0164243, IMG submission 108781) | Organic Plus compost microbial communities from Emeryville, California, USA - Original compost - Organic plus compost (OP) | ecosystem: Engineered > Solid waste > Mixed feedstock >... | reverse complement strand
GCCTGTCGCTGCTGCATCACGGGCTGGTAGATCGGGTTCATCCCCGAGTATTGCAGGAGGAAGTCGCCGATATTGCCCGCGATCGCTCGCCCGACGCCGCCCTCTCCAAAGAAGGATGGCTTGGCAGGGGCGGCTTGAGGAAGGGCGGCAGCCATGGGAGCGCCGTCATTGCTCCTGCCATCACCAATGCCCGGTGTGCCAAAGGGAACCGTTGCCCCGAACAGGCCCGGTTTGCGCTTGAGAGTGGGTGCTAGTGCCATTGTCAGACCCCCTTGAAGCCGCCGCTGGCCCAACCGGAGAGGGCCGAGCCTGCGATCCCGCCGAGAAGCCCGCCGATGCTACCCGACTGCTTCGATTTGATCGTCTGGTACTGCCCAAGGAGCCCGCCAATGCTGTTGCCGTAGTCCTGAGCGGCCAGCAGCGGCGCGGTCTGCGCCTGATACGCCTGGATGGCTGGGGCAAGCATGGCGGCCTCCGCATCGCCAAGCGAGCCGACCGACGCCGCGGCATTATCCATGCGCGCCTGCTGGTTGTTGTAATCGTCGTAGCGCAGGCCCGATTCATTGTCGGCAAGCGCCTGAGCCGCTAGCTTCATGTAATCGCTGCCGCCAGTCAGGCCCCTTGTTCCTAGAACTGCCTGCTTGCTGTTGAGGACGCTGTTGTTGGTGCGGTCGATGATGTCTTGCAGGTGCGGGTTGCCGTCCAGATACCGCCCCGAAAGCACGTCCGAATAGTGCGCCCGAGCGCCATTCAGGGGGTTGTCCGCAGAGTTATAGCGAGAGAGGATGCTGTCACGGATGCCCGCGAACTGATTGGCGCCCTGCTGCAAACCCGGAGCCGCGGCGTTGTAGGCGTTTGACACCGTGTTTGCGGCACCTTCAATCTGCCCCGAATAAATCGGCTTATTCGTCTGCTTAGATTTGCTTTTCATCGCGCTATATCCAATTCCAAATCCTCGCCAACTTGCTTCCAGTGCGGCAGTATGCGCCGCCAGCCCCGCCGCCCTTCGATGCGCAGGGCCTTGCAGCCGATTGCGCGGGCGAACTCGCTCACTTCCTTTTCAGCCTTCCCGCACCAGTTGCGGACGCCCCGCCCCACCCCGAGCCAGATCAAAATCCGGTCATCCTCGGTACGGGCGAGCACCAGAAACCCATCATCGACCGGCCAACCGATCGCATGGCCCTTCGCTACTTCCTCGATGATTTCAGCCGCAGTGTGTCCGCCCCGCTCGGCGCATTTGACTATCTGGTCCCACCAACGGGACTCCCAAGGCGCTACCAACAGTCCTGCCAGCTTGTGCCGTCAAAGACGCGCAGCTTGTGGGACGTGCTGTCCATGTAGGTCATGCCCTCCACCGGGGCCAGAGGCTCGGCAATGGGCGTGAAGGTGATGGTCTCGGGAGCCTCCAACGCGCCAACGCGCCCATCAATGAGCCCTATACGGACCAACAGGCGGTTGACATCGTTTGCCACCTTGCGGGGCCAGTCCTTTGTTCTTGCGTCAACGGGGATCATCGCAATCCCCCCGCCTCGGCGTCGAACTCGATCGCCCGAATGTAATTCCACTGCGTCCCTGCGGGGATCGTCAGCTTGGTTGCCACGTACTTGCCCGTAGCGCGGACAGGCATTGACCCGCTGTCCCGCATCGCAGACGCCGTGCGCAGCTTCTCAGGGTCGCCAAGGCGCTGGCGGCAGTCCAGCACGCACTCCGCCTGCGTCATGTCTCCTACCGGCCTCACAGCCCGCAGACGCGCAACGCGGTCCTTGGTGAACTCGTAAAAGCCCGTCTCGATACGGCCCCTGAGAGGTAGACCTTCCATCGTGCCGATCATTTTGGACTGCACAATGAACAGCCGCGGTGCCCCGCCCGAGTATCGGGGGTCGTCCACAGTCAAGGCAGGGTCGGCGTCAGTATTCGTTATGCCCGCGTTGTCGGTGTCGATCGATGAGGTGAAGCCCGAGAACAGCCCTTCACAGTTGAAGGTCGCCATCGTCCACGCGCTATCCAGACCGGCCAGTGTCCAGTTGTAGATCCATATCTTGCCGGGAATGCCGGGAAGCATCCACCAGACCAAGGTGTTGCGAGGGTCGACCCCCGAATAAATGCGCTCCCACTCGTCACGGGGGACTTGCGCCTGAAAATCCCTGTCCACCTTCTCGTTGCCGATCGGAACCGGGACCTGCCCGTCCTCACACGCCATGAACCCACGATCGGAAAGAAAGAAAACCGACCGCCCCGCCTGCGCAACACTTCCCTTGGATGCACAGCCGACATTCGGGGTGATCTCGTCGAAGGCGAATGGAGCCGAAGCATCCCCCGTGCGGCTCATACGAACCAAGCGTTGACGCTGGAGAATGATGCCGAACTCGCCCCCGGCCAGCCCCATCACTTCCCCACCGGTAAGCATCGGCTGAAAGCCCGACTGATCGACCCCCGGCGTCCAGCCCGTGTGATCGTTGAACGCCGACCACTGAACCAACGATATGTCCCCGTCCGCCTGCCCGATGACCACCTGATCGCCAACGACAGTTACGCTCGTTCCCTTTGGCGCCCCGGTCAGATCGCCCGCCGTCCCCGCGAGCAGGTCAACCTCCTGCGTATCGCCGCCGTTTACGCAGACGACATAATCACCGAACTGCGTGAACTTCCACCTTTGGGAAACCGTCAGTGTGTCCAGAAGGTCAACCCATCCCCCTGCGGAATAGCGCGAGAGGGTCGATGCCGTCCCCGCAAGCAGGTAGCTTGTGCCCCCCGTCGAAATGAACGCTGCGCCCCCGTTGAACGTGTCAGGAAGCGCGTCAGAGCCCGCAAGGAAGTCACGGACGGGCCGATAGCCATCGACCGCGCGGTAGACGTTCTCCGCTACCTTCAAAACGCCGCTGTTGATGGACTGGTCCGGGGCGTACCCCGGCAGGTCGAGCCTCACACCACCACCGAGCTACGGATGCGCAGCGGAGACGCGGAATAGCGGTAACGATTGCCCTCCTCGTTGATCTGCTCGATCACCGCGTCGAACATCGCCCGATAGCGCCCGATCTTCGATGGATCTTCGATGAAGTCCGCCGCCTGGACCAGCGCCCCGTAGAAATAGGCATCCGGGTGACGCTCCAGCAGCCAGTTCGAGGGCGACGTCTCGGTCAGCGCCGTGATCTTCGCCTCGTAGATGATCGATGCGGTGTAATCACCGTCAGGCGCGGGGGCAAAGTGGATGCTGTCCCCGACGATCGCATAGGCCTGCGGGACCCCGGTGGTGTTGCACGGCCAGTTGCTGTCGAGAACAGCGGGTGAGACCTGCTCAAGCTGCCGCTTGGGGTCGGTCAGCAGGGTGAGGCGCCGCATCCGCTTGAACCCGGTGGGGAGCGCCTCGGTCGCCCCCGAGACACCGATCGTTGCATAGGTCTCGCGGTACGGGACGGTCAGCACGCGCTCCATTTCCCGTTCCGCAAGATAGATGAAATCGTCAAGGTCGCTGTCGTCGAAATCCCGATCCAGACGCGCAGAGATGCTCGCTTTCAGTCCGCCGAAGGACTGGAAATTCACATTGTCGTCGGTCGAGATTACGATGCTCATTCCGCCGCCTCCAGTTCCTCAATGCGCTGCTGGTACTTCTTCGCCAGCTCGGCGGTTTGCTTCTTCCACTGCTCTTCCTGCCGCACCGCGTCATTGTTGGTCAGCGCGACCTCGTGGATATGGCCGACGCTCCAGCTCACGGCGTGGTCCAGAAACACCTTGAGGCCAGCCTCACGGCACTTGCGGAAGAAAAACACGTCCTCCCCGATCATGGACTTGTGATCCTCGGTGGGAGTAAAGGCGAACATCGGAAGGAAGCTCCGCTTACCCTCCTTCTCCGCCTGCAATTGGAGGAAGTCGTAGATCTTCATGTTGATGAGGCAGAGACCAAAGCCAAGGTGGCTCACTTCCTCCACGAGATCCTTCTCAGCCTTCTCCTTGGTCGTGTAGACCAGATTGCGATGATCCCGCTCGGGGTCGTCCTCAATCATCTTGGCAGCGGTCGGGGCAGTCGGGAAGCAGCGGCGGGAATAGTTCGCCCCCACGATCATGAGCCCGCGCGACCAGAGCCTGCAGATCGCATCCTCGCTAAAGGTATGGTCCGCGTCGCACCACAGCATGTAGTCAGCGCCCCAGTTCAGGGCCTCCGCTGCCAGCCGGTGACGGCTTTCCGTCAGCATCGACGAGCGGACCAGAAAGAGCCGGATGTCCTTCTCGTACACCTCGCCCTTCTCGTTGGTGAGATTGGCCGAGAGGAAGTGACGGGTAGCGTCGAACAGGCACTGCATGAACAGGGCCTTGGGGTCGCCGTAGCACGGCACGCAGACTGCGATCTTAAGGGTTGGCATAAGTCCTCTTTCAGATGGTGCCGTGCCACGTCCGGTAGCAGGCGTTTTCACTGTTGTTTGCCCATCTCTTCCACTGATCAGGGTCGTTGGCCCATCCTTCCAGAAGCGCCTTGTTCAGCACCTCCAGCGGGATAAGGGCGACGCGCCGGAAGTCCTTGCCCGGAGGCTCGTCAGCGAGCGCGCCAGCGGCTCGGATGACGTTTGAGACGTCCTGCTTCGTTTCAATGCGGACCTGGCCATCTTCCTCGTGCCAGATCACTTTCCGCCGTGCGGACGGGATGATGTCGAGAAGCGCCGATTTGGACATTATCTTCTCCAAAAAGATGGGGGCCGACCGAAGCCGACCCCCGAAAGTCTGCCGCCGCCAGAGGATGGAGCGGCGGGGTTTTTACGTAGTGGTAAGGTCGAAGATGCCCGCGTGCGCGTCGCGGTTGCGCATCTCCAGCGTATATTCCGCGATGATGTCGCGAGTGAGCGCATCACCGACACGGCCAAGCTCCTGCGGCTCAAAAGCACGCAGGTACGAGACCGCCACCTTCGACGTGTCCACGACATAGCAGTCGCGTTCACGCTGCGAGCGGTTCGGCACGACCTTGAGAACGCCGAAGTCCGAGCGGTAAAGCTCGGCAGCGCCGTCAACCACGTCCTGCTTCACGACAAGCTGGGAAACGCTACGACCGGTGAAGGACGAAAATTTCTGCTTGTTGAAGGGACCGACCAGCACAAGGTTCGGCTCGCCGCCATCGTTGAAGGCGTCAAGGATCGCGTCCTTGAGCAGATCCTCGCTGAACGTGCGGAAGCCAGCCGTTGCGTCGGTCGCCGCGGCAGTCGCAGCGGTCGAGTCGGCACCGCCACCAGTGGTAGCGGACGAACGCGAGCCGTTGCCGTTGATCCAGGCGTTGAACGAACGCAGCGTGCGCGCCGTGGTCGTGTTGCCCGCCGACTGGCCGGTATTGCCGAGCAGGATAGCTTCCATGTCACGGCGAAGCTCAAGGCTCTTTGCCGCCATCTGGAAGGCCATCATGTCGTCGATGCCAGCCGGGTTGGTCGCGCGCTGCGTGCCGGTGACAGTCGCGTCGCGCGAGCTGATCTGGCAGTAGTTCTGCGCACGGGTGGGAGCCGTCGAGGTGTTACGGGTCAGCGCGTCACCTTCAAGGCGGGCGTTGGTCGTGTTGATCTGCGACAGCGAGTGGGTGGACCATTCATGGAGAACGGCGGTCGCCTTCGTGCGAGGCACCGAGGTCATGAACGGGGTGTCAACGGGAGAGATGCGGTAAACTGCGTCCGCCAAGTCCTCCCGGTTCGTGGTCACGTCATACGTGGCCAGCGCGCCAGTAACTTTGGTCATTTTGGGTTATTCCTTCAACCTAAGATGGTCTTGAAAACAGAGGCTGCATCATCGATGCTGCCGCTTTTAGCCAACCTGTCCTGAGCTTTCCGAAGGTTCGCGGCTTTCGATGCGGAACGCGAAGTGGCTACGCCGGGGCGGGCCGATGGGGTCGCTGGTTTCGGTGCAGGGGTTTCCTTCACCTTGTTCTGCGCGCCCTTGATCCTGTCGTATTCGCTGGCCTTCCACGCGAGCAGCAACTCGGCCGAGGAAATGCTGTCCGCATTCTCGGCAAAAACGCTCTCGGGGATGCCCTGCGAAATGGCATAGTCCACAATAGCCTTGAGGATGGCCGGCGCCTTCTGCTCGTTGGCGATGTCAGGCACCGCTTCCAGAAGCTTGGGACGTCCGATTTCCTCGATGGCCGCGAACTGTTCTGCCTGTGCTTTCAGCGCTTCCTGTTGCTGCTGGGCGGCGATTTCCTCGCGCTGCTGCTGGATTTGCTGAACGAATTGCACGTTGTCGCGCCACTGCGCTACGGCAAGATCATAGCCTTCCCGGTTGTAGTTTCCGGTTCCCGCTCCGAAGTCTCGCGGGTTCGGTTCATTGAACTGGAACGCCGAGAGCAGCACGTCAGAGAGCTGCGCAAAGCGATCGCGGTTAGCATGTGCCTCCGTAAGTTCGGCCTCTACGGCCTTCCTCGCGTTGGCTGCTTCCTGGAACTTCTGGTTGACGGCCCTGTCACGCTCTCCCTCGCGTTCGGCAATATATGCCTGCGCATCGGGTGGGAGCGCTTCCCACAATTCCGCTTTTTCCTTGTTCCATGACGAAGGCATATCGATGGGATCGGGCTGGGCCTCTTCTTCGGCTGCCTCTTCGCCTTCGACTGTTTCCTCGTCATATTCGGCGGGCTCACCCTGTTCGGGATCCTCCGCCTGAATTTCCTGCTCCTCCTTGGGAGCAAAGCGCCCGCTCTCGTCGCGGGGCTGGGTCTTGATCGGTTCATCCGACAAGAAAGATTTGAACGCATCCGAAGCGGTCGCGATGTCTGCAAGACGTCCCGTTTCCGCTGGCAGAGCCTGGGCGGTGTCAGTCATTCAAAATTGTCCTGTGCTGTTAGCGGGTGCGTTTCAGGTCCGCCATCGGATGGGATGCCATCGCGTAGCTCGCCAAAACCTCTTGGACCTTCCCGACGATATGAACGGCGCGCCAAAGGTTCTCCCTCTCGGCAGCGTCGTGGGTGCGGGTCCACTCATCGATGAAATGGGCCTTCACGTCCTCGAAAGCCTGCTTGATGTCGTCGTCATTCTGGAGATTGCGGACCCGGATCGCGCGGGCGGCCTTCATCTCCTTGTTCACTTGTCGAGATCCCCACCGGGCCGGTTCTTGCTCACCACTACCTTGGTGTCCGCGTCGATCTGTGCACGTTCACGCGCAAGCTCGGCCTCCATCGCCATCTTCTCGCGGGCGATCTGTATCTCCTGGGCGAACTTTTCCCGGGCGAGTTGAGCTTCAAACTCGGCTTCTTCACGGGCAAGCTGCTGCTTGAGGAGCATCTCCTCGCGCATCGCCTCCAGTTTAGCCGCCTGCATCGCCTGCTCGCCCTGTAGCTTCGCGGCCTGCAATTCACCTTCCTGCTGGACCTTGACCAGTTCGGGGCTCGGCTGCTCCTGCTGAGGCTCGCCAGAGGGCTCGGTGATGAACTCGTCGGCGTCCTTGTACCCTGCCGCCGTCACAAGGCCTCTCGCGGCGTTGTAGACGTTCTCGGGGGCAACCAGAGACGCATAGGGCGACATGGCAAGCCGCTCCTGAAGCTCCAACACAGCTTGAGAGCGGGCGATCTGCTCCTGCTTGTTGCCCATCCCGAGACCCACGTTGATCGTGACGTCCATCTCGGGGTTCCAGCCGCTCGGGTCCATCTCCACCCACTGGTTGCGGAGGCGGATCACCCGGGCCTTTGGCTGGTACTGAATGAGCGTCCTCAAAATGAGGCGCATCAATCGCTTGACGCCCGTTTCGGCAAAGATGCGGGCGATCATCTCGGCGCGGGCGTTGGCCTTGTCCTCAACCTGCCCCGCCTGGGTTGCCGTCATCACCTTGGAGGTGTTGAGCGCGTCCCGATCCAATCCGTTACCCGTAGGATGGAAGCCCGTCCGCTGTGCGCGCTTCTGCTGCACATAGTCGAGCATCCCATAGGACTTGTCCGCAGTGAACGGGACCGCCTCGAGACTGAACTCGCTCGCCTGCTTGACGAGAACAGCGGCGCCCGGAGCATTGTCGAGCAGGCTGTCAGCGGTCGAGCCGTCATCAAGGAGCGCACCCTGCCCGATAACCGGACGGGGATTGTTCGACTTGTAGAGGTTGTCGAGCATCTGGCGCCAAAGCACCGTCTCGATGCGCTGCAAGTCGGTCGTCTGGTCCGCCAGCGATTGTCCGTACACCTTATGCGGCATCGGGATCGGGCAGAGCGTGGCAAAGGGGCTCTCGTCGATCTCTTCATTCAGGAGGATCGTGTCCCCTACCCGGTGTATCTTGCGAAGCTCGGCGATGCCGTCCCCGTCATAATCGACCCGTATATATTCTTCGCGGAAGGCAATGCGCTCTTGCGACTTGTGAGGCGTGCCAAGCTGGCGATCGGTCCCGCCGTAGCGTTCGTCCTGATAGCGGGCCTGCTCGCGTGAAGTCTCGGCCTCGGTTGCCGTCCAGGCGGGCAATGCCTCAACAATATCCCGGTCATAGCCCATTTCGACCAGATCGGAGCGGGTCACGTCCTTGGGGGCATGGCAAACATAGGTAGCGTCGTCGATCGTGCGCGCGTAGGGGCTGATCTTGAACTCTTCGGAGGGTACAGTCTCGATGCAGCACTTGCCGTCCGGCTCGACGACATTCAGGGTGACGGTATAGGTCCCGTCCCCGTTATCCTCTTCCCCGCCATATTCTTGCGATTCGCGGGCCGCCAGAAGCTCCAGCGGGTCGAGAATGGCCTGCTGCGGGATGACGCGGGTCTTGTCCTCCCACCACACCTTGACCACGCCCAGCTTGGTCAGGAACGCGTCCTTGAACCAGTTGTGGAACAAGAGGAACCCGCCGTTGTCTACGCTCAGGACGTAATTCACATAGTCGGTGGCCTGCTCGGCAATCTCTTCATCCTCGGGGCCGGTCGGCTCAAAGACCGCGAAGTCATCCGACGAGACGAAAGGCTTGAGAACCTCCGCCATCGCGTCATCGACCGTAACCTGCACCGTGTCCGCCGTGACCGACGAAGTACCCTCTTCCGCGGGCAGGTCTGGCATCCTACGATAGTAATAGTTGATCGCCCTTTCCTGCTCCTTGGCGATCTCGTCCCACTCTTCGCCAACGGCCTGCTGCTCGAACTGCGTGCAGAGTGCCGCCAGATCGGCGTCAGACATAGCTTCGCCGTCCCCCAAAACGGAGGTGTTGGCGTCCAGTTCTGCCATGCTATGCCCTCGCTGGTTTATGCGCTCTCAGCGCAAACCAATGGTGACCGCCAACCCGGTTAACAGCCACGCGCTCAAAGTCGCCCTTCCAGAGCCACCTGAAATCGGTCATCGGGGTATTTCCAACCTGAGCGACATATTCGGTCTGGTCGAGAAACACCAAAGTCTCAGGGGCTATCACCCTCGTATGCGAAGGGTCTGCCCATGCCCAAACATCATCCCAAGCGGGCACAGTCGCGAACAACATGCCGCCGTGCTTGAGAACGCGGTAAATCTCCCCGAAGTGCCGGAAGAAAGCCTTGTAGTCACCCTGCCTGCCGAGATGCTCCAGCACTTCATATGCGTGAACCTCGTCGAACTGGTCGGTCTCCACCGGCCACGGCGTCTCGTCCAGGTCATGCACGATGTCCGCCCCGCAGTTGGGGTCGTGGTCCATCGTGACCAATTCCGTCCAGTCGCTATCCTCCGGATCGAAGCCTAGTTTCTTGATCCTGCTGTTCCCGCAGCCGATCAGTAACTCCATCAGTAGGTGCACCGATTGCAGGGGGAGACGCACTTGCGGGACATCTCCTTGACCCGCCGCTCTCTCAAACCCCTGCCGTTGTAAACCTCGAAAAGCGTCTGCTCGTTCAAGTCCCCAACGGGATATTCCGCCGCACCGTCCATGCAGCACAGCGAGACTTTACCGGTCGCCGTGATGCTCAGTTCATACCAGCGCCCGCAGGACGTATCGGGAACCTCCTTGTCGGTGGCCTCCGTGTAGTCGATCCAGCCATCCCGCTTGATGAGGCACGCGCTGAACAGCGGCCAGCGCGAGCGAACGAACTCCTCGAAAGCCTCATCCCTCTCGGTCGGCGTCTCGTTGCACTCCCTGACCTTCGAGATAACAACCCGGTGCGGGAACGTCCCCAGCCGCACCGCCTCATGCAACCGATCAAGGTTCGCGCAGGTCGGCCCGAAGTCGAGCCCCATCACCGCCTTGTATGCGTCCGCCTCATGCTCGTTCAGGCTCACCCAGAAGTGCACCACCCGCTCAAGGGTAGCAATGTCCTCTATGTGCTTGTCGGTTAGCGCCGAGCCGTTCGAGAACAGCCTCAGATGCGCCCTGGGAAGCTCCCAATTGATCTTGCGGCAGATCGGGATCAGCCTCTTGTCCAGTAGCGGCTCGTTCACCTTGAAGGGCGAAATCATGAACTGCCACGGATGGTCCTTTAGCTCCTCGATGATCCGATCAATCATCTCGTCCGGCATCCGTGTCCCGATGCGGTCGAGCGTCGTGTAAGGGCAGAAGGTGCAGGAGGCGTTGCACTTGGCGAACGTCTCGATACTCACCTCGTGCGGCCAGTCGAGATACAACTGCCGTATCTGGCTGTCGATCATACGATTCCCCTGCGCATCCCCGTTCTTATTGGTCTGGTGGGTGACGCGTCCTGATAGCCCACCGCGAAATAGCGGAAGGCGTCGGCGTAGTGGCTTGTCCAATCGTGCAATGGTGTGGTGCGGAACTCTTGCCGCTTCTCGTCATAGTCCCGGCGATACATCCGCAGGGCCTCAATGCCGTCCTTGCATTTGGCCTTGTCGAACCAGCAGGTCGGCAGCAACATGCGAACCGCCTGAATACCGTCAGCCAAGGGTATGTTCGGGCAGACAACGATCCCGTTTAGCCCGAGCCCCTCCAGGACCTCCTTGCGGCTCTTGCCAGTCCCTAGCTCCCTCACCTCCACGTCATGCGGGAGGTAATGCTTGCCGTAGAGATAGCCCCGAGATTGAAGCTCTCTCACATACCAGTCCAGCGCCTGACCCTCGCCCTTCACAACGTCGATGACGCGGGTCTCGCGGCCATGCACCTGTATGAACCAGATCACGGTGCTGTCAGCCATGCCCAAGTCCCAAGCGGTATGCGTGAGCAGCCGGGGATCGTGGGGCACTGATGTAATGCGGGGAGGATCGGACGCCTCCGCTTCGTTTAACTCCCTTGCGTAGTAGGCACCGCGTACCGCAGCCTCAAAGCTGCACTCATACTCCTGAGCGTATTCGTCTTCGCTCATCATCTTGCGGGCGTCGGCAAGCTCCTTGTCGTCAAGAAGCCCCGTCTCGGACGCTCTCAGCATAAGCCGCGTCCAGTCGGGATCGTCCTCCGCCTCCACCCACAGCTTGTGAAACGTGTTCTTGCCCTTGGGCGTGCCGATGAAAGCCGCCCAGCCCTTGCGATCAGACAGGGCGGGACGAATAACCTGCGTCCAGATGGTGGGGTCCATGTCCCCGAACTCGTCAAGTACAACCCCGTCGAGATAGATACCGCGGAGACGATCGGGATTGTCTGCCCCGTATATGCGGATCCTCGCACCCCCGGGAAGTTCAACCCAAAGCTCGCTCTCGTTGATCTTGGGCGAGAGGAAAGCCGTATACTCCTTCAGGTAAACCCAAGCGATGTCTTTGGCCTGGTTGAGCTGCGGCGCCACATAAGCAAAGCGCGGATTGGGCAGCCTGCACTTGGTCGCACCGATCACAAGCTCGTTGATGTCCGCGACCGTCTTGCCTGCGCGGCGATGGGCGACACCAATGAACCAGCGGGTCTTTCTCTCGTGAAGCGGACGGAACTGATCGCGGACCTCGTAAGGCGAGACCAGTTGGACGGTCTCAGGCATTCAGGCCCTTGAACACGACCTCGGCAACAACCTTGCCGCCATGGTTCGCGTCAACCTGCAGAGGCAGCACCTTGCCAACCAGCGTGAGGAACGCGGTGGGATTATCGCGCGCCTGTTGTTCGAGATATTTCACACCGCCAGCACCCTCAAGCGCAGCGAGCACCGCTTCCTTGACTGCCACGGTCGCCTTGTTGCGCGAGCCCTTGGGCCTGCCCGGTCCCGGAGTGCCATCACCTACGCGGCGGGGTTTGTCTGTCGTTTGTTTAACCATTGGACCCTCTCTTTCTGCTCCCCGAGGGGTGGGCAGTTTCGGATCGTTGAGATGTCGGCGGTGCCAATCTTCGCTGCTATCATGAAGGCCCGAGCCCGGAAGCGCGCAGCGTTAAGTCAGGAACCAGAAAGGCTGTTGAAGGCCCGCCGCCGGTCGAGCCCAAGGAGGTGCGCTTCCCTCTGAAACTTACCCCGCCATCGCGTCAGTGCCGACCGCTTGCTAAATGTCCCTGAGGGTGCGTCGGTGTAACGAATGGCGGGGACCGGGTGGGAAAGGGAGAAAACCACCCGGAAATGCAAAAGGGCCGCCCAACCGGACAGCCCAACGCGTGACGCAATACGTCACATTGGCCTTGCTTTCCCACAAATTACCGCGTTCGTCAAGCCGCCAATTCACCTTTGAGCCGCGCCGCCGCGAACTTGATGTCCATCGTCGCATCCGCCAGCGCCTTGGTCTTGGGCAGGCAGACAGGTATGCCGTCCCCCTTGCAGCCCGATTGGCTGATTGCCCATTGTGCCAGGCTCACGTCATTGCCGGCAACAGCGCGAGCGATCGGCGCCAATGCTCCCAGCGCACACTCAAGGCGGTTGAGATCGGACTGAGCGCGCAGCAATGCCGGGGCTGGCCCGTTCCCTCCCCCCTTGGGCCTGTCATCGAGGCAGGAGCGCATTTCGGAACGCTCGCACGCAATCCAGAGGTCTCGGAAGCGCGAAAGCGCCTTGTGATCCTCGTCTGTCAGGATGCCGCGCTTCTTGAGCGTGTCGATTGCGGGGACGCGCCGATACGCCACCCCGGCGCGCTCAAAGTCGCCGTGCTGGAAAGCCTCATCGGTCGGCGTGTCAAAGGCTGCTCCCGCCTTGCGCTTCTTTGCGCGCTTCGCCCCCTTTGCCATTAGGATTCCCCTGCCGTGAGGACAACGCGGCCCTCGTCGAGCCACATCAAGTCCCAAGGCCTGCCGTCAGCATCGCAGCCGTCGCGAGCGAGCGCGACCTCGGGCGATCGGTAGGCCCATTCGGTGCGGGCGACGATCTTGCCGACCACACCGGAGAGGGTATCTTTTGCGGTTGCGCCGATGATCTCGGTGGGGGCGGTCATGCCTTGCACCCCGCGAGCAACAGTGCCACGATGAACGTGAACAGCAGCACCTCCCAGCGTTGCAAGCGGTCTCCCGGCGCGGTCCACCAACTCCAGCCCGAAAGCTCGCAGCGCTGGATATGGATCGTCGGCAATCGCGGCCCGATCTCATCTGCGAGCCAGTTCCAGATGCGGTCGGTCATCGCTTGCTCTCCTGCTTGATCTTCCCGGCAGTCACAGCCGCGCGAGCCTATCGACTTGGGCACTCAACCGGCGCTCCACGACGCCAAGGTCGCTCAGGGCATTGCGAAGGGCTGACATGGCGCAATCTGGCTCTCCGACCTTGATCCCGTTCTCATCTGCGTTCTCGGGCTCGGTTCCGAGAATGCGGTTCAGGTGATGGATCAGGCTTTCGTAGGTATTGTTCAGACGCGCGCAGGTTTCGCGAGCCCGGTCGGTTGCGTGCGTGAGTTCGGGCACGGACACCTGAGCGCCGATGCCTGAGGCCGAGCCCCCGATAACGCTGCCGCTGTGGCCCATCGCCTGGAATGCTGCTGCTTGTGCAAATTCATTCATCTTACGTCTCCTTCCACTCAACTACGTCAAAATCGCTTGCTGTATCGGTCCACCTGATCTGCCTTGCGGTGTAGGTGTATTTGCTGGTCTCTCCGTTGCGGAACTTGAGGCGTAGAGCCTTGTCCGTTTCGGGTGGGCGCCAGTTGGTGGGGTGCCAGGTCATGGGCCGCTCCCAAGGCTGGAGAGGAACGATCCGGAACCTCCAGAGGGCTTGTCAGCGATCCAGTCGGCGCGGAAACTCTGCCAGCCGCGGGTGATCGTCTCGACCAGCGCCCGTTCCAGCGGCCATCCCGCTTTCTCGGCTTCCCGCTTGATCCCGACCATCGCGGTTTCTGTCACCGGGGCGCGCTTGGCGTGGCGGTGGCGAACGAAATCGGCCCAAGTTTGCTCGGAAACGTTTTCGGGCTTGGCAGGTGGTTTTGTTTTCTCTCGGCGGGAACCACGAACCCCCTTGGGGGCAGTATCCCCTTTAGGGGATACGGGGGGTTTATATACTATAGGGGATGAATTTTGCGCGTCCGCGCCGCGTCCGTGGACTGTCCGCGGATTGTCCGTGGACGCACGAGCATTGCGCTTGCGCTCAGCATCTTTGGCGCGCTTTTCAGCAACTTCCGCATCCCTGGCGGCAATCTCGGCGTCCTTTGCCTCCAGCGCACGCACAGCAATCAGGATCGCGTCAAAAGGCGCTCCGGCGTCGGCCATCGCCTGCATGAGTTCGGATACCGTCATAGCCCGCGCACCGCCTGATACGCCCCGTGGAAAGCCCCTACGGCCTTTCCGGTCTCGCCATTGCGGCGCTTGGCGCAGATGAACTCGATTTTCCCCGCGTGGTCGGCCATCGCCTGCTCCCACTTCATATGCTCGGGGGTGTGCAGCTCGGGCTGCTCCTTGCTGAGATAATATTCGGCGCGAAGCAGGAACATGACCGTGTCGGCGTCCTGGTCGATCTGGCCGCTGTCCCGAAGGTCCGACAGTTGCGGACGGCATCCGGCGCGCTTCTCGACCTCTCGGCTAAGCTGGGCGAGTGCGAGGACCGCAACGTCATGCTCCTTTGCAATCGCCTTGAGCGCACGGCTGATCTCGGAGACCGTCTCATATGCCCCCTTCCCCTTCGTGGCGGAAAGGAGCTGGAGATAGTCCACGACAACCAGATCCAAGGTCTCGCCGCGGGCCGCGAACTTGCGCACTTGACGGCGAACCATGATGTTGAGGCGTGCGACCGAAAGGCTGCTTGCGTCGATGACCTCGATCGGTAGGTCCTGCATCATCTTGCGGGCAGTGCGGAGCCGGTCCCGGTCAACCTCGTTGAGCTTCTGGTTGACGATTGCCGAGTAGGGAACGCCGCCATTCCCGTTAAAGCAAAGATCGGCTGCCATGCGAGCGCCAAGCTCTGGCGCTGACATTTCGAGGCTTACGTAGAGGACGCCGTGCCCGTTCATGGCTGCGCCGATGCTGTAGGACAAAGCTACGGCGGTCTTGCCCATGCCTGGCCGTGCAGCGAGGATGATCATCTGCTTGCGACGAGCGCCGCCTAGAAGGTCATCCATCGGCGGTATAACCCGGCAAGTGACGCCTTGGTCACGGCTCTCCAGTTGGGCGAGCATCGCGTCTATGCAGCTTGCGCCGCTGTGCTGCTGTATGCCGCTGGTCGTCTCGCTCGCGGCTGATATGGCAGCGTCAGCGGCCTCCACGATCTCAGGAAGAGCAACAGACTGGTCTGCGGCCATCTCGACCGCCTCGGTCATCCCCTCGGCCATGCGGCGGCGGCGGGCAAGGTCCGCAACCTGCTTGGCAAGGTCCACCGCGCCGACAAGGGCGACGGTGCTGGCGGTGAGGTTCGCGACCAGTGCAGGACCGCCAGCGGATTTGTATGCCTCGTCATCCTTGAACATGTTGTTGATGGCAACGGCATTGCTCGGCTTGCCCATTGCGAAGCTATCGCGGGCAGCGCGGAACATGCGGCTCAGCAGGGGATCCGAAAAGTCCTCCGGGGCGACAATATCAGCGAGCCGATCGACCATGTTGGGGTCGATCATGGCAGCGGCCAGAATGACGTTCTCGGCCTCGATGTTCGCGATCATTCGGAGACCTCCAGATTGGAAAGAACCCGGTTCGCCGCCTCGCCAATGGTCACGCAATCGGGGTCGAAAAACTCGACCGTGCAGCCGTCAACCGTGCGGTCGCGGTAGACGTGGATCGCGTTGACCCATTGATCCCCGGTCAGGACGCCGTGCTTGACCAGCAGGTCCAGGACGGGCTTGACGCGGTTGTCTATGTCCGACTTGTGGTTGATGTTGACGCGGATCGTCACGCCGTAGGGGGGCGAAGGCATATCCCAGGATTGCAGTGTCAGACGCTTGCCCGCGGCCTCCTGCCACGCCTTGTAGTCGGGCGAGCGGGTTCGGCCACGCGCACGGTTGAAAAAGGCATTGTTGAGGCTCGGCGGGAGAGGAAGGCAGATCATTGGGCGCGACGCTCCGCCAACCCCACCTGCGCCAGCCGCGCTAGATGGGCGTAAGAGAGGCCGGTCATTTCGCGGACGCGGGGGAGCGGATGCTGCACGATAAGCTCTATCGCCCGCTCGACGTCTCCTGCCTTCATGACGTGCCCGCGGCGAGTCTTGTGGGTGCTCATGCCGTTTGCCACCCCAGCGGCTTGACAATCGCGTGATGGAACCGCGAGATGCAGCTATTCTTCGTCCGTCCGAGTATGTTCCCGGCGCGCTGGAACGACTTGCCCTCCGCGATCAGATCCGCAAGGCGGTCGGTGTCATAGTCGCTCCAAGGGCGCTGCGCGACGAAGCGGGGTTCTCCGTTTCTCATTGCAGCCCCTCCACCAAGTCAGGGCGCCCGATGCTGTTTGCGATCTCGATTGTCTTTGAGATGATAGGCTCGCGGGAAAGCGCCTTGCGGTGCTTTGCCAATGCCTTTGCTGCGTTGCGGGCTCGCCAGTGATCGTGCCACTTCATGCTGCTGCTCCCTTGGCGATGCGCCGCTTTTCAGCCGCGACCTTGATTTGCCGGAGGGTGTGCGGGCACTTGATGCCGCTAGTCAGACCAGCATCGACCGCCCTCATGGCAAGGTGAGCGAGAAGGCGGACATCATCGTCCACAAACGCGCTGTTCCCGCCCGTAACGAGCTTCGCGTAGTGCCTAACGGCGGCGCACAGGTCGCCATCCATTTCCCTGTTGATGCTCTCGCACAGGAGCCCGTGGATCTCCTTTTGCGCCCACTTGGGGAGGCGAGTGTGGCGGCGATTGAGCGGCCAGTCCGGTTCGATGAACGCGCTAGGGATGAGCGCCTCTGGCTGAGACGCGGAGCGGCTCAGGTCCGTAGGACCGCCAGCCCGGTCGCGAAGCGAAGCGCCCGTCACGCCACGTCTCCCAGCACAGCGCGAATATCACCCTTGCGTATTGTCTGAGGCTTGTTTGCAATCTCTCGAATGGCGCGTAGCTTTTCGAGGGCGATGCTCTGGCTGTCTGCGCAGCGGGCGTGGGCGGCGAGCGCTTCGTCATCGTTCCCAAGGTCCGCCATCTTCCCAGCGGTAAAGAACGCGCAAACCAGAAACCCTGCGATAGAGCCGCCAAGGGCAAAGAGTATGTTGGTGATCATGC
>Ga0164243_10006743_pt1 | contig 17326 bp, 13 predicted proteins | sample OricompcompostOP_FD_108781 | JGI IMG/M metagenome (GOLD analysis project Ga0164243, IMG submission 108781) | Organic Plus compost microbial communities from Emeryville, California, USA - Original compost - Organic plus compost (OP) | ecosystem: Engineered > Solid waste > Mixed feedstock >... | reverse complement strand
GTCGGTGAGCACGCAGCGGGACACCGAGCGCGCGCTGATCGCGCAGGAGAAACACGAGCTGGCCACCATGCCCGATGCCGAACTGGAGGAACTCGTCCAGATCTACCGCGACAAGGGGCTGTCCGAGCCGCTGGCCCGCCAGGTCGCGGAGGAACTCACCGAGCACGACGTCCTTGCCGCACACCTGGACGCCGAACTGCATCTGGATGCCGACGATCTGACCAACCCATGGTCGGCGGCGTTGGCCTCCGCCCTGTCGTTCACGGTCGGCGCACTGCTGCCTCTGCTGATGATCATCCTCACCCCGGAGCCGGTACGCATCGCACTGACCTTCGTCGCCGTGGTGATAGCGCTGATGATCACCGGATTCGTCAGCGCTCGGCTGGGCAAGGCACCCGCGTTGCGAGCGGTGCTCCGCAACGTGATCGGCGGCGCTGCCGCGATGGTGATCACCTACGTCATCGGCAGGTTCGTCGGCACCCTCTGACGACCCTCCGACGCCTCCGAAGCCGCGGATGACAGGATCGGTCCATGACGTCTGCCGCTGCTGAATCGTCGTACGCGCCCGAGTCCGAAGTGGTCCAGCTCACCTCGGAGCTGATCAAGATCGACACCTCCAACTACGGCCCGGAACCCGGACCGGGGGAGCGCGTCGCCGCGGAGCGGGTCGCCGAACTCCTCGACGAGGTAGGGATCGAGAGCCGGCTCTACGAGTCCGAACCGCAGCGCACCAGCCTGGTCGCCACCTGGGAGCCGGACGGTGTCGACACCTCGGTGCCGCCGCTGCTCATCCACGCCCACCTCGACGTCGTGCCCGCCGATGCCGCCGATTGGCAGGTCGATCCGTTCGCCGGCGAGATCGTCGACGGCTGTGTCTGGGGCCGAGGCGCGGTCGACATGAAGGATTTCGACGCGATGTTGCTCAGCGTCGTACGAGCCCGGGCGCGGGCCGGAGTGGCACCCCGCAGACCGATCCGGATGATCTTCACCGCCGACGAGGAGGCCGGTGGACTGCTCGGCTCGCAATGGCTCGTCGAACACCATCCCGACGAGGTGGCGGACTGCCGGGAGGCGATCGGTGAGGTCGGCGGCTTCTCGCTGACCGTGAAAGATGATCTTCGCCTGTACCTGGTCCAGACCGCCGAGAAGGGGATGAACTGGCTGAAGCTGATCGCCGACGGCACAGCGGGCCACGGGTCGATGCGCAACTTCGACAACGCCGTGACCGAACTGGCCGGTGCGGTCGCCCGGATCGGGGAGTACAAGTGGCCCGACCGGATCACGACATCCCAACAGGCGTTCCTGGACGCGCTTTCCGAGGCCCTGGAGATCGAACTCGACCCCGACACCGTAGAGCAGACACTGCAGCGGCTGGGCAGCATCTCGCGGATGATCGGCGCGACGATGTCCAACACAGCCAATCCGACGATGCTCCGGGCCGGCTACAAGCACAACGTCATCCCGGGCCGGGCGACGGCGGCCGTCGACGGCCGGACCGTGCCGGGCGGCGAGGAGGAGTTCTTCACCACGATCAAGGAGTTGGTCGGCGACAAGGTCAGGTACGAGAGCGTGGTCAACCTGCAGGCTGTGGAGACCGAGTTCGCCGGGGAGTTGGTCGAGGCGATGCAGACCAGCCTGGCGGCCGAGGACCCGCAGGCCCGGGCGGTGCCGTACCTGGTGAGCGCCGGTACCGACGCCAAGGCCTGGGCGCGGCTCGGTGTCCGGTGCTTCGGCTTCGCTCCGCTGAAGCTGCCGCCGGATCTGGACTTCGTCGGGATGTTCCACGGCATCGACGAGCGGGTGCCGACCGAGTCACTGGAATTCGGTGCCCGGGTGCTGGACCGTTTCCTCGCGATCGCGTGACCGGCGGACTAATCTGAACGGGCAATGAAACAACCCGTCGAGTACCAGGTTGAGAAGGTCCGGCTCAGCCGCGACCTGTCCCGCGGCGCGGTGCGCAAGCTGCTCACCGATCACGCCGAGTACGGCGGTTGGGAGTTGACCCGGTTGCGCCGCTACCGCGACGGCACCCGCGAAGTGTGGATCCGTCGCAAGATCATCAAGGTCGCCTCGACCCTCTGACCCGACCGCCCCGCTGAGGGCTCAGGCGATGGCGCGGGCGGCAAGGCGGCCGCCGGAGACGTCGTCGAGCGCGACCGCGATCTCGGCCGGCAATGCCTTGCCCTCGACCGCCAGGGCGGGGGCGAGCTGGGCGGCGGTCCGGGCGCCCAACAACGGTGCGGTGACGCCCGGCGCGTCGCGCACCCAGAGCAGCGCCACCTGCAGCGGCTCCAGATCCAGACCGTCGGCTGCCCGGGCCACGGCCTCGACGACGGCCCGCGACCGGGTCTGCAGATACGGCTCGGTGAACCAGGAGAAGTGGTCGGTCGCGGCCCGGGAGTCACGCGGGATCCCGGTCCGGTACTTGCCGGTCAGCACACCGCGCCCCAGCGGCGACCAGGGGAACAGGCCGAGACCGAGCGCGCGGACCGCGGGCAGCACCTCCACCTCGGCCCGGCGGGCCAGCAACGAGTACTCGACCTGCGCGCTGGTGATCTTGGCCCGACCGGGGAACGCGCTCTGCCAGGTCGCCGCCTGGGCGGTCTGCCAGCCGACGAAGTTGGAGATCCCGACATAGCGGGCCTTGCCGCTCGCCACCGCGTGGTCCAGGGCCGACAGGGTCTCCTCCAGCGGCGCCGTACCCCAGGCGTGCACCTGCCAGATGTCGACGTGGTCGGTGTCCAGTCGGCGCAGTGAACCCTCGAGATCGCGGAGCAGCGCGCGCCGGGACGTGTCGGTGATCCGCTTGCCGTTGCGGATCGCGAAGCCGGCCTTGGTGGCGATCACCAGGGCGTCGCGGTCGACCACCTCGCGGGTCAGCTTGGCGATCAGCCGCTCGGCGTCCCCGGCCGCGTACGCCGCCGCCGTGTCGATCAGATTGCCGCCGGCTGCGCAGAAGGCGGCCAACAGCTCGCGGGCGTCGTCCGCGCTGGTGTCGCGGGCCCAGGTGAGAGTGCCGAGACCGAGCCGGGAAACCTGCAGCCCACTGTCGCCGACCTGCCGCATCTCCATGGCAGGTGACCTTAACCGTTGCCGGTGTTGGGTCGGTGACCTGCGTGCCTCACGGCGAGGCGGATGTCATGCAGGCGGCGAACGCGGCACCGAGCAGCGCCGCGGCCTCCGGATCGTCGGACCGACGCAGGTCGATCGACGCCGGCAACTTCGGTGCTGCGTCGCGCAGCCCGTCGAGCAACGCCGGGCCGACCAGGTCCCAGGACCCGGCGATGGCGCCGCCGACCACAACGACCGTGGCGCCGAAGGCGGTGATGTACGGGGCCAGCGCGCCCGCTGCCGCCCGCCAGGCGTTGTGGAAGACGTCCCGGGCGGTCCGGTCACCGGCCCGGGCCAGCCGGGTCAGTTCACGGACCGTGGTGATCGTGTCGCCCCCGTCCCGGCTGACTCCGGCTGCTCCGATCGCGTTGTACGCCGCCAGCACCGCCCGGGCGGTGGCGGTGTCCTCCAACGGTCGACCGCCGATCTCCAGTCGGTATGCGCTGCCCTCCGGTGGAACGCTGTCGCCGTCGGTGATCGCCGTGCCGTTGTCGACGAATCCGGTTCCGACGCCGGTGCCCAGCGTTATGCCGACCAGCCGCTCCGGTCTCGGCTCCGGACAGCTCAGCCACTCACCGACGGCGAACGCGTCGGCGTCGTTGCTGAACCGGATCCGTGCGGCATGGCCGATGCCGTCGGCGAGGGCAGCGCCGACGTCGACGCCGGCCAGTGCGGTGAACTTGCCCACCCCGGTGAACCTCCCGACGCCGCGGTCGTAGTCGAAGGGACCGGGCATCGCCACACCCCAGGTCCGGGCCGCGGGAGCGGCGTCGGAGGCGGATCTGCTCGGCAGCCGTCGGGCGGCCCCGATCCATCGGGCGAGGATCGCGTCCCTGCTGCCGGCCGGATCGACCGGACTGCGCACCGTGCTGCCCGGCACCAGTCGGCCGCTGCACAGGTCGGCGAGCGCGGCGGTGACATGGGACCCACCGATGTCCATCGGCGGAATCGGTTGCAGGTCAGGACTCGGTGGATTCGCCATAGCTGACCACCTTGGTCGGGAGCACATCGCGGATCGGCGCCGGTGCGGTCGACTGTCCGGTCTGCGCAGCCTCGATAGCCGCACGGTGTTCGAACAGGACTTCGGCGCTCCGCACGCCGAGCTGGACCGCGTTGAAGGTGACCAGGGTGAGTGGCCGCCGGAACAGGTCGGCCACCTCGATGTCGTCGAACCCGGCCAGGGTGATCTCGCTGTCGGCATCCCGGACCGCGCGGAGCGCCCCGATCGTCATCTGGTTGTTCGCCGCGATCACCGCCGTCGGCGGGTCGGCGAGGTCGAGCAGTCGTCGGGTCTGCTGCATCGCCCACCCGCTGTCCCCGGCATGTTCGGTGATCAACCGGTGATCGATCGGGACCGATTGCTCGGCGTGGGCGGCGGCGTACCCGCGGAATCGTTCCGACCCCGTCCACATCGCCCGGTTCAGCCCGAGCAGGCCGATCCTGCGATGTCCGGCGGCGATCAGCCGTGCGCACAGTTCCCGCATGCCGCCGAAGTCGTCGACGATCACCGAGCTGGCCGCGACGCCGTTCGCCGGCGTGGTGGCGAACACCACCGGGCCCGCTCGACGGCAGAGCTCGGCAAGATGCCGATGATCGGGAGTCGCCGGGACGATGATCACCCCGTCCACCTGGTGACTCCCCAGGTCGTTGATCACCTGGCGTTCGTTGTCGAGATCGTTGTTGCTGCTCATGATCATCAACCGGGTTCCGTGCCGGGCCGCGACCCGTTCTACGCCGACGGCGAACTCGGCGTAGAAGGGATTGGCGAGGTGGCCGACCACCAGGGCGATCACATGGGTCGGCCCGCCCGTGCGCAACTGCCGGGCGAACTCGTTGGGCTGGTAGCCGAAGGCCTTCACCGTGGCCAACACCTGGGCCCGGGTCGCCTCGGACACTCCGGGCCCGCCACGCAGGGCTCGGGACACACTCATCGGCGAGACACCGGCCTGGACGGCGATGTCGCGCATCGTCGGCCGCGCACCCGGACGGCCGCGGCCCGGTCCTTCCTGACCCGGCTCTGACGATTCGATCATGCCACCCTTGCCTTCACCAGTCGCACGCGTGTCGCGGATGTGGATCGGACTCTATAGCCGCCGACCACAGCCGGAACCGCGATCGTCTCGGCGTAGTTCAGTTCATGATCGCCGTGTTCGGTCTCCAACCGGCAGGATCCGCCCTCGACCAGGGTGAGGACGTGGAACCGTCCGTCGTCGGGCTGGTCGGCGGCGGCAGCGGGGTCGATGACCAACCGGCGCACCTCGAAGAACATCTCGGGCAGGCTGCCCAGCAGCTCCTCCGACCAGCCGGGTCCGTCGGCGAGCACCCGTGGCGCCTGCACCAATTCCGCGCGGACCGCACGGCCCTGCCGCCGCGGATCGAGATTGCGGAAGGCGTGAGCGACGTGCACCGGACGCTGCCTGCCCTGATTGTCTGCGCGCAGCCAGTCGAAGAAGCGCAGCGAGTAGAGGTACGGCGTGGCGGACACTTCCAGGACGACATTCCCGGCACCGCTGCCGTGCGGCGTCCCGGTCGGCACCAGGAACAGCTGGTGTTCGGTCGCCGGGAAGGTTTGGACGTAGCGGGTGATGTCAAATCGTTCACCATGATCATGAGCCCGTTCCGCCTCGCGATGGAACTCCGCCAGATCGACGTCGTTCTGCAACCCCAGGTAGACCAGGTTGTCCTCCCCGCCGACCATCAGGTAGTACGACTCGTGCTGGGTGTAGGGCCAACCGAAGACCTCGCGCATGAAGTCCGGTTGTGGATGGGTATGGATGGAGAGGTTGCCCCCGTCGACCGTGTCCAGGTAGTCGAACCTGATCGGGAACGACGTACCGAACCGATCATGGACGGATTCGCCCATCACCGGAGCAGGATGCCGGGAAACCACCAACTGGAAGGGAATCTCGACGCTGAGCTCCGGATGATCACCGAGCAGGACGCCGCCCTCCGGCGCGATCAGTTCGTAACCCAGTGCGGTGTTGGGCCGGTCGGTGTTCATGCCCAGCTCGCGCTGGGCCCAATGCCCTCCCCACGGTGTCGAGTTGAACGTCGGCAGCGTGCGGAACGGCCGATCGGCGAGCCAGGCACAACTTTGTCGGAGGACCTCCCCCGGGATCCAGGTCGGCAGGTCGGGATCGCGCAGATCCAACCACAGGTCGATGCGCCCGCTGACGGCATCGCGGTGGCGATCAAGCAGCGGCCAGTCGATGTAGAACAGCCGTTTCGTCGTCGGCGGGATGTCGCGCGGCTGGAAGAGGTTGGCACCGGTTCCTGCGGTGACCTCGGCCTCCCAGAACCGCTTGGGCCGGTCGACCCACCACAACACCTCGGGATCGCAGAGCGCCGCACCCGGGCCGTAGACCAGCAGCACCGTGTCCGGGTCGGCCGGCAGGGCCGACGACGGGCCGGGAGTGAGCAGGTCACCGATGGTGCCGGCGGCCAGCTTGGCGAAGTCCGGGTCGTCCGCCAGCTCCGGCGTGCCGGTCAGTTCCAGGATCTCCGGCCACGGGCGGGCCAGTGAGCCGGTGGCGACCCGGGCAACAGGCGCCCCGGTGACCTGGCGGAGCGTCTCGGCCACGGCGTCGGCCACCTTCTCCCATTGCGGCATCGCCGGCCCGTCGACCGCGACCCGCCGGGTGGAGGGTGGCACCGTGCGGACAGCAGCGGGCCATCCCCGGTTGACCGGCGCGGATCCGGCCGGCGGGCAACACGGTTGGCGTACGTACTGGGCCACGATCTGCTCCCGTCCGCTGTGACTGCTGAGCGGCACGATATCGATACCGATCCTTACGTGCATCTGGTCTGCGCCTATTGCCTTGGCGTGGACGGTATCGGTAACGTCCCTGCCTGCAGCCGACCTCCTGAGCCGCCGTTTCCCAGGGCCCCCTCCGAACCGCAGGAGCTGAAAGGTATCGATGACCACCAAGGCGTTGATCAAGGATTATCCGTGGTCGACCGAGAAGGCGCGCGCCGGGACGATCGGCCTTGCCGTCGCCGCGTCCGCACGTCTGGGCAGCCGGACCGTACGGGTGATACCGGAACATCTGGTCCGGCGTGGACCGGGCGGCCGGGAACGGACCCTGCGGTTGCTGATCGACGGGCCGGCCTCCGAAGATCATGATCACTGGGCCTTCGGACTGCGCAGCGGCGGCGTCGAACGGCCGGTCCGCGCCGAGTCCGGGCCCCAGGACTCCGTACGCCTGTTCGTCCCGGTCAACGACACCGCCGACCCGGTGTACCTCGACGTCACAGACGGCACCGACTCGGCAGTCCTGGAGTTCGTCCTGCAGCCGCCGCGGGAGTGGACCATCCATCTGGTCCACCACTCCCACCTCGACATCGGCTACACCGACCCCCAGGGCGTGGTTCTGGGCGAGCACGTGTCCTTCCTCGACTCCTGCCTCGACCTGACCAGCACCACCGACGGCTGGCCCGACGACGCGCAGTTCCGTTGGGCGGTCGAGTCGCTGTGGTCGTTCGAGCAGTGGGCCGCCGCCCGACCGGAGCACCGGGTACGGCAGTTCGTCGATCGGGTCAAAGAGGGCCGCATCGAGCTGACCGCAATGCCGTACAACCTGCACACCGACACCTGCTCCACCGACGAACTGCACGAACTGCTCCGGCTGGCCGGACGGGTCGAGCAGACCTACGGCATCAAACTCCGGTCGGCGATGCAGACCGACGTGCCCGGCACTGTCGCCGGACTCCCGGATGCCCTGTCCCAGTTGGACATCCGATACCTGTCGGTGGCACACAACTGGGCCGGCCGCTCGGTGCCGCAACTGGTCGGGGGTCAACATCTGCCGCGTCTGTTCCGCTGGCGATCGCCGGCCGGCAACGAGGTCCTGGTGTGGATGACCGACAGCCCACACGGGCTGGCGTACATGGAAGGTCCGGTGTTGGGCTTCGACACCTCCTACGCCATGGTCGACGATCTGCTGCCGGCCTACCTGACCTCGATGGCCACCAATCCGTATCCCTTCCCGCCCGGGATGTTCGGCTGGCACGGTCCGGCGGTGGAGGACCGTGAGCCTTATCCGTTCGACGTCCTGCATCTGCGGGTGCAGGGCCACTTCGGCGACAACGCGCCGCCGCGGCTGATCCTTGCCGAGACCGTCCGGCGGTGGAACGAAACGTGGGAGTATCCCCGCCTGCGGCTGAGCACCAACACCGACTTCTTCACCGACGCCGAACGGCGGATCGGTGATCAACTGCAGACCTTCGAGGGTGACTGGGGCGACTGGTGGGTCGAGGGCGTCGGGTCAGGTGCCCGCCCCCAGGCGATGGTCCGGCAGGCCCAGGCATCGGTCGCCTCGAGCCAATCGGTGTACGGCCTGGCCTCGGCACTCTGCGCCTCCGCTTCGGCGACAGCCGAACGCACCGACACCGAGGTCTCCGCGGTGTACCACCACGTGTCACTGTTCAACGAACACACCTGGGGTGCGGCCAACTCCTGGACCCACTCCGACGAGGGGATGAACTCCGGTTCGCAGCAGGAGATCTGGAAGTTCGCCCATGCGATCAACGGATTCGACCAGGCATCGGTGATCGCCGATCATGCCGCCTCCGCGCTGGGTAGCGTGCTGCCGACCGGTACCGCGGCGACGGTGAGCTACTGGGTGACCAACCCGACCGCCGTCGCCCGGCGCAGCGGGACGGTACGCCTGTTCCTGCGGGAGAGCCGGATCCCGCTCGACCGGGCGGTCGCGGTGGCCGACGGACGCACCGGTGATCACCTTCGGTTCGTCGTCGTCCCGCAGACCAACCCGACCCACCGCGACGCCGGCCGGTTCCTCGACGTACGGATCGGCGATGTTCCCGCTTTCGGGTTGGTCCGCGTCGACATTTGTGAACAGCAGGAGCTCGGATCCGTTGAAGACGCGCCCGGCACCGATCTTGACTGGGGCGGGGCATCCTCCACCGGGCAGTTGCCGGAGCCGGGGACCCCGGCGGTTCTGGAGAATGATCATCTGCGGGTCGAGGTCGACCTGTCCCGATCCGTGATCCGGTCCCTGGTCGAGAAGAGTACCGGCCGCGAGTTGATCAATCCCGACGCGCTGATCGGTTTCAACGGCTACGTCTACGACACCTACACCACAGCGGGCGGCTACAACCATCAGTCCAACAAGACCTCGGTGTCACCGCAGCTGGAACTGCTCGGCAGCCGGTCCCTGGCCCGTCCGGCGGTGCTGATCGACCGTGCCGACGACGGTGTGGAACAGCGGCTGACCTACGAATGGCACGCCGACGGGCTCGTCCGCGGCTGGACCACGCTGCGGCTCGGCGCCGACGAGGCCCATCTGATCATCGACAACCGTTTCGACAAGCCGGCGACGATGACCAAGGAGAGCGCGTACCTGTCCTTCCCGTTCGCGTTGACCGAACCGGACATCAAGTACGAGATCAGCGGCACGCTGACCGGCACCGGTCTTGATCATGTGCCCGGTGCGCCCCGACACATGCGCGCCGTCCGCTCCTTCGTCACGCTGACCGACGACTCCGGCCCGGTGGCCTGGGTGACCCGTGATGCCCCGTTGCTGCAGACCGGGACCATCGCCCTGCCGTACGCCCCGTTCCCGGAATCCACCGCACGCAACGAACCGGCCACGCTCTATTCCTGGGTGCACAACAACATCTGGGACACCAATTTCCCGCCCCAGCAGGCGTTCGAGGCCACCTGGCGGTACGCGGTCGGCGTCCGCCGGCAGGAGGACGGGCCGATCACCGCGGCGGAGCTCGGCATCCGCACCGCGGCCGCCGTCGATCAACCGCTGCTCGGCATCCTGGCCACCGGACCGGCCGGCGATGACCAACCCGAACGACGCCTGCTCACGGTTGATCATCCCGAGGTCCGGGTGATCGCTCTCCGCCCGATCCCCGGCTCGGCCGATCATGACGATCTGCAGGTCAGGTTGCAGAGCTTCGCCGACGGACCGGTCGACCTGACGCTCGGGGTTTCGATCGACCTGACCGGTGCTTCCCGGACCACCTTCCTCGGCGACGATCTCGAGGAACTCGAGGTCACGGCGGACGGCCGCGCCATCCGGTTGGTCCGGGTCACCGTGCCGCGGCTCGGAACGACCGCGGTCCGGCTCCGGCGATGACCGCAAGAACCTGACAAGCCCGCAGTTCAGTCCAGGATCAAGGAGGATCCATGACAAGAGGACGTCACCCGGTTGTTGCTGCGATCGCGGCCGCAGCGACCTTCATCCTCGCCGTGACCGCGGCCAGCAGCGCCGGTACGGCCGACAGCGGGGCAGGGAATCCCGCCGGTGGACAAGCCGATGCCGACGCCGGTGGGTCCGCTCCCTACCTGTCGTTCGCCCCGTGTTGCAGCTGGGGCACGACCTGGTCGTACAACCCTTACAACGTCAACGGACTGGGCATCCAGAACGACTTCATTACGCTCCGGCTGGCCATCCAGAACTATCCCAGCCTGACCGACTACACGCCGCAGCTGGCCGACAGCTGGAAGGTGCAGCACAACAAGCTGATCGTCCACATCCGCGAGGGCGCGAAGTGGCAGGACGGTTCGCCGGTGACCAGCAAGGACGTCTACGACACGGCGATCCTGGACGGCACCCGTGGCGACGGCTTCTGGCACGACATAACCGACGTCGAGGCCACCGATCAACAGACGGTGACGTTCACCCTGCGTAAGGGGCAGCCGGTCCCGCTGGCCGAGAACGACATCCTGGCCAACATCCTGCCCTACCCGTCCAGCGTGTACGGCAAGTTCGTCACGCCGCAGCTGGAGAAGGACGTGCCGGCCTACTACCGCGCCTCCCAGCAGGATCCGGACAAGGCAGCGAAGATGCCGGAGTTCAAGCGGATGGGGAAGGCGTTCAAGGATCTGGCCGCATTGAAGGTGGACAAGCTGATCGGTGACGGCCCGTTCAAGCTGGACAACATCACCACCAAGGAGGCCAAGCTCTCCAAGTGGGACGGCTTCTGGGACGCGGACAAGATCAAGATCGGCGGCATCGACTATCTCAACGGTGATACCCAAACCATCTATCCGCAGCTGTTCAGCAATCGCATCGACTTCTCGAACGCGTACATGCCACCGCCGATCCTGAAACGCTGGACGAGCACACCCGACGCGCACACGCCGTTGCCGCTGGCGTTCGGATTCGTACTCGGGTTCAACAACCACAAGTACCCGTTCAACGTCAAGGAAGTCCGGCAGGCGCTGGCGTACGTGATTCCGCGCAAGCAGATGAGCGAGGCCGCCTACGGCACGCTGCCCGGGGCGGGCGGCACCTGGAAGGAGGTCAACACCGGCATCTCTCCGACGATGGAGAAGCTGTACCTGCCGCAGGACAAGATCGACCAGCTGAACAAGTACCCGGTCGACCTGCAGAAGGCGACCCGACTGCTCCAGTCCAAGGGGTTCACCAAGAAGGGCAACCAGTGGATGCTGCCGAACGGCAAACCGTTCACGATGACCTTCATGGTCAACTCCCAGACAACCGACATCGTCACCTCGTTCCACTCCGCGGCAACGGCGTTGACCGCCTTCGGGATCAAGGCCGACGTGAACGCGACCTCGGGTGCACAGCAGGACGCCGATCAGCACAACGGCAACTTCGACGCCGGCATGTACTTCATCGGCGGCAACGACCCGTTGCAGATGTACGACGGGATGATGGGGACCGGCAACAACTTCTCAAGTTCCGGCACCTACGCCGGCAAGCGCGGTCTCGGTTTCGGACCGAAGGTGGACGTCCCGGGGCTGGGGACCGAGGAGATCGCCACCGCTCTTGATGCCCAGGCACGCAACGTCGCGCCGGGTCCCAAGCTGAAGGAACTGACCTGGGACTACGCACGACTGGTCAACGATCAGGTGCCCTACATCTGGTACGCCACCAAGGTCTACCAGTTCCCGTACTCGTCGAGGAAGTTCACCAACTGGCCGCCGATCGGCAAGAACGGCAGCAGCCCGCTGTGGGACATCATCGGCGCCAACATGACCGGAGGGATCTCACTGTCCCTGCAGCAGGGCTACATCATCCCGAAGTGATCGTCCCGAAGTGATCGTCCCGAAGCGACCTGCCCTCGGGGCGGCACCGCTACGGTGTGCTCATGCGCCTTGCTCTGAACCTCGGCTATCTGGTCGGTGCGGACGATCCGCAAGATCAACTCCGGCTGGCCAGACATGCCGAGGATCTGGGCTTCGACTCGGCGTGGACGGCTGAGGCGTACGGGGGAGACACGCCGACGCTGCTGGCCTGGCTCGGCGGCCAGACCAGCCGGATCGGCCTTGGCGCAGCGGTGATGCAGATCCCGGCACGGACGCCGGCGATGACCGCGATGACCGCGGCCAGTCTGGACCGGCTGACCGACGGACGATTCCGGCTTGGCCTCGGGGTGTCCGGCCCGCAGGTCTCCGAAGGTTGGCACGGTGTCCGGTTCGACGCTCCGCTGGCGCGGACCAGGGAGTACCTGGGGATCCTCGAGCTGGCCTTGGAACGCAGGACGGTCGAATATCACGGCAAGCACTTCCAGCTGCCGCTCCCGGATGGTCCCGGCAAGCCGCTGAAGTTGATGATCCGTCCGGTCAGCGAGCACATCCCGCGCTACCTGGCGGCGATCGGCCCGAAGAACCTCGAGCTCTGCGGCGAACTGGCCGACGGATGGCTCGGGATCTTCTTCGCCCCGGGTTTCGCCGCCGAACAACTCGGCCATCTTGCCGCCGGCCGGGCCAGGAGTGGCCGGAGCGAGGCCGGCAGGGAACTCGACGGCTTCGACGTCATGGCCACCGTTCCGCTGGTGGTCGACCCGGACGTCGAACGGGCGGCCCAACCGATCCGGGCGTACGCCGCCCTCTACATAGGGGGCATGGGCAGTCGGGAGCAGAACTTCTACAACCGGTTGGCGGTCCGGATGGGATATGAGGCGGAGGCCGCCCGGATCCAGGAGCTCTACCTGACCGGGCGGCAGCGCGACGCGATGGGCGCCGTACCGCTGCAGTTCATCGACGACACCTCACTGCTCGGTGATGTGGCCCGGCTGGCCGACCGGCTGCAGGCGCTTGCCGAGGCGGGGCTGACCACCTGCGCGGTGTCGCCGTACGGTCCGGTCGAGGCCAAGCTGGCCGCGCTCACCACGATCGCCGAGGCCCTGGACAGGTCCGGCGTCGGCTGATCCCACGCCGCCCGATCGACGACACGCCGCAGAAATGCGGGATTATCTGACCCTCGGCGTCAGGGGGTGCTGCCGAGCGGGTCGAGTACACCGGTCAGCAGCAGCACGGCGACGATCGCGGCGAGGATGATCCGGTAGATCACGAACGGCCAGAAACTGTGGGTCGCCACGAAACGCAGCAGCCAGGCGATCATCACCAGGCCGACGACGAACGCCACCACGCCGGCCAGCAGGGTCGGCCCCCACGCCACCTGGGCGCCACCGCTGACACCTTGGTAGAGCTGGAAGAAGCCGGCACCGAGGACCGCGGGGATGGCCAGCAGGAACGAGTAACGGGTGGCTGCCTCCCGCCGGTAACCCATGGCCAGACCGGCAGTGATGGTGCCGCCGGAGCGGGAAACGCCCGGGATCAGTGCCAGCGCCTGGGCCAGCCCGTAGAGGATGCCGTGTTTCCAGGTCAGTTGGTCCAGGGTGCGCCGGTGGGTGGCCAGGCTGTCCACGATGCCGATGATCAGGCCGAAGCCGGCGAGCATGGCGACGGTGATCCAGAGATTGCGCAGCGCGTGTTCGATGGCGTCCTGGAAGAGCAGCCCGAGAACAATGATCGGGATCGATCCGATGATCACCAGCCAGCCCATCCGGGCGTCCGGATCGTCCCGCGGGATCCGTCCGATCAGCGCCAGGAACCAGGCCCTGATGATCCGCCCGATGTCCTTGGCGAAGTAGACCACCACGGCGACCTCGGTGCCGATCTGGATGATCGCCGTGAACGCCGCTCCCGGGTCGGCGTGGCCGAAGAGCTGGCCGACGATCGAGATGTGCGCGCTGGAGGAGATCGGCAGGAATTCGGTCAGACCCTGTACGAGTCCGAGCACCAGTGCCTCGAACCAACCCATCGGCTGTTCCTCCCCATCTCCCGGTCGTACTTCTCGACCCGTACATCCCGACCCGTGAATCCCGGCTTCCCGGGGGACATGCACCGACGGCGCACGATCGCCCATCCTGTCGGTTCCGCCCGTCGCCGCCAACTCAGCACGCGGAAATCCCGGGCGCGGATCTCAGACTCCACGCAAATCCGGCCTGTGGTCCGATCCCGGATACGACCACGGGGTGAATACAGCTGGGCGCAGATCCCGGCCTCGGCGCGACCGTGAGTACATTCGCCGCCTGAACCGGCCTCTGGCACCGGTTCGCGGCTGCTGAGGCGTTCCGGACGGCCGGAATACTCACCGGAACTCACTGCCCGGCAGGCGTCGGCTACAAAGGACGGGTGTCGATCCACAGCGAACATCCGTTCCTGACGCCGGAACCCGATCGTGACCCGGTCCGCCGTGCCCGCGGGCGGCGGAACGCCCCGGTGACGATCTGGACCACCGGGGCGGGTCGGGAACGGGCCGGCCTGACGGTGTCCTCGATGATCATCGCCGAAGGCCAGCCGGCCGAGGTGATCGGCCTGGTCAACCCGGACTCCGCGCTGGGCGAGGTGATCGACGAGACCCGGTCCCTGGTGGTGAACGTGCTCGGTGCCGCGCACCGGACCGTTTCCGATGTCTTCGCCGACCGCACGCCGTCGCCGGGCGGCAAGTTCCGCACCGGCGAGTGGACCGACACCGACTGGGGACCGGCGCTGCAGGGCGTACCCGCCTGGATCGGCGCCCGGCTCATCGACGGGCCGCCGGCCAGGGCCGGCTGGGCCTACCTGATCCGGGCCGAGATCCAGAAGGTGCACCTGAGCGCCCTGGTCGAGGGCGACCAGGCCCTCGGCTACCTCCGCGGCCACTACCACTTCCCGTCCTGGTGATCGCCCGGCCGCCCGGCCAGCCGCGCAGCGACGTAAGGTCACCATCGTGACAACGGTGCTGCTGCTCCGCCACGGCCGGACCAACGCCAACCTGACCGGCGTGCTCGCGGGCCGTTCCCCGGGCGTCGAACTGGACGAGGTCGGCCGGCGACAGGCGGCCGCCGCCGCGGAACGGATCGCGCCGCTCCCGGTCCGGGCGGTGGTCAGTTCACCCCTGCGCCGGTGCCGGCAGACGGCCAAGGCGGTCGCCGACGCGCGTACGGCTGCCGTCGCCGGTCAGAACGGCGGCCCGCTGCCGGTGGTCACCGAGGCCGGGCTGATCGAATGCGGGTACGGCTCCTGGACCGGGCGCAAGCTCAGGGACCTGGCCAAGGAGAAGTTGTGGTCGACGGTGCAGCAACAGCCCTCGGCCGTACGCTTCCCCGACGGCGAGGCGATGACCGAGATGTCGGCCCGCGCCACCGCGGCCATCCGCAGCTGGGACCAGAAGATCGCCGCCGAACACGGCGACGACGCCCTGTGGGTCGCGGTCTCCCACGGCGACGTCATCAAGGCCATCCTCGCCGACGCCCTGGGCATGCACCTGGACCAGTTCCAGCGGATCATGATCGACCCGGCGTCGGTCTCGGTGATCCACTACGCCGGCACCCGGCCCTTCGTGCTGCGGATGAACACGGTCGGCCAGGATCTGGAATCCCTGATCCCCAGACCGGCCAAGAAGTCCGCCTCGAAGAAGTCCGCGTCGAAGAAGACCGGCTCCACGACCAAGCGGTCCGCGACCAGGCGTGCCGCCGTCGGCGGGGGCCTGGGTACCGAGGACCTCCTCTGACGGCAGGCGGTTAGGCTGGAAGACATGGCGATTCTTGTGCACCGGTACGACTCGCCGGACCGATTCGTCGCGGGCACGGTCGGTCAGCCGGGGGAGCGGACCTTCTTCCTGCAGGCGCGCGAGGGCAACCGGATCACCAGCGTTGTGGTGGAGAAGCAGCAGGTGTCGGTGCTGGCCGAGCACCTGGAACGTGTCCTGGACGAGATCCTCCGCCGCAGCAGCGGCCAGGTCGAGGTGCCACCACCGGTCAGCCGCGCTTCCGACACGTCCCCGCTCGACGCGCCGATCACCGAGGAGTTCCGGGTCGGCACGATGACCATCGCCTGGGACCCGACGGTCAACCGCGTGGTGATCGAGTTGTTCTCCAATGTCGACCAGTCCGAGGAATCCGATGAGTCCGACGTCGAGGCCCCCGGAGAATCGGCCGGCTCGACATCGGAGGAGATCGATGCCGACGAGGTGATCGTGGTCAAGATCAGTCCCGCCTACGCCCGGGACTTCATCGCGCGGGCCCAGGCACTGGTCGCCGCCGGACGGCCCGCCTGCCCGTTCTGCCTGCAGCCCATCGACGCAGAGGGCCACATCTGCCCGAGGGCCAATGGTTATCGCCGACCGCTCTTCTGATCCCGAATCGCGCAGCACGGCGGGAGAGTTGCCCGACCAGCCGGGTGATCATCCGGCGCTGACCACCCGGCCGACCCACGGCGAGATGGAGATCGTCGGACGACTCCGGCAGGCCTCAAACCAGACCTTCCTGGTCAAGATCAGCAACGCGGATGCGGAACTGCACGGTGTCTACAAGCCGATCAAGGGGGAACGGCCGCTCTGGGACTTCCCCGAGGGAACGCTCGGCCTCCGTGAGGTGGCGGCCTACCAGGTGTCCCGGCTCGGCGGCTTCGACGTCGTCCCGGTGACGGTCCTGGCCGACGGCCCGTTCGGCCCGGGCTCGCTGCAGGTCTGGGTGGACTCCGAATCAGACCAGGTGGACCGGCTGGTCGACCTGGTTCCGGTGGACGCCGTCCCGGAGACGGGTTGGTTCCCGATCGTCGAGGGGTACGCCGCCGACGACACCCCGATCGTTGTGATGCATGCCGACGACAGCCGGCTGCGCAACCTGGCCGTCTTCGATGCGCTGATCAACAACGCCGACCGCAAGGGCGGACACATCCTGGCCAGCCGGGGCCGGGTGTTCGGCGTTGATCACGGTATCTGCTTCCATGTCGAGAACAAGCTGCGCACGCTGCTCTGGGGCTGGTCGGGGGATCGGCTCACCGCCGAGGAACTCGGCCGGATCCGTACCGTTGCCGACGGTGCGGTCGACCTGCTGGCCGATCTGCTCAGCGAGGAGGAGATCGAAGCGCTGATGCTGCGCGCCGAGGGCCTGATGATCAGCGGCCGATTGCCGCATCCGCACAGCGACTGGCACACCATCCCCT
>Ga0164243_10006742_pt1 | contig 17327 bp, 14 predicted proteins | sample OricompcompostOP_FD_108781 | JGI IMG/M metagenome (GOLD analysis project Ga0164243, IMG submission 108781) | Organic Plus compost microbial communities from Emeryville, California, USA - Original compost - Organic plus compost (OP) | ecosystem: Engineered > Solid waste > Mixed feedstock >... | reverse complement strand
GGTCACCACCACTTCTTCCAGAAGGCTGTCGCCCGCGCCCGGCCCCCGGCCGCTCGCTTCCCCGGCCGGCGCCTGAGCGAACGCGGGCGCGGCCAGAGCCGCAGTCAGCGCCGTCGACAGGCACAGAAGCCGCAAGGCTGCTGTATGCGTCATGAGTTTCCTCCCCTTCGAATCCCTATGCGGCGTAGGCGTCTGAAGCGCCATTCCGAATGTCGGATCGTTGTCCTAACAATAAGTCCTTCGATCCCTAAGGGAACCTAATCAAAAGATTCCCTCACCTACAAGACGCTTTTCGCGCCGGGATCGATTCCCCCAGGCGGATGCGGCGAAAATGACCCATCTCTATGGGCGCCGATTTGCGCATGGTGATAAAATCAGACACCTGGAACGGCCACAATGTCAACATGAGGCTGCTTCCGCCGGAGACGACCAATGGGACACACCCTGATTCTTCCTGCCCTGGCCGCCACTGCGGCGATGCTTGGAGCGACCGCCGCGCGCGCAGCCGTCCCGCCCGCAGCGACGCTTTTCGAAACGAGTTGCGCAAATCTGGCGGGAAGCGCCGGGGCCGGCGCCCTGTCCGGGGCGAAGACGCGCCTGTCGGCGGAGCCGGGACAGCCCGTCTTCTGCGAGCTCTCGGGCGTGCTCTCCCCCGCGCCCGGGTCGCGCATCGGCGTCGTCTACCGGCTTCCGCTCGAATGGAACGGCAAGCTGGTCGGATTTGGCGGCGGCGGCTGGGCCGGCGACGTCCGACTGCAGACCGCCCTGCCGGCCCTGGCCAAGGGCTATGCGGTGATGCAAACCGACGGCGGGCATCCCGGCGCCGACGGCGCGGACGCAAGCTGGTCCGTGCTCTCCAAGGGCCGACCGAACGAAGCCGCTCTGACCGACTTCATCTGGCGCGCCGTGCACGAGACCGCCGTGCAGGGCAAGGCGGTGGCGCGCACCTTCTATGGCCGGCCGCAGACCCGCGCCTATTTCCAGGGCTGCTCCACCGGCGGCCGCATGGGCCTGACCGAGGTCCAGCGCTTCCCTGACGATTTCGACGGCGTGATCGCCGGGGCGCCGGTGCTCGACCTGGTGGTCCAGACCAGCGCCCTGATGCGCACCCAGTTCTTCCACAAGGACCCGCAGAGCAATCTGACGCCGGAACAGCTCCCGGTCGTCAACCAGGCGGTTCTGGCGAGCTGCGACAAGCTCGACGGCGCCGCCGACGGGATCGTGGCCGACCCGACAGCCTGCCGCTGGGATCCGGCCGCCCTGCAGTGCAAGGCGGGCGAGACCGGCGCCTCCTGCCTCACGCCCAAGCAGGTCGCGACCGTGCGCAACGCCTATCGCGGCTACACCACCCGCGACGGCCGCGTCGCCGCCTGGCCGCTGATGCGCGGCGGCGAACTCGATTGGCTGACGCGTTCGGTGGGCAATCCGCGCATGCCGCTCGGCTCCAACGCGCTGACCGGTTCGCGCGGGATCCAGTATCTGGTCTACGCCGATCCCGACTACGACCTGAACCAATGGGATCCGGAGAAGGATCTCGCCGCCGTCCGCGGCGGCGCCTTCGCCAAGCAATACGAAGCCATCGAGGCCGACATCCGCCCGTTCCTGCGCAAGGGCGGCAAGCTGATCCTCTGGCACGGCGGCTACGACCCTGGGCCGAGCCCGCTCGGAACGCTCGCCTATTATAATGCGGTCAGGCAGGCGACCGGCGCCGCGGCCGACACGGGCGTGCGCCTGTTCATGGCCCCCGGCGTCTATCACTGCGGCGGCGGGCCGGGCCCGGATCGGTTCGACATGCTGAGCGCGCTGGACGCCTGGGTGGAGACGGGAACGCCGCCCGCCAGCGTCGTCGCGACCAGGAGCGACGGCAAGCTGTCCCGACCGCTCTGCCCCTATCCCGAACAGGCCCGCTACGGCGGCGGCGACATGGCGCTGGCCGAAAGCTTCCGCTGCCGGCCCTGAGCGGCGTTTGCTTTATCGGCCGCGCCCGATAATTAGGGAGCCTTGCTATTTCTGTGGCGCCGCACGGACGCGGAGCCGCAGAGCCATTGTTCGGGGGCGTCATGAAGCTTTGCCGCTACGACCAGGGCCGGCTCGGGCTGGTGCGCGGGGACACGGTCTTCGACGTCACCGCCGTGCTGGACGAGGCGCCGCCCCTCGACGGACCGGGCGATCCCTTCTTCGCCGCCCTCGCCGACCTGACGGGCCGCATCGAGGCGCTGGCGGCGGGGGCGGTTCCGCGGCCCCTGGCCGAGGTCCGGCTACTGTCGCCGGCGCCGTCGCCCGGCAAGATCGTGGCCGCGCCGGTGAACTACCGGGCCCACCTGGACGAAGTGAACGACGACGCCGAGCTGCACCATGGCAATCTGATCAACGAGATCCACCGCGCCGGCGTGTTCCTGAAGGCGCCCAGCTCCCTGATCGGCCCCTCCGACAAGGTCCGGCAGCGGTTCCTCGACCGGCGCACGGACCACGAGGTGGAACTGGCCGTGGTGATCGGCCGGCGCGCCGACCGGGTGAGCAAGGCCGAGGCGCTCGATCACGTGGCCGGCTACTGCATCGGGCTCGACATCACCCTGCGCGGGCCGGAGGAGCGCAGCTTCCGCAAGTCGATCGACACCTACACCGTGCTGGGCCCCTGGATCGTCACGCCCGACGAGTTCGGCCCGCCGACGAGCATGGGGCTGAAGCTCGACGTCAACGGCGAGCCCCGGCAAGACGCCAACACCCGCGACCTGATCCTGGGCGTGGCCGATCTGATCGTCTTCGCCTCGTCCTTCTACACCCTGCATCCGGGCGACGTGCTGCTGACCGGCACGCCGGAGGGCGTCGGGCCGATCCGGCCGGGGGACGTGATCAACGCCAGCGTCGAGCGGATCGGGGCGATCTCGGTAGGCGTCGTCGCGGCGGACTGAGCCTCGCCGTCGCCGCTTGCTGCGACGACTACCTTATTATAAGGCTGCCTATCGAATCTTCCCTCCAGACAGGAACGAGACCGGCAGCGCCATGACCGCCAAGATCATCGACGGGCGGCGTGTCGCCGCCGACATCCGGGCCGAGCGCCGCGCTCGCGTGGAGGCCCTGAGGGCCCAGGGCGTGGAGCCGGGCCTGGCGGTGATCCTGGTCGGAGAAGACCCCGCCTCGGCGGTCTATGTCGCCAACAAGATCCGCGCCTGCGAGCAGGTGGGCGTGCGCTCGTTCAGCCACCGCCTGCCCGTGGACATCACCACCGAGGCGCTGCTGGCGCTGATCGAGCAGCTGAACACCGATCCGAAGGTGCACGGCATCCTGGTTCAACTGCCCCTGCCCAAGCAGGTCGACATGCGCCGGGTGCTGGAGGCCATCTCGGTCGAGAAGGACGTGGACGGCTTCCACCTCTACAACATCGGCGCGCTGGCTACCGGCAACGTCGTCTTCGCGCCCTGCACGCCCTATGGGGTGGTCAAGCTGCTGGAAAGCGAGAACATCGCGGTCGAAGGCCAGAACGTGGTGGTCGTGGGCGCCAGCAACATCGTCGGCAAGCCGATGGCGCTGATGCTGATGGCGCGGGACGCCACCGTCGCCATCTGCCACGCCAAGACGCGCGACCTGGCCCAGTTCACCATCCTCGCCGACATCCTGGTGGTCGCGGCGGGGCGGCCGAACCTGATCCTGCCGCAGATGGTCAAGACCGGCGCGGTGGTGATCGACGTGGGCATCAACCGCCTGCCCGACGGCCGGATCGTCGGCGATGTCGATTTCGAAGGCGTCCGCCAGAAAGCGTCCTATATCACCCCCGTACCGGGCGGAGTGGGTCCCATGACGGTCGCCATGCTGCTGCACAACACCATCGAGTCGGCCGAACGCGCGGCGAAGGCGCGCCGATGGACCTGAACGCCGACCTGGGCCTCGAGAACTGGAGCGCCTGCGCGGTCCTGCCGGGGCCGTGGCGCGATCCGGCGGCGGCGGCCGCGCCCTTCGCCGAGGAGCCCTGGACGATGGCGCTGCTGTCGGACGGCTCCCGCACCGGCCGTTGGTCCTATCTGCTGCGGCGCCCGGCGGCCGAGCTGTGGGTCGAACCGAGCGGCGGGCGCGATCCCTTCCAGACTGCGGCGGCCAGGCTTGGTCCAAGACAGGCGAGCGTCGAGGGCGGCCCTCCGTTCCAGGGCGGGGTGGCCGGACTGTTCGTCTACGAAGCGGGACTGGCGCGCGAGCCGAGCGTGGGCGCGGCCCGCTCGGCCGATTGGCCGGACGCCGCGGCGGCCCTCTATCCCGCTCTTTTGGCCTTCGACCATCGTGAAGGGCGCGTGCTGGCGTTGGGCCGCGGCGCCGACGCGGAAGAAGCGCAGGCCCGCGCGGCGGAGGCGCTCTCCTGGCTGGACCGTCCCGCGACCGCCGAGCCGGTCCACGGCGCGCTGGCCTCCGATTTCGCGCCGGTCGGTTCGGGCGAGGCTTACGAGACCGTGGTGGCCGAAGTGGTGGCCAAGATCGCCGCGGGCGAGATCTTCCAGGCCAACGCCGCAAGGACCTGGGCCGGCCGGCTGGCGCGAGGCGCTGCGCCCTTCGACCTGTTCGTCCGCCTCGCGCGGACCAGCCCCGCGCCTTTCAGCGCCTATCTGCGGCTGCCCGGACGGGCGGTGGTGTCCAACTCCCCGGAACGCTTCATCAAGGTCGACGCGGACGGCCGCGCGGAGACCCGGCCGATCAAGGGCACCCGCCCCCGCGGCGCGACGCCCGAAGCCGACGCCGCCCTGGCCGCGGAGCTGGCCGCCAGCGCCAAGGACCAGGCCGAGAACCTGATGATCGTGGACCTGATGCGCAACGACCTGGCGCGGGCCTGCCGCCCGGGCACGGTCAGGGTCCCGGAGCTGTTCCGGCTGGAGCGGTTCGCCAACGTCCACCACCTGGTCTCGACCGTGACGGGCGAGCTGTCGCCGGGCCAGGACGCGCTGGACCTGCTCGGCTGCGCCTTCCCACCGGGCTCGATCACCGGCGCGCCGAAGGTGCAGGCGATGCGGGTCATCGCCGGCTGCGAGCCGCCGCGGGGGCCTTACTGCGGCTCCATCGCCTGGGCCGGCTTCGACGGGGCGCTGGACTCCAGCGTGCTGATCCGCACCGCGGCGCTGGTGCAGGAGCCGGGCGGCCGGTGGCGTTTCGAGGTGCGAGCCGGCGCCGGCATCGTCGCCGACAGCGACCCCAGGGCCGAAAACGAGGAGACCGAGGCGAAGGTCGCCGCGCTGCGGCGGGCGCTGACCGAGCCCCTTCCGTCATTCCGGTAGGCGTGCATGAGCCTGATTTCGCGCTAGGCTGCTTCCGAACCAAGGAGCCGACATGACCGCCCGGACCGCCGCCCTCGCCCTCTGTCTCGCCCTCGCCGCGCCCGCCTTGGCCCATGCGGCCCCGGCCCCGCAGCCGACCGTCTTCACCTCGGCCGCCGACATCCAGGCCCTGATCGACAAGGCCGCCCGGGAAGCCAAGCCGGACCAGCCCTTGCTGGCCCAACCGATGGCGGTGCTGGCGCCCTACAGGGCCAATCTCGAATACCGCACCGCCAGCGCCCCTGCCGCCGTGCACGAGACGGAAGCCGAGCTGTTCTACGTGGTCGAAGGCGGCGGGACCTTGGTCACGGGCGGCCGGCTGACCGGCGAGACCCGCACCAACGCCGAGAACCTGAGGGGAACCGGCGTCGAGGGCGGCGAGATGCGCAAGGTGGCCAAGGGCGACCTGTTCATCGTGCCGGAGGGCTCGCCCCACTGGTTCAGCGCCGTCGACGGCCGGCTGGTGCTGATGTCGCTGCACCTGCCGAGGACCGCGGGGCGGTAGGGCGGTGGAACCGTCAGGCGCCCAGGCCGCTGCGCCGCCTCCCCGTTCGCCTGGGAATGACGGGAATGAGGAAAGAAACCGCGGCCGGCAAATTGCCGAAATGCAAAGGGTACCTTAGAGTCTACCTGGGCGCGGCCGATCCTGGCCGCGCGTCCGACCGAAAAGAAGAAGAGCCTTGAGCCCGCCGCGTCCCTGGAATGCCGAAGTCGCCCGCAGCCTGATCGATGCGGAAGAGTCGCAGGAGGGCGCGCTGCTGCCGATCCTGCACCGCCTGCAGCACGCCTTCGGCTGCGTCCCGGACGAGGCGGTCCCGCTGGTGGCCGAGGCGTTGAACATCAGCCGGGCCGAGGTCCACGGGGTCGTCACCTTCTACCACGACTTCCGCCGTCAGCCGGCGGGGCGGCGTGTGGTCAAGCTGTGCCAGGCCGAGGCCTGCCAGGCTCGTGGCGGGCGCGCGGTGACCGCCGCGGCGCTGGCCGAGGCCGGCGTAGCGCTGGGCGGCACGACAGCGGACGGCGAACTGACGGTGGAAGCGGTATACTGCCTGGGGCTGTGCGCCAGCGGGCCGGCCGCCCTGGTCGACGGCCAGCCGGTGGCGCGGCTGAACGAGGCCGGCGCCGCGGCGCTGGTGTCGGGAGAGATGGCATGAGCGTGCGCGTCTTCGTCCCGGGAGACATGGCGGCCGTCGCGGTGGGCGCCGACGCGGTCGCGGCCGCCGTCGCGAGCGAGGCCCGGCGCCTCGGCCGCAACGTCGAGATCGTGCGCAACGGCAGCCGCGGCCTGTTCGAGCTGGAGACCCTGGTCGAGGTCGAGACCCCCGCAGGGCGCATCGGCTACGGCCCGATCTATCCCAACGAGGTCGCGGGGCTCGTCGCCGCCGGCCTGTTCGAGGGCGCCGACCATCCGAAGCGGGTCGGCCGCCCCGAAGACCTGCCGTTCCTGAAGCGCCAGACCCGTCTGACCTTCGCCCGCTGCGGCGTGATCGACCCGCAGTCGCTGGACGACTACCGCGACCACGGCGGCTGGAAGGGCCTGGAACGGGCGCTGGCGCTCGGCCCGGAAGCGATCGTCGATGCGGTCAAGGCCTCGGGCCTGCGCGGCCGCGGCGGCGCGGGCTTTCCCACCGGGATCAAGTGGGACACCGTGCGGCTGGCGAACGCCCGGCAGAAGTATGTGGTCTGCAACGCCGACGAGGGCGATTCCGGCACCTTCGCCGACCGCATGCTGATGGAGGGCGACCCCTTCCTCCTGATCGAGGGGATGATCGTCGCCGGGATCGCGACCGGCGCCACCCGCGGCTACATCTACACCCGCTCCGAATACCCCTTCGCCATCGACGCCATGCAGCAGGCCATCGAGACGGCCTATGCGGCGGGCCTGCTCGGCTCCTCGGTCGCAGGCTCCTCCTACACCTTCGATCTCTCGGTCCGGGTGGGCGCGGGCGCCTACGTCTGCGGAGAGGAGACGGCGCTGCTCGACAGCCTCGAGGGCAAGCGGGGCCAAGTGCGCGCCAAGCCGCCGCTTCCGGCGCACGCCGGCCTGTTCGGCCGTCCGACGCTGATCAACAACGTGCTGTCGCTGGCCGCCGTCCCCTTCATCCTGGCCGAGGGCCCCGAGTCCTATCGCGACTTCGGGATGGGCCGCTCGCGCGGGACCATGCCGATCCAGCTGGCCGGCGACATCAGGAACGGGGGCCTCTACGAGACCGCCTTCGGCGTCACCCTGGGCGAGTTGGTGGAGGAGATCGGCGGCGGAACGCTGTCCGGCCGGCCCGTGCGCGCGGTCCAGGTCGGCGGCCCGCTCGGCGCCTACTTCCCCCGCGCCCTGTTCGACACGCCGTTCGACTACGAGGCGTTCACGGAACGGGGCGGCCTGATCGGGCACGGCGGGGTGGTGGTGTTCAACGACACCGTCGACATGGCGCAGCAGGCCCGCTTCGCCCTGGAGTTCTGCGCCATCGAGAGCTGCGGCAAGTGCACGCCCTGCCGCATCGGCTCCACCCGCGGGGTCGAGACGGTGGACAAGATCGCGGCCGGCGAGCGGCCGGCGGAGAACCTCGCCCTGCTCGAAGACCTCTGCGAGACCATGAAGTTCGGATCGCTCTGCGCGCTCGGCGGGTTCACGCCCTATCCGGTGATGAGCGCGCTGACCCATTTCCCGGAAGACTTCGGCGCGCGCCAGCCGCGCCTCGAGCCGGCCGAGTAGGAGGCCAAAGCCAATGTCCCTGATCCGCGAGATCGACTACGGCACGCCCGCTTCCGCGTCGGAGGCCGAGGTCACCCTGACCATCGACGGGCAAGAGGTCACCGTCCCGGCCGGGACCTCGATCATGCGCGCCGCCCAGGAGATGGGCACGGCCATTCCCAAGCTCTGCGCCACCGACATGATGGACGCCTTCGGCTCCTGTCGGCTGTGCCTGGTGGAGATCGAGGGCCGCGCGGGGACCCCCGCCTCCTGCACCACCCCGGTCGCCCCCGGCATGGTGGTCAGCACCCAGACCCCCAAGCTCGCCAAGCTGCGCAAGGGGGTGATGGAGCTCTACATCTCCGACCACCCGCTCGACTGCCTGACCTGCGCGGCCAACGGCGATTGCGAGCTGCAGGACATGGCCGGCGCGGTCGGCCTGCGCGAAGTGCGCTACGGCTACGACGGCGACAACCACCTGGCCGAGGCCAAGGACGAGTCCAACCCCTATTTCACCTACGACCCGTCCAAGTGCATCGTCTGCTCGCGCTGCGTGCGCGCCTGCGACGAGGTGCAGGGGACCTTCGCCCTGACCATCGCCGGCCGCGGCTTCGAAAGCCGGGTCTCGCCCAGCCAGTCCGAGCCGTTCCTGTCGTCGGAGTGCGTGTCCTGCGGCGCCTGCGTCCAGGCCTGCCCCACCGCCACCTTGACCGAGAAGTCGGTCATCGAGATCGGCCAGCCCGAGCATTCCGTGGTGACGACCTGCGCCTATTGCGGCGTCGGCTGCGCCTTCAAGGCCGAGATGCGCGGCGAGGAGCTGGTGCGCATGGTCCCCTACAAGGAGGGACCGGCCAACCGCGGCCACTCCTGCGTCAAGGGCCGTTTCGCCTGGGGCTACGCCAACCACAAGGAGCGGATCACCAAGCCGATGATCCGCGCCTCGATCGACCAGCCCTGGCGCGAAGTGAGCTGGGAGGAGGCGATTTCCCACGCCGCCTCGGAGTTCAAGCGCATCCAGGCCAAGTACGGCCGCCAGTCGGTCGGCGGCATCACCTCCTCGCGCTGCACCAACGAAGAGACCTTCCTGGTGCAGAAGCTGATCCGCGCGGCCTTCGGCAACAACAACGTCGACACCTGCGCCCGGGTCTGCCACTCGCCCACCGGCTACGGGCTGAAGACCACCTTCGGCACCTCGGCCGGCACCCAGGACTTCGACTCGGTCGAGGACGTCGAGGTGGCCGTGATCATCGGCGCCAATCCGACCGACGGCCACCCGGTGTTCGGTTCGCGCCTGAAGCAGCGTCTGCGCGAGGGCGCGCGGCTGATCGTGATCGACCCGCGCCGCATCGACCTCGTCCGCACCCCGCATATCGAGGCCGACCACCACCTGGCGCTGAGGCCCGGGACCAACGTGGCGGTGCTGACCGCCATGGCCCACGTCATCGTCACCGAGGGCCTGGTGGACGAGGCCTTCGTGCGCGAGCGCTGCGACCTGGACGAGTTCCACGACTGGGCCGAGTTCGTTTCCCAGCCGCGCTACAGCCCGGAAGCGACCGAGCCGCTGACCGGTGTGCCCGCAGAGGAGTTGCGCGCCGCCGCCCGCCTCTACGCCACCGGCGGCAATGCGGCGATCTACTACGGCCTGGGCGTAACCGAGCACAGCCAAGGCTCGACCGCGGTGATGGCCATCGCCAACCTGGCCATGGCGACCGGCAACATCGGCCGGCCCGGCGTGGGCGTGAACCCCCTGCGGGGCCAGAACAACGTGCAGGGCTCGTGCGACATGGGCTCGTTCCCGCACGAGCTGTCCGGCTATCGCCACGTCTCCGACGACACCGCCCGGACGATGTTCGAGACGCTCTGGGGCGTGGACATCGACCCGGAGCCCGGGCTTCGCATCACCAACATGCTCGACGCCGCCGTCGAGGGGGCGTTCAAGGGCATCTACATCCAGGGCGAGGACATCCTGCAGTCCGACCCCAACACCAGGCACGTGGCGGCGGGGCTGGCCGCGATGGAGTGCGTGGTGGTCCAGGACCTGTTCCTGAACGAGACCGCCAACTACGCCCACGTCTTCCTGCCGGGCTCCACCTTCCTGGAGAAGAACGGCACCTTCACCAACGCCGAGCGCCGCATCCAGATGGTGCGCAAGGTGATGACGCCCAAGAACGGCTACGAGGACTGGGAGATCACCCAGCTGCTCTCGAACGCCCTGGGCTATCCGATGGACTACGGCCACCCGTCCAAGATCATGGACGAGATCGCCCGCCTGACGCCGACCTTCGCCGGCGTTTCGTTCGAGGCGCTGGACAAGCACGGCTCGATCCAGTGGCCCTGCAACGAGGCCAAGCCCGCCGGCACGCCGGTGATGCACATGGAGGGCTTCGTCCGCGGCAAGGGCAAGTTCGTCATCACCGACTACGTGCCCACCGACGAGAAGACCGGCCCGCGCTTCCCTCTGCTGCTGACGACCGGCCGGATCCTGTCCCAGTACAACGTTGGCGCCCAGACCCGCCGGACCGCCAACGTCGTCTGGCACGAAGAGGACCTGCTGGAAATCCACCCGCACGACGCCGAGGACCGCGGCATCCGCGACGGCGACTGGGTCAAGCTGCAGAGCCGGGCCGGGGCCACGACGCTCAGGGCCCGGGTGACCGACCGGGTGACGCCGGGCGTGGTCTATACGACCTTCCACCACCCGGCGACGCAGGCGAACGTGGTCACCACCAACTATTCCGACTGGGCCACCAACTGCCCCGAGTACAAGGTCACGGCCGTGCAGGTCGCCGTCTCCAACGGTCCGACCGAATGGCAGGAGCGCTACGGGGACCAGGCCATGCGCAGCCGCCGCATCGCCCGCGAGGAACCGGTGCTGGAGGCCGGCGAATGAGCGCCGGGTCTCCCGAAAAGCTGGTCCACATGGCCAACCAGATCGCCCAGTTCTTCGCCACCCAGCCCGGCGACACCGCCGCGATGCGCGTCGCCGACCACCTGAACAGCTTCTGGACCCGCTCCATGCGCGAAGCCTTCATCGCCCATGTGGAACGGGGCGGCGGCGGACTGGAGCCGGCGGCGCGGACCGCGGCCGACATCCTGCGGTCCGCGTCTCCGCGCACCCTCGACCGCGAGATGGCCGCCGCACACGAGCCTTCCGGCCGCCTCCCGGGCGATGACGCGGGCTGAGCCGCCCGGCGCGCGGCGGGCGAGCGAAACGATCTGGAAGGGGGGCGCCCCGTCCGCCGGCGAGCGCATCCTGCCGGCGGAGACGCCCGTGGCCTTGGTCCACGACGCCTCCACCACCGCGGTCATGATGGCCACGCCGATGGACCTCGAGGATTTCGGCGTCGGCTTCAGCTTGACCGAGGGCCTCGTCGCCGATCCGGGCGAGATCCGCAGCCTGGAGGTCGTCGAGGGCCAGCTGGGGTTCGAGGTGCGGATGTGGCTGCAGGCGGAGCGGGCCGCGGCGCTCGCCGCACGCCGCCGCCGCCTGGCCGGGCCGACCGGCTGCGGGCTCTGCGGGATCGACAGCCTGGCCGAAGCAGTGCGCCCGCCCCGGCGGGTCGAGGCCGAGCTGAGGCTCTCGCCGGCCGATGTGGCCCAGGCCCTGGCCGACCTGCGCCGCGCCCAGGACCTGAACGCCGCCACCCGCGCGGTCCACGCCGCCGGCTTCTGGACGCCATCCGAAGGGCTCGTCGCCGCGCGCGAGGACGTCGGCCGCCACAACGCCCTCGACAAGCTGGCCGGCGCCCTGGTCCGCAGGGGCCCTGTCCCGCCCGGCGCCGTGGTGCTGACCAGCCGGGTCTCGGTCGAGATGGTGCAGAAGAGCGCGGCCATCGGCGCCCCCGCTGTGATCGCGGTCTCCGCCCCCACGGCGCTGGCGGTGCAGGTCGCCGAGCAGGCGGGCCTCACCCTGATCGCCATCGCCCGCGACGACGGCTTCGAGGTGTTCACCCGGCCGGAGCGGATAAGAGCCTAGGCGCCGACCTTGGTCCGCGTGATGGCGAACCCGGCCGCATAACCCAGCGCGTCCGCGGGATCGAACCTGCGGCCATCGCAGAAGATGTCCACCGGCATGGGGATCGGAGCCGGCTCGCCCGGAAGCGACCAGCCCTCGGTGTGCGCCCCCTCGACCTTCAGATCGGCCTGGGGCGCCGCCGCGCCCACCGCCGCGGCGGCGGTCCGGAACAGGTCCGGGCGATAGACCCGCCCGGCTGCTGCCGCCAGGTCCGCCCCAGGGCCGATTTGCCCCCAGCGCAGCATCTGCGACAGGAACCAGAGGGCATGGCTGCGCCAGGGAAAGCCCGCGGCGTGACGCTGGAAGACAATGCCCTGCGGCCCGAAGCTCAGCGCATGGGCGATGGCGGAGGCCGGCGCCCCGACGTATTCGGGCCGGGCCAGAATGGCGGTCAGCTCGCGGCGGTTGGCAGGCTCGTCCGCCCAGTCGCCCGCGCGCAGCAGGGCCCGCAACAGGGCCTGCACCGCCTCGGGATTGGCGGCCGCCCACCCCTCGCCCAGGGCCAGCACCTTGTCGGGGCCGGCGCGCCAGACGTCGGAGGTCAGGGCCACGATTTCGCCCGCCCCTTCGGCCACCGCGATGGCGTTCCACGGCGCCCCGACGCAGAAGCCGTCGATGGCGCCCGAACGGAGCTGCTCGGCCGTGCGCGGCGGCGGGGTCACCACCAGCCGCACGTCGCGGTCTGGATCTATGCCCGCATCCGCCAGCCAGTAGCGCAGCAGGTAGTTGTGGATCGAATACGGGAACACCACGGCGAAGGTCAGGGGCGGCGCGCCGGCCGCACGCCGCTCGCCGACCAGGCCCGCCAACGCCTGGGCCTTGTCCGCTTTGTCGCCTCCCAGCCGCCGCAGGTCCTCCGCGACCGCCCGCGAGACGGTGATCCCGCCCCCGTTCAGGTTCAGCGACAGGGGCGCGATGAGGGGCGAAGGCTCCGCGCCGAGGCCGAGGCTCGCCGCCAGCGCCATGGGGGCCAGCATGTGCGCCCCGTCCAGCGCCCCCACCGCCACCTTGTCGCGGATGGTGGCCCATGAGGCCTCCCGCTCCAGCGTCACCTCGATCCCTTCCGCCGCGAACAGGCCCAGCGTTTGGGCGACCGCCAGCGGGGCGCAGTCGGTAAGGGGGATGAAGCCTAGGCGCACGTCGGTCACGAGCGGTCCCCCTTCAGCACGCCGGCGAAGGCGAGCAGGTCGGCGGCGACGGCGCCGATCGGCCGGCCGCTGTCCATGGCCAGTTTGCGCAGCACCTTGTAGGCGCCGTCCTCGTCCAGGCCGCGCTCCTTCATCAGGAGGCCCTTGGCCCGGTCGACCGTCTTGCGCGAGGCGAGGTCCGCCTTGGCCTTGGCGAGGTCCTGCCGCAGCTGCTGCATGAGCCGGAAGCGGGTCATGGCCGCCTCCAGGATCGGGCGAACCCGGGCCGGCGCCAGTCCGTCCACCACGTAGGCCGCGACCCCCGCCTTCACCGCCTCTTCGGCCAGGCCCGGCTCGGAGCGGTCCGCGAACATGACCACAGGGCGCGGATTGGCGACCGTCGCCTCCCGCAGGCTTTCGATCACGTCGCGGTCGGGACTGTCGCAGGCGACCACCACCACGTCGGGCGAGAAGGCGGCGGCCTCCGCCTCGTCGAACACGGCGGCCTGGCGCACCTCCAGCGGGTGCACGCCGCTCAGCCCCTCGGCCACCAGGGCGGCGCGGGCCGGATCCGGATCGATCACCAGGACGCGCATCGGGCCGCCCTCAAGCCGCGGCGCCTTCGAAACGCACGAGCTCGTCCAGCAGGACCGCCCGCTCCTCCGGCGTATTGGCCCCGCGCACGCGGGCCTGGGCCTCAGACGGGCAAGGCAGGCGCGCCGCGCCCCCGCGCTCCAGCAGCCGGACCAGCGGCCAGTCCGGCGCCGCGTCGGTCGGGAAGGCCGCCACCTCCATCACGAACGGCAGCGGCAAGGTTTCGAAGGCCGCGCCGGGCGCAGGTGCATCGAACAGCGGGCGCAGGTCCTCCAGCCGGACCGTCGGCGCGTCGACGGCGAGCGCCAGCACGCGGGTCACGCCTTGGTCGGCGACGGCGCGCACGCCCGCCGCGACACCCCCGGCCGGCCCGCTGTCCGGTGGATCGGTTGTGAAGGCGAGCCCCAGGTCCCGGCCCGCGGTGACGATGAACTCGGCTCCCGCCGCCCGCGCAAGGTCGGCCAGCCGGTCCACGGCCCGGCGGCCGTTCCAGTCCAACTCGGCCTTGTCGGCTCCCATCCGCGTCGACCGGCCCCCGACCAAGATCACAGCACCCAGCGCCATGGCTCCTCTATGCGGCTCCGCCCCTTTTTTCGGCCGTCCTCATAGCCGGTATTCGGGACCGAACCACTGCGGCTTGCGCGACCGCCTCGCCGATGACCAGCACCACCGGCCCGTTGCAGGCCGCCGCCGCCACCCGCTCCGGCAGCGTCGCGAGCGTCGCCGCTATCAGCCGCGCCTGGGCGGAGCCTGCGTTCTCCACCGCCACCGCCGGCGTGTCCGGCGAGCGGCCCTCGGCGATCAGCTTGCGCGAGACGGCCTCGCAGGCGTCGCGGCCCATGTAGAGGGCGAGCGTGGTCGAAGGATCGGCGTTGGCCGACCAGCCCTCCTCCACCACCGTCCCGTCCTGCACCCGGGCGGTGGCGAAGGCGACTCGGCGGGCGACGCCCCGATGGGTCAGCGGGAAGCCGAACTGTGCGGCCGCCGCGCTGGCGGCGGTCACGCCCGGGACGACCGCGACCGGGGTCCCGTGCGCTTCGAGGAAGGCCTTCTCCTCGCCCGAGCGCCCGAAGACGGAGGGGTCGCCGCCCTTCAGCCGCACCACCTTCAGGCCCCGCCGGGCCAGCCGCAGCATCAGGCGGTTGATGGTGTCCTGGTCCATGCTGGCGCGGCCGGCGCGCTTGCCGGTCTGGATGCGGATGCAGCCGCGGGGGGCGAGCGCCAGCACCTCCTCGTGCACCAGGGCGTCGTAGAGCAGGGCCTCGGCGCCCTGCACCGCCTGCATGGCGCGCACGGTCATCAGGTCGGCGGGGCCAGGGCCCGCGCCCACCAGCAGGACTTCGCCCGGGCGGTGCTCAAGCGGCATGTCGGTCCTCCTCGCGTACAACGGGGGAAGGGGCGGCGGAGATCATCCGCGCGATCTCGGGGCGGCAGGAGCCGCAGCTGGTCCCGGCGCCCACGGCCTTGCCCACCGCGTCGACGTCGCAGGCGCCGGCGGCCACGGCCGCCTCGATGGTGCGGGCATGGACGCCCAGGCAGGCGCAGACCACCGGGCCAGCGTCGGGTGCGGCGCCCGGCGCGCGGCCGAACAGCAGGAAGCTGCGGGCCTCGGCCGAAAGTTCTTCGGCGGCGAACAGGTCCGCCAGCCAGTCGCGCGGGGGCAGCTTGCCGCCGGTGGTCATGAACAGCACCGCCTGGAGCCGGCCGTCGGCGACGTACGCCTCGCGCACCGCCCCGCTCGCGGCATCCTCGAAACGGATCGGCTCCCCGTCCAGCGGGCGCGTCAGCAGCCGGCGCAGCGCCTCGCGTTCCTCGGGCCCGCCGCGGCCGGCGAACTCGTGCTGCTGGCAGGCGTCGCGGGGGATGCGCCGCCACACCAGATCCAGGACGGTGGGCGAACCGACCTGGCCGCGCGAAAGGAAGAAGCCGCGCCAGGTCTCGCGATAGGGCCGCACGCGGGCGGGCGTGTGCTTGAACTCCGGCTGGCCGGAGGTGGGATCGACCGCGCCCGAGACCAGCGGGTTGGACCGCCCGGCCGGCGCGAAGGCGGCGGTCCAGTGCATCGGCATGAAGATCCCGCCCCGGCGCTGGCGGTCGGTCACCCTGGCCAGCGCGACGGCGATCCCGAGCGCGGTCTCGACCCGGGCGAGCGACCCGTCCTGCACGCCGGCGGCCTCCGCGTCCTCAGGGTGGACCTCGACGTAGGGCTCGGGCGCATGGCGGCACAGGTTCGGCGCGAGGCCGGTGCGGGTCATGGTGTGCCAGTGGTCGCGCACCCGGCCGGTGTTCAGCGACAGCGGGAAGCCCACGCTGGTCGGCGCCGCCGGCGGCTTCGGCCGCACCGGGACCATGCGGGCCCGGCCATCGGGGGTGGCGAAGCGGCCGTCGGCGAACAGGCGATCGGTCCCCTCCCCCGTTTTAGCGGGCCATTGCACCGGCTGCAGGTCGTCGTAGCGGCCGCCGACCAGGCCCTCCAGGTTCAGCGGCCGGTCGGCGTTCTCGTAAGCGGTCATCCGGGCGTACTCGCGGAACACCGCAGCCTGCGAGCCCCAGGAGAAGGCGTCGGAGAACCCCATCGCCTTGCCCACCTCGGCCACGATGCGCCAGTCGGCCCGCGCCTCGCCCGGCGGGGGGAACAGGGCGCGCTGGCGCGAGATGCGGCGCTCGGAATTGGTGACCGTGCCGTCCTTCTCGCCCCAGGCCAGGGCCGGCAGCTTCACGTGCGCGAAGGCCATGGTGTCGGTGTCGGCCATGCAGTCGGAGACCACCACCAGCGGGCAGCGCGACAGGGCTTCGCGCACTCGGCCGGCGTTGGGCAGGCTGACCGCCGGGTTGGTGGCCATGACCCAGAGCGCCTTGATGCGGCCGTCGTGGACCGCCTCGAACAGGTCCACCGCCTTCAGGCCGGGCTTGGAGGCGACGGCCGGCGCGCCCCAGAAGCGACCGACGCGGGCGCGGGACACCTCGTCGAAGTCCATGTGGGCGGCGAGCGTGTTGGCCAGGCCCCCGACCTCGCGACCGCCCATGGCGTTGGGCTGGCCGGTGATCGAGAAGGGGCAGGCGCCCGGCTTGCCGATGCGGCCCGTCGCCAGGTGGGCGTTCAGGATCGCGAGGCCCTTGGCGACGCCCTGGGCCGACTGGTTCGCCCCCATCGAGAACAGGCTGACCGTACGCGGCGTGGCGGCGAACAGGTCGTAGAAGGCGGTGAGCGCCGACAGCGGCACGTCGCAGTCGGCCGCCACAGCGGCCGGCGATTGGTCGGCTTCGGCCAGGGCCGCCTCCACCGTCTCGAAGCCCGACACGTGGGCGGCGACGTACCCACGGTCGACCGCGCCGCGTCGGATCAGCTCGGCCAGGAGGCCGTTCCACAGCCGCACGTCGCTCTGCGGCGCGATGGCCAGGTGCAGGTCCGCGCCCTCGGCGGTGTCGGTGCGGCGGGGGTCGATCACCACGTGCTTCTGGCCGCGGTCCCGCTTGGCCGCTTCCATCCGCCGGTACAGCACCGGGTGGGTCCAGGCCGCGTTGTGGCCGGAGAAGACTGCGAGGTCCGCCAGCTCCAGGTCCTCGTAGCAGCCGGGGACCAGGTCCGCGCCGAACGCCTGCTTATG
>Ga0164243_10006741_pt1 | contig 17327 bp, 18 predicted proteins | sample OricompcompostOP_FD_108781 | JGI IMG/M metagenome (GOLD analysis project Ga0164243, IMG submission 108781) | Organic Plus compost microbial communities from Emeryville, California, USA - Original compost - Organic plus compost (OP) | ecosystem: Engineered > Solid waste > Mixed feedstock >... | reverse complement strand
CATATAGGGCCAATGCGGCTTCACATAGCTCAGGTGCAGGGCCCACGGCTGCGAGCCGCGCTTACGCATGAAATCCAGGGCGCAGTCGGTGGTGTAGGCGGTTTCCGAATGCGGTTCGAGGACCCGTGCGGGCAGGTGCACATTGCGCATATGCCACCCGCTGACCACTTGCCCGTCTGTATCCACCGCGGAAATGACGTAGTCCGACCACGGATCGGGCGAATCGTAGCCATGGCGGCGCAGGAATGCCGGATACCCGCTTTCATCGCCGGGCTCGTGGTGACCATCATAGCGGTCGGCCTCGCGGAAACTGCCGCGCGCCAGTAGAGTGCCTAGTTCCGAGCCGCCGTCGATGGCCAAGCGCTGCATGCCGGCCTGATCGGGGATGACGTGGCTCTTGCCGATCAGCACCATATCGCGCTCGCGGCTGGCCAGGTGCTCGCCCAGCGTGACCTCGCTCACCGACAGCGGCACGCGGTTCCAGGTCGTGCCGTGGCTGGATGGATAGCGCCCGGTGTAATAGCTCATGCGTGAGGGCCCGCACACGCCCGAATTCACGAACGCCTGCTCAAAGCGCACGCCGCGCGCCGCCAGCGCATCGAGGTTGGGCGTGCGCAGGTACGGATGCCCGTAGCAGCCCAAGTGGTCGGCCCGCAGTTGGTCGGCCATGATGAACAGCACGTTCTGGATCTTGCTCATGGAATGCCTGCCCCTGTTACTGAGTTGCTTTGAAGCCGGATTCGCGCACCACCGGCTCCCATTGTTTGCGATAGGCCGCCAGCGCCTGTGCCGTCTGCGCCGCATCGGCCGAGATCGGCTCGAGGTTGATGGCGCGCACGGCCTTTTGCAGGGCTGGATCGCTCATCACTACGGAGATATCGTGCGCCAGGCGCTCGAGCTTGTCTTGCGGCATGGCGGCCGGTGCGAAAAATGCGTTCCAGCCGTCCGCCGCGAGATCGATGCCGGCCTCACGGAAGGTCGGCACGTCGGCCAGTTCCGCCTCGCGCTCCGTGCCCGAGGTGGCCAGGATGCGCACGCGGCCGCCCTGATGTTGTGGCAGTAGGGTATCCAGGGTATCGATTGCCTGCGGCAGGATGCCGCCAACCAGTTCGCTGATCAGCGGCGCCGAGCCGCGATAACCTACGACTTCGGCCTGCTGGCCGATCTCGTCGCCCAACATCAGCGCGAAGAAGTGCGGCAGGCTGCCGGTGGCCGGCACACCCAATGTGAAGCGCTCGGGATGTTCCTTTAGCCATGCTCGCAGCGCCCTCATGTCTTTCATGGGCGAATCGGCCGACACCGCCAGTGCGAATTTGTAGCTGCTGACCAGCGACACGGGTTTGAAATCGCGCTGCGCATCGTAGCCGGGGTCGGCATAGACCAGCGGGGCTACCACCATCACGGCGGGGTTGCCCAGCAACAGCACGTTCTGGTTCGCGTCGGCGTTGTGCAGGAGTTGCGCCGAAATGCGGCCACCCGCGCCGGTCTTGTTCTCGACGATGACGGAAACGCCCACTCGGTCTTTCAGGCGTTCGGCCACCAGCCGGGCGATGCGGTCTGAACTGCCACCGGGCGGATAGCCCACCACAATGGTCAAAGGGCCGCTCAGCGGTGGGGCTGCCCATGCCGAGGTGGTTAGCGCACATGCCGCCAGGGCGGCCAGTATTATCCGTTTGATCATGTCTTCCTCCTGTCTTGCCGTCTTTTGATGAGTTGTGGTCAAGATGGAGAGACTGTAGCAACGGACGTGTTTCTTGATCTAATCCAATATCGGCATAAACAAACATACAAAATCCAGGTAGGAGAGCCTCTGATGCCTTCTGTGCCCGTACAGCGTCCCTTTCATCTGGCGGAGATGCCTATGTATTGCCTGTATCAGGCGTGGTCGCAGGCGAGTCCGATGTTCGTGCGACTGTGCGAGGGCCGATTTGGCATTACACGGCGTGAGTGGCGGCTGCTGGCGGCGGTGGTGGAATATGGGCCGTTGACGTCGGCGGAGTTGGCGGCTACTGCAAGGCTGGACTTGGTGCGGACTTCGCGTGCCCTGGGCTCGCTGTGCGGCAAGGGCTGGGTCGACAGGGGGCGCGATACAGACGACAAACGCATCACGAATGTCATGGCAACGGAGTCTGGGCAGGCGCTGTATCACGCCATGTTGCCGGAGATCGCCCATCTGAATGACTTGCTGATGGCGGACTTGACTCCGGATGAAGGACGTCAGCTGCTGCATTTGTTGCAGCTGGTGGCGCAGCGTGGCGAGCGTATGTCTAATGAGAATGTCGTGGCGGATAAGGCTAGCCGTCGGCAGGGAGGTACGCGCCGCTCGCGGGCGCGATAGCCATGTCAGCGTAAAGTCGCCAGGCACGGGGCGCCTGGGTTTCACTTATTTTCTTCTAAGGCCGATCATCAACTGATTGATCTGCCGGATCGGGTCGAAACTGCTATATCTCATTGATGCGAGTTCGAAAGTACTCGGCGGTTTCTTTGTCAGTGCAATACACATAGCATCCCTTCATCCCACGATAGAAGAGAATTCGCCTTCTGTGCCCCTCCAGAATTGAAGGTCTCGTTTCCTAAGTGTTCGGAGCACGGCACGGAGATGCTTGTCCCGGACTGCAAGTCTTGCAAATATAGCCCCGCCCAGTGCGGGGCTTTCGCTTATCTCGGTTGCTTGGGCAGCGGGTGCCCGCTTCGGAGAGTTGGCGCTGCTGCACAGGGTCTATGCTGAATGCATTCGTTGCAAGCGGCGACCGTCCACACTGAATGCGACATCTTCGCTTATGCAGTTCAGGCCACAGCGGTCAAAGCCTTGTCCCCCCAGGAAATAGGTGTACGCGTCGGCAATGCGCCAGCTAAATTGCTGACTGCGTCCAAATGCGCAATGTGGTCGGCGGAGAGCTCCACCGCCAGCGCTCCAAGGTTGTCCTGCAACTGCTCGGGCGTACGAGGGCCGATGATCGGAACGGAGCCATGCGTACCGGCCCAAGCGATGGCAACCTGGCTGGGCGGGACGCCCAAGTCACCGGCAATGGCCAGGACGGTATCAAGCACTTGAGTGCGCTGCGGCGAGTTTTCTGGTTGGAACACCTTGCCGCCAAAACCCTCGGCACGTCCCTTTACGCCCTGGCGGTACTTGCCCGTGAGCATGCCGCCGCCCAGCGGCGACCAAGTCACGACCCCAAGCCCCAACGCGTTCGAGGCCGGAAACAAGTCGGCCTCGGCTTCTCGGCGCACTAGGCTGTGTTCAAACTGCGCGGCTGCGATGGGTACGGCCCCTGTGAGTTCGGCCAGTGTCACAGCACGGGCCAAGCGCCAGGCGGGGAAGTTGGAAAGGCCCGCGTACAGGATCTTGCCCGACCGCGCCAGATTCTCGAAACCGCGGACAATCTCTTCGGTAGGCGTGACCTGATCTGGCCAGTGCGCCCAGTAAATGTCGATCCGATCCGTCTTCAGCCTTTTTAGGCTCGCTTCGACCGACGCGATAATCGCCTTGCGGCTGTTCCCGGTGACCAGGCGATTGGCGTTGGGCGCTGCGCCACGGGTGAATTTTGTGGCCAGCACGAAATCCTCGCGCCGTCCCTGCAGCAGCTTGCCAAGCAGTTCCTCGGATTGGCCGAACTGGTAGACATCAGCAGTGTCGATGAAATTGCCGCCTGCTTCACTGTAGGCGTTCAAAATGGCCTCGGCGATATCAGGGTCAGCCCCGTGCCCCCAGCCTGTGCCGAAGTTGCCCGTGCCCAACGCGACCTGCGACACCTGCAGGCCGGTTTTGCCGAAAACGGTGTATTTCATATTTGGCTCCGATTGAAAGGTTGTATTCATGACTTCTATGCCGGTTTCGTCCGGCGCAACACGACAAGATTGCTCACCGACGTCTGCACTACCTCGTCGTCCTGGTTGAACGTGGTGGTGCATACCTTCACCAGTCCTTGCTCTGGTCTGGACTTCGACGGCCGGACTTCGAGTACTTCGCTCTCTACGCGCAGCTCATCGCCAGGCCGTACCGGTCGCGGCCAGCGCAATTCATCAACGCCTGCACCCACGATGCCGCCCGCAGGTTTGAATTCGCTGTCGACCAGCAGGCGCATGGTCACCGCGGCGGTGTGCCACCCACTGGCCGCAAGACCCCGAAAGATCGAGGCCCGGGCCGCGCGCTCATCGAGATGGAAAGGTTGGGGGTCGAACTCCGCGGCGAAAGCTGTGACGCGGCTCTCCTCAATGCGGATACGCGTCGTTCCAGGAAATCGCTGCCCCGGCTCCAGGTCTTCCAGGTAAAGGAGAGTCATGGCTATTTCCGTTGCTTCAAAGCGCTTCAAGCGCCAGGGCAATGCCCTGACCGCCGCCAATGCACAATGTCACGACTCCGCGCCTGAGTCCGTCACGGCGCATCGAGTGCAGCAGCCGTGTCGTCAGTACCGCTCCAGTGGCTCCAATGGCATGACCATGTGCAATGGAGCCGCCTTCGACATTGACGATGTCCTCCGGCAACCCCAGCTCGCGCAGGCATGCCAACGTGATCGCGGCGAATGCCTCGTTGATCTCGACGCGCTCGATGTCAATGTGCGTCCAACCTGCGCGCTCCAGGGCCAGTTTGACCGCCGGTATCGGCCCCAGGCCGAATAAACCTGGCTCGACTGCAGCGACGCCATGGGCGACTAGCCGCGCCCACGGCTGCAAGCCTTGGGATTCGGCGTACCCCCGATCGGCGACGATCAGCGCTGCCGCGCCGCTGTTGAGTCCCGGTGCGTTGCCTGCTGTGATCGTGCCGTCCTTGCGAAAAGCCGGCTTGAGCTTGGCCAACGTCTCCACGGTCGTCTCGGGGCGATTGGCTTCGTCGCGCTCGAACCGGACAGGGCCCTTGCGGCTGGCAAGCTCCACACCGACGATCTCTGCATCGAACTTCCCAGCGGCTTGCGCCGCGCTGAAGCGCTGCTGAGAGCGTGCTGCCCAGCGGTCCTGATCTTCCCTGGTGATGCCGAACTGGCTGACCAGGTCTTCGGTGTGCCAGCCAGAATGCTGGCCGCTGAATGCATCATTTAGGCCGTCGCGCAGCATGCTGTCGATCATCACCGCATCGCCCATCCGGTTGCCCCAACGCCCGCCAGGCACGAGATAAGGTGCCTGATCCATGTTTTCCATGCCGCCAGCGATCACCGTGTTGGCATAGCCCGCCAGGATTTCGAGAGCCCCCGTCGCGATGGCCTGTGCCCCCGAGCCGCAAACGCGGTTGACGGTCAGTGCCGGCACCTGGACAGGCAAGCCCCCGCCGATGGCGGCCTGTCTGGCAGGGTTCATCTTCACACCGGCCTGAATGACGTTGCCCAACACGACAGCGTCGACCTTATCCGCGGCTAGGCCCGAGCGGCTTAGCGTCTCACGCACGACTGCGGCACCCAGTGCGGGCGCGGGAGTGTCCTTGAGTGCGCCGCCGTAGGTACCGATGGGCGTGCGCACCGGGGCGCACAGGACGATTTCAGGTTTGCTCATGGGAACTCCTTTTGATGTGAGCGGGAACATCGAAAACCAGGCAAGTCGTCATAGCATGGGCATACAGCTTGCCATCGGGGCCCACGATGCGGCCTTCCGCGGTGGCTACCTGTCGCCCTGCATGGATCATCTTGCCCTCGGCGCGTACCAGTGGCACGCGGTCGTTGAGCGGGCGCGCCATGTTCACCTTCAGTTCGAGCGTGGTGAAACCTTTACCCGCAGGTAGCGTGGCATGGGTCGCGCACCCGACTGCGGAATCGAGCAACGTCGCGAACCAGCCGCGCCAAGTCGTGCTCTTACGGCTTCTTCCTCTCCGCGCCAACGCGCGGTGATCTCTTCGGCCTCCATTCGTCACGCCTTTTGCTGTATGCTTGTATCTACAATAGTTGTAGATACAATATATAGCATGGATAACGCCATCAAGCCACAAGGCTGCACCAACCTAAAACTGCGCCAGCTCGATCGCGTGGTGACAAGGCACTACGACCAGTATGTCGCCAGGACGGGGCTGAAGAACACGCAGTACGCCTTGCTATCGCACGTGGTCAGGCTTGGCCCCATCCGGCCAGGGGACTTGGCGCGTCACATGCAAATGGATGCCTCGACGCTCACTCGCAATTTGCAGCCTTTGGCAGCGCAAGGCTTGCTCACGATCGGTGCCGGGCCCGATGCGCGCAGTCGCCTGGTCCAGTCGACAGAAGCTGGTGTGGCCAAGCGCGCTGAGGGTCAGCGCGCTTGGAAGCTGGCTCAGACAGCCTTGAATGAACGCCTTGGCGAAGCGCGTGTTGTTGAGCTGCATCTGCTTTTGGATGCCTGTATTGCCCGCCTTGCCGAGGACGCGGAAGAGGATGTGGGCTGAGCAAATCATTGGATGGCGTCTGTTCCATATTGCGCCCCTGGCGTCCTTCGGCCTGACCGAGCAGCAGGCCATCGACGAAGGCCATGGGGTCAAGGTGGCCACGTTCCCGTTCACCGCCAACGGCAAAGCCCTGGGCGTCGGCGAACCCTTCGACTTCATCAAGCTCATCGCCAAGAGTGACGGCAAGCTGCTGGGCTGCCGCTTGGTCGGTCACGACGTCGCCGAACTGCCACCGGAACTTACGCTTGCTCAGAAGTGGGGCCTGACCGCAGATCAACTGGCACGCAACGTCCACCCCCATCCGACACTCGGCGAAGCCCTGCTGGATGCATTTCATGGCCTTTCCGGGCACATGATTAACCTTTGAACCATCACTAGATTAAGGAAGAAGCTGATGACCCAAGCACTGTTCTCGCCTCTAAAGCTCGGGGCCGTACAACTTACCCACCGTGTGGTCATGGCGCCGCTGACCCGGATGCGTGCGACCCCTCCGGGCAACGTGCCCAACGAGCTCAACGTTGAGTACTACCGCCAACGCGCTTCCCAGGGGGGCTGATCATCACCGAAGGCGCGCAAATCTCGCCGCTTGGCCAGGGCATGCCGGCGACGCCCGGAATTCACAGCGAAGCGCAAATCGCTGGCTGGAAAGTGGTCACCAAAGCGATCCATGACAAAGGCGGTTTTGTGTTCCTGCAGCTATGGCATGTTGGCCGTATTTCGCATTCGTCGCTGCTGAACGGTCAATTGCCCGTCGCGCCGTCGGCCATCGCCGCGCCCGGCAATGCCTTCACCGCGGACTTCGGCCGGGCACCCTTCGAGACGCCGCGAGCGCTCGAAACCGCAGAGATCGCGGCGGTCGTCGAGGATTACACGCGCGCCGCGTTGAGCGCGCAGCGGGCAGGCTTCGATGGCGTCGAGATCCACGGGGCCAATGGCTACTTGCTGGAGCAATTCCTGCAAAGCCGCAGCAACCAGCGCACAGATGACTATGGCGGTTCGATCGAGAAGCGCTGCCGACTGGTGCTGGAGGTGGCGCGCGCTGTATCGGCCGTCTTCGGCTCGGATCGGGTCGGTATCCGCCTGTCCCCCTTCGGCGTGGCCAACGGCAGCGGCGAGGGTGATCCGCTGCTTCTGTACACCTATCTCATCGATCGCCTGGCAGAGCTGGATCTGGCGTATCTGCACCTGATCGAGCCCCGGGCCAGCGGCGCGGGACAGGCCGACGTCGATCATCAGAACGTACCTTTTGCCTCGGAGCTGTTCCGACCCCACTGGCCCAATGCCCTCATCGCTGCGGGCAACTACAAACCCGACACGGCCTCCACCGCTATTGACGCCAATCGCGCGGACGCCGTTGCATTCGGACGCCTGTTTATCGCCAATCCCGATCTGCCCGAGCGGGCTCGTCGGCGCGTAGGCCTGAATCCCTACAACCGCGCCACTTTCTACGGTGGTGGGGCCGAAGGTTATCTGGACTACCCGACCTTTGAAGCATCGAAGCTGCCAGCGGGGCAGCAGTGAACAACATGTCATCTGTCGAACGTTCCCCGTCAGCGCTGTCGCGCGCCCCACAAACGCTGACGGCGGGCGTGTTGTTCCTGCTCGCCGCGCTGGCGGCATTGGGCGCGCTGGCCACGAACATCATCCTGCCGGCGTTTCCAACCATAGGCCAAGACCTTGGTGTTTCAGTCCGGGATCTTGGCGCAACGCTCAGCAGCTTCTTTCTGGCCTTCGCCGTAGGGCAGTTGTTCGTCGGACCTCTGTCCGATCGCTTCGGCCGTCAATGGCTGGTGGTGATCGGGCTGGCCATTTTTATGGTGGGCAGCGTGATCTGCGCTCTGGCGAGTACGCTGCCGCACCTCATCAGTGGTCGGGTGGTGCAGGCGCTGGGCGTTTGCGCGACTTCGGTGCTGTCGCGTGCGATCGCCCGCGACCTCTTTGATGGCCAGGAACTTGCTCGTGCGCTTTCATTGACGATGGTTGCGATGGCGGCGGCACCTGGATTCTCGCCGCTGTTGGGTGGTGCCCTAGAAGGGCTGCTGGGCTGGCGAGCCACCTTTATCGTACTTGCAGGGATTGCGCTGCTTCTGGGGCTGCGGTACGTGACCGGGCTAGGTGAAACCCATGCACCGGACAAGCGTTCCCCGCTATCCATTCGCGCTGTGCTGCGCACCTATGGATCACTGGCGCGAGATCGCAGGTTGATGGCGCCCGCCGTGGCAGTTGGTATGGTCATCGGTGCGCTCTATGCGTTCTTCTCGATGGCGCCAGCTATACTGCTGAGCGGCTTTGGGCTCACCTCGTTGGCATTCGGGCTGTTTTTTGCATCCATCGTGTTCGTCGTATTTGGGGCAGGCCTGTTGGCGCCACGACTGGCGCAACGCTGGGGTACAACAAGAGCCGCGTGCGCCGGCCTTTTCGTCGCCCTGGCGGGTAGCGCACTCCTGCTGTTTGGTCCGGAAGAGTTTTTCGTTTTCTGCACGGCGTTGAGCATCTTTCTGTTTGGGATGGGACTGTTCAACCCGCTGGGCACATCGGTTGCGCTGCATCCTTTCGCGCGACAGGCGGGGGCCGCCTCAGCCATGCTGGGTTTTCTTCAGATGGGATTCGCTGCACTGGCAATTGCCGTCGGAACCATGCTGCCTTTGCCTGCCTATACGGTGCTTGGCACGATCCTGTTTGTCGCGCTTGGCGGTGCATTTCTAAGTTTTTTGTTAGCCCGTTAGTTCGGCTGCATCTGAGCAAGCTGCGGAGGGTTGGATCCGCAGCCCACGACACTTCACGTTCAATGCGGTGTGGTGCCAACACGCTGTTGTCGCAGCCGCAAGGCACTGCCGACGATGGCGGCCAAGCTCAGGCTCATGGCCAACGCCGCGATCGTCAGGGTGTCGACCTTGCGCACGCGCTCGATGGCGGCCGCGTCACGAAACGGGATGCCCTGGGGCGCTTCGCGTCTGGTCGCCACCATGATAGACATTGGCGTGGCCAGCCGTAAATCGCACGGGCAGGAGATGATCAACACGGACGAACATAGGAGCATCTGTTCCTGACCACACCGTATTCACTCTGCGTCGTTCTGCGAGTCAAGCCGGAGCACGCGGAGGAATTCGTCACGAAAACTCAGCGTCGTGGAGTGGCCCAATTGCCAGAGGCGACTGAGGCCAGCACGCAAAGTCCGTACGCTGTAATAGCCACGGCCCCGGTGACGAAAAACGCAGTCAGAGATCCTGTCACGTGTAGGATCAACCAACCTATGCCGGCGTAAAGCACAAGGCGTATCCCGCCGGCCAATAGGGGCCATTTCAATTGCCGCGCGCCCTGGGAGGCGAAGTAGAGCGCAAAACCCATTGCGAAAAATCCATAGAAGGGACCGGCAATGCGCAGATATTGCGCGCCGGTCTTCAGGAGTGTTTCGTCAGTGCCGAACAGCGTGAGCCAGGTTTCAGGCCAAATGGCAGCTGCCAAACCAACGGTTTCGGCAACAGCGAACGCCATGGCTCCACCAACCAAAGCAATACGTCGAGCACGCTCTGGCTGCCCAGCGCCAATGTTCGAGCCCACCAAGGCCACCATGGGGCCGCCGAGGCCGAAGGCCAATGGGATCAGCAGATACTCCAGCCTGGCTGCCGTAGCGTAGCCCGCCAGCGCCTGGGTTCCCGCGTAAGCACCAACGATTGCAGCCGTGGACGCGATCAATCCGTTCGTCAGCAAGGGGTTGATGCAAGCTAGGCCGCCCACGCCCAGGATGTTGCCCATCGGTGCCCAGTGAAGGGGGCCGAGGCGCAACCTAGCCGCGTTTCGCCCGCTCAAGCAATACCAGCCGAGGGCTAGCGTTCCGAGTGCCTGGTAGGCTACCAACGCCCAGGCACCGCCGGCTACGCCAAGCGGTGGCACGGGTCCAAAACCGAAGATCAATCCCGCGCAAATCGGGATCAGCAGTATGGCTCCGCCGCAAATGACTGCACTGGGTAGCAGCATGTTTCCCGTGCCACGTATCACGCTGGCCAGCGCACTCATCACCCACGTCAACATCAGTCCCCCGAACACGATATGACCGTATTCCTTTGCCGCTACCAGCGAGGCGCCTTCGGCACCCAGAAAGCGCAGCAAGGGCGTGTTGAACGACAGGAGCACCAACGTGAACACCAGGCCGATCGAGGCACTGAGGACGACGGCGTGTCGTGCCAGGGAGTCTGCCAATGCCTTATCGCCAGCGCCTAACGCTCGCGCGATAGCTGCGGAAATTCCTCCACCCATGGCACCTTGCGACATGTTCTGCATCAACATCAAAACGGGCACGACCACGGCTACACCCGCCAGTACATCCGTGCCGAGTTTAGCCAGAAACCACATCTCGATCAGGCTGGTCGAGGCAAGGGCCAGCATCATTACTGTGTTCGGCCCGCTCATTCGAAGCAGAGTCGGCACGATAGGATCATTCAGCATCCCCCGCAGACGCGGATTGGCCGCCCGTTGCACTGTTGCTTGTGCTGGTACAGAGGGAGTCACTAGTTTCATCGCTTGCCTGTGCTCTGGGATATGTAGAAGACCTTGATACGTCCGACCAAGTACGTGTATATGCAACTATCTAGATTGGGAATCTAGTTGCATATACCCCTAATGGTCAAGGATAATTGAACGATTGGACGCGTGGCCTGATGTTCATATCAAGGTTCACGCACCATGGTGACTATGGAGGTGGAGATGTCTTCAGCGACGCGTCTGAAAGACCCCCTGATTTGCAATGGCGCCGCCTTACGCAAGGCGACGCGACGCATCACCCAGCTCTATGATGGAGTGCTTGCCCCGTGTGGGCTCACCGTTTCACAGCGCTCTGTGCTCGTTCACATTGCGCGCGCTGAATCTGCGACAGTAAGCGAGCTGGCGCATGCGATGGTGCTTGACCGCTCATCGTTGGGTCGTAACCTCGAACCATTGACGCGTGAGGGCTATGTCGCAGTGCGATCAGACACTATTGATCGCCGCAGTCGGCGAGTGGAATTGACCGACAGCGGCAGATCGAAACTGGCAGAATCCAATCGCTTGTGGCGCAAGGCACAGGATCGCTTTGAATCTGTCTACGGTGCTGAACGGGCAGCTGCTTTGCGCCTTGCCTTGGCAGAAATTTTCTCGGATGAATTTGCCGAGGCATTCAAGCGGCCTACCGGCTCTTGCTAGAACCCACTGAGCCGCGCCAAGCTTGGTTTTCCGGAGGGTCAGCTCAATTTAGCATTACGCTGCAATTGGACGATTTTGGGTGAGTTTCGCTCCCCCTTGGCTCCTATTTGGCTCCTAGAAATCGTCATTTAACAGGAGGCGTTATGGCTATTTTGAAGCTGACCAAAACCGTTTTGGAAACTGCCACGGCCGCGGGCAAGCGTGGAGCTCACGCCCGGTCTCGCAGACTGGCCTTCAACCATCGACAGAATTCGCCCGCCGTCTGCGCATGCGCGCTATGTGCATGGACATAGGCGACGTAGCTCGCGCCCGAGCCGATGCGTTGATTGTCAAAACTAACCAATGAGCCAACCTGCAGTTGCTGCAGCACCAGCCATTGGGGCACCACCAGAAACCCAGCACCACCTATAGCTGCCGTCGCGGCCAGGAACAAGTGATCGTAGGTCGCCACGACGTGCAAGCGGTCGGGCGAGACGTCGGCAGCCAGCGCCCAGATCGCAATCACATCGGGACGGGATCGGGCCGCAACCATAGGCATGCGGATTTCCGGCTGTGCGTTGAACCGCTCGATCACAGCAGGTGAGGCCACGCAGATCAACTCTTCGCGCACCAACTCCCAGCACTCCGTTCCGGGCAGGCTCAGGTCGCGAGAAATCAGAACATCGAAATCGTCGGATGTCTGGGGAGGCGACAGGGAGGTGATCAGATCGATCTGCACACCGTGCTTGGCGGTGTAGGCGCCCAGCGACGGGATGACGACGGTCATCGCGAAACTGGGCAGTGAGGTTCTGACTTTCAGCCTGTCATGGCGTTGGCCGCGCTGAGCCAGTAACTGCATGGTGAGATCAATGGTAGACAACGCGTCTTTCACCGCCTCGAACAGCTGCAAGCCGGGCGGCGTGAATTCGATCGTGGAACCCCTGCGCACGAACAGCCGACAGTCGGCGAAGGTTTCCAGCGTCGAGATGTGTCGGCTGACCGCGCTCTGGGTGATGCCCAGCGAGTCGGCCGCACGAGTGAAACTGCCGTGGCGACCTACCGCCACGAAGGCGCGCAGTGCGGTCAAGGGCGCATCGGGCGCTCTAGTATGCAAAATACTCATGTTTTCCCCGGGTATAGGAATACTGTCTCGGAAATCGCATTGAACAGATCGTGCTGATCTATAGAATGAAATTCTTCCAAACAAGAAAACAAAAGGGGTTCGAATCATGTTCGGTCACATGTTCAAGCTATGTATTTTACTCATCGCGCTGCCTCTCTCCATGAGTATGGCACGGGCCGCCGATGTCGTGCTTTATTCCTCCAACAATGTCGAGACGGTCAACCGTGTGCTGGACGGCTTCGCGAAGGCGCACCCGGATATCAAGGTGTCGGTTGTGCGTGCGGGAACGGGCGCACTCATGCAACGCATCAAGGCCGAAGCCAACAATCCTCTGGGCGACATTTTCTGGTCGGGTGGGCTGTCCACCATCAGCGAGTTCCGCGACCAGCTCGCACCCTACGCTTCACCGCAAGCCGCCGCCGTACCCGCAGCCTATCGCGGCCCGGATAATCTGTGGCTCGGCACGAATACCCATGTGACCGTGCTGATGGCCAATCTCAAGCAGGTGCCGCAAGGCCAGTTACCCAAGGGTTGGGAGGACCTGGCTGACCCGAAATGGAAAGGCAAGATTGTCATTCCCGATCCTGAGCGTAGCAGCGCATCGTTCGTTGCGATGTATGGCCTGCACAAGCAGCTGGGGCTGGAGACGCTGACCAAGATTGCCCGCAACGCCGTCATCGTGGGCACCACATCAGCTGCGTATGAAGGCGTGGCCAAGGGCGAGTTTGCCGTCGCGGTCACCATGGAATATGCCGGATATGAATACATCGCCGGCGGCATGAAAGAAATCAAGCTGATTTATCCGGCAGAAGGCACGTTCCTGTCGCCCGAAGGCATGGCCATCATCAAGAACGGCAAAAACCCGGAACCGGCACGCAAGCTGTACGAGTACCTTGCATCCAAGGAAACCCAGACCGAGGTATTCAAAAGCGCCTATCGCCGCCCCTTGCGCCAGGACATCGACGTCAGCGCACTCGCTGCCTTGCCCAAGCTGTCGGACGTGTCGATTGTCCAGCTGGACGACGCGGCCATGGGCGCGCAACGCGCAGAATTCATCGCGCAATGGCGCCAGATCATCAGCGCCCGCTGATCCTCTTTCTGATCAGCGAGCACAAGCCATCATGCAAGTTTCATTTGAATCCATAGTCCAGAGCTATGGTGGACAGAACCTGTTCAACGACCTGGATCTGACCCTGCCCAGCGGCAAATTTTTCACCCTCCTTGGCCCCTCGGGTTGCGGCAAGACCACGCTGCTTCGCATGCTGGGCGGCTTTGTTCGGCCTGATTCCGGCAGGATTCTTTTCGGGGAAGACGATGTGACCCATGTGCCCGTGCACCGGCGTGGCGTGGGTATGGTCTTTCAGGATTACGCCTTGTTTCCTGACCGCTCCATCCTTGCCAACGTCTGCTATGGGCTGGCGGCGCGCAAGATTCCGCCCGCCCAGGCACGCGAACGCGCCATGGCCATGCTCGACCGCGTGGGACTGGCTGCGTTCGCCGATCGCTCCCCGGCAGCGCTGTCCGGCGGGCAACGGCAACGGGTGGCGATGGCGCGCGCACTGGTCATCCGCCCCAAGCTACTGCTGCTGGACGAACCGCTGTCTGCGCTGGACGTGAAGCTGCGGGTCGAATTGCGCGCCATGATTCGCGACTTGCAGACCGAGGCTGGCATCACGACGGTATTCGTGACGCACGATCAGGAAGAAGCGCTGGCCATGTCCGATCTGATCGCAGTGCTGGACCGAGGTCGCATCGTGCAGATAGGAGCCCCTCGCGACATCTATGCTTTTCCCCGTACGGCGTTTGCCGCGGACTTCGTTGGCAGCGCCAATCTCATCGCCATCGAGCAGGAGCTGCCGGGGTCTGAGGCCGGACTGCGTCGACTGAAAACTGCAGCAGGCGTGCTCATCACCAGCCACGACGCGCCGGTTAAGCCCGGCTCATCGCTCGCCATCAGAAGCGAAGAAATGCTGTTCAGCACTGCAGCGGTGGCAGACGAAGGGAATTTGGCGGGCGTGATCGAGCATGTTGAATTTCGCGGAAGCCTGACCGGTTACGCCGTGCGCACAGCGGTGGGCATCATTCGTATCGACGTGCGCACGATCCACGACGGTGCGGTACGCCGTACTGGAGATTCGGTGGTCTTGGCGCTTCCCCGTAACGCGCCCATCGTGGAGCCTTCATGATGCTCGGCTCACTCAAACGCGATCCGACCTGGCTCACCGTCGCTGTCATGGCTATCGGGCTGCTTGGCATCTTCCTGATCTGGCCGTTGATTGGCATGCTGGGCAAGTCCTTCATGGGCGCAGACGGGCAGATGGATCTTGGTGGATATGTCCGCTTCTTCTCCGACCCGTCCTATCGTGATGTGTTCTTCAACACGTTGATTCTGGGTGTGTCGGTCACCATCACCTCGATGCTGGTGGGAACTGCCATGGCGGTGATGGTCGCACGGTTCACCTTCCCGCTTGCTGGCCTGGTCACTGCATTGCCATTGATCACGCTGGTCATCCCCGACGTAGTCGTGGCCGCAGCCTGGTTGCTACTGCTGGGCAAGCAAGGCCTGGTCAACACGCTGATCTCGCCGCTGGGCCTTGAACTGCCGTCACTGTATTCCTGGTGGGGCCTGGTCTTCGTGATGACTTTGAACAACTACGTCTATGCGTTTGTCGCCGTACTGGTCGGATTGAAATCGATTGATCGCAATCTGGAAGAAGCCGCATGCAGTCTGGGCCAGCCGATCGGACGGGTGTTGAGCGGCGTGACCTTTCCCCTGTTGTTGCCCTCGATATTCGCGGGTGCGTTGATCGTCTTCACTCACGTGATCGGCAGCTTTGGTGTGCCTGCCATTCTCGGCGCGCGAACGCCCGTGCTGGCTGTGAAGGCGTACAACGAGTTCGTCAGTGAAATGGGCGGAAATCCCCAGATGCAGACCACGATGGCGTCAATACTTGTGTTTCTGGGTGCAGGGCTATTACTGATTCAGAAATTCGTCGTTGAACGTCGACAGTTTCAGATGGAATCAGGACGCAGTCCGTTGCCAATGAGTATATCCGGCGGCCGTGCAACCTTTGCCAGCGCACTCGTGCTGTTCATGGTAGGACTATCCATGCTGCCCGCCGTCGTCGTAATCATCACGGCCTTTACGCCGTCCATCGGTCCCGTGTTGCGTTATGGCGGCTTCACCTTGGCGCATATCCAGCACGCGTTGGTACGTGCACCAGAGCCCTTGTACAACTCCCTCTTTCTGGCTTCGATTGCCACAGCTGTCGGGCTGGTGTTCTCGGTTGCCTCGGCCTATCTCATCGTCAAACGCCGTTCGGTGCTGACCCACATCCTGGACGTGATGGTGATGCTGCCACTGACCATCGCGGGCACCGTGCTGGGCATTGCCTTGATTAACGCGTTCAACGCAGGCCCGATAGTGCTGACGGGCACCTGGGTGATCATGGCATTAGCGTACTTCTTGAGACGCATGCCCACTAGCGTGCGTGCGGCAGCCGGCCCGCTGCATAACCTGAAGGACTCCGTCGAAGAGGCATCAATGAGCCTGGGCATCCCGCCCTTGCGCAGCTTCATACGCGTTGTGCTGCCCGTCATCATTCCATCAGTGATTGCTGCTGCCGTATTGATGTGGATCACCACGTTATCGGAACTCTCCGCAACCGTGGTGCTGTATTTCGGCGGGATGAACACCATGCCCATCGAAATCTTTCAGCAGATCGACAGTGGTCGTATCGCCCTGGCATGCGCCTACAGCCTCGCCCTGCTTGCGACTATTTTCATACCCCTGGCGCTGGCGCGCTGGTTATTCAAGCTTAAAGTCGGAACGATAGAATGAACAACGACATAGACAATGTAGGTAAGGCGGCCGACGTAGAGCGTCCCTTCCTTGCTAATCGCGTGCTCGGCGCAAAACCTTCGGCGACCAAAGAAATGACTCGCATGGCCAACCAGCTCAAGCGCGATGGCCAGCACGTCATTGCGCTCAGCCAGGGCGAGCCCGATTTCCCCACGCCGCAACACGTACGCGATGCGGCAAAAGCCGCCATCGACCGCAACGAATCGCGATACACAGATGTGGCTGGCACTTTCTCCTTGCGCGAGGCCGTCGTCCGCAAGTTCGAACGCGACAACCAACTTCACTTTACACCCGAACAGATTCAGGTCGGCTGCGGTGCCAAACAGTTGCTCTACAACGCGCTGCAAGCCACCATCAACCCAGGCGACGAGGTTGTCGTGCCGACCCCCGCGTGGGTGTCCTACCCCGAGATGGTGTTGCTCGCCGGTGGAAAGCCCGTCATCGTTCGCTGCGGCGCAGGCACCGCGTTCAAAATCACGCCTGCCCAATTGGAAGCGGCCATTACGCCACGCACCAAATGGCTGATGCTCAACTCGCCGTCCAACCCTAGCGGTGCCGTGTATTCGCACGATGAGTTGGCCGCTTTGGCCGAAGTGCTCGTACGCCACCCCCATGTGTGGTTGATGGCCGACGACATCTACGAAAAAATCCGCTACGACGACACCCCCTTTGCCACTCCCGCAGCCATCTCGCCCGAGCTCGCCACGCGCACCCTCACCATCAACGGCGTGTCCAAAGCATACGCCATGACGGGATGGCGGGTCGGGTTCGGTGCCGGGCCCGTCGAACTCATCAAGGCCATGAACCTCGTGCAATCGCAGTCGACATCGCACACCAGT
>Ga0164243_10006740_pt1 | contig 17329 bp, 19 predicted proteins | sample OricompcompostOP_FD_108781 | JGI IMG/M metagenome (GOLD analysis project Ga0164243, IMG submission 108781) | Organic Plus compost microbial communities from Emeryville, California, USA - Original compost - Organic plus compost (OP) | ecosystem: Engineered > Solid waste > Mixed feedstock >... | reverse complement strand
TCCCTCCAGGGCGAACTTGGCGGCGCAGTAGGCGCCGAACCCCGGCATGCTGAGCTGCCCGCCCATCGAGCTCATCTGCACGATCGTCCCGCTCCCCTGCCGGCGCAGATGCGGCAGGACGGCCTTGGTCACGGCCACCGCCCCGAAGAACATGACCTCCATCAGCGCACGCAGGTCGGCCATGTCGATCTCTTCGACGGCCCCCACGGACCCGTAGCCGGCGTTGTTCACCACGACGTCGATCCGGCCGAAGGCCGACAGGGTCTCGGCCACCGCGGCGTCGATCGACGCGGCGTCGGTGACGTCCAGCCGCGCCGCGCGCACCCGATCGCCACCGGCTTCGACCAGGTCCGCCAGCGTCTCGGGCCGTCGCGCGGTCGCCATCACCCGGTCTCCCGCCGCCAGCGCGGCCTCGGCCAGCTCCCGGCCGAAGCCCGCCGAGCATCCGGTGATCAACCACACCCGTCCTGTCATGATCCCCACTCCTCGTTCTCGTGATCAGTGCGACCACTCTCCCCGGAGCGAGCCCCGCACGGCCAACACACGTTCCCTGCGGGGGTTACAGTCAGAGCCTGTGACCCCCGAGCTGCGCCATCTGCGGTATTTCGTCGCCGTGGCCGAGCATCTGAGCTTCACCGTCGCCGCGCGGGAGCTGCACATCGCCCAGCAGTCGCTGTCGCAGCAGATCGCGGCGCTCGAACACGCCCTCGGCGGGCGGCTGTTCGACCGCGACACCCGGGGCACGCGTCTGACCGAGGTCGGCCGTATGTTCCTGCCCGAGGCGCGGGCCGTTCTCACGCACGCGGACGCGGCCCTGGAGACCGCCCGCAGGGCGGTGCGCGGCGAGATCGGCAGGCTCCGGGTGGCCTTACTCATCTCGACCGCGCACCCCGCCCGCGACCGCCAGGCCGTACGGAACCTGCTCGGCGTGGCGGCGGACCTGGCCGCCTCGGTCGACCTGACCGAGGCCGGGTGAGCGATCAGTCGCCGTTGTGCTTGCGGATCAGGGCGGGCAGCTCGGCCAGCGAGTCGACGTGGAACAGGCACGCCCGTTCCACCGGCTCGTCGCGGAGGATGTGGCCCCAGGGCCCCCGCCGTACGAGGGCGGTGCGCAGCCCGGCCTTCTGGGCGGGCCGGATGTCGTTGTCGAGGCGGTCGCCCACGTAGAGGACGGACTCCGCCGGGCAGCCGGCCTCCGTCACCACGCGGTCGAAGAAGGACGCGTCCGGTTTCTCCACCCCCCAGCCGTCGGAGGTGCCGATCACGTCGACGGGCAGGTCGAGAGCGCGCAGGATGGTCTCGGCGCGGGAGGTCTGGTTGCCGGCGAGGCCGACGCGCAGCCCCATCTCCCGTAACTCGGCCATGCAGGGGCGGGCGTCGGGGTAGAGGTTCTCCTCGCCGAACGTCTCGGCCTGGCCCGCCGCGGCCCGGCGCTCCCGTTCGACGTGGAGGTCGAACCCGGGCCGGAAATACTGGAAGGTCTCCCGGTAGTCGCCGCCGCGTGCGATCACGGCCCCGAACACGGCGGAGAAGGTGTGCCGCGGAACGCCCAGCCAGTCGGCCCAGGTGCCGTATTCGCGGGATTCGTCCACCAGGGTCTCTCCGACGTCGAAGAAGACCGCTTCCAACCGCATCGGTACCTCCTGTCGCTCGCGCTGCATGCACCTTACGCGGATTCGGTCCGTCTCCACTGCCCGGTTCGGTAGGACCGAAGTCTTTCCGAGGCACCGAAGATGATTCGGTTCCGGCATGGACATGAGGCGGCGGCGAAGGACACGCTGGACGGGTGAAGCCTCACCAGCCCTGGGAGCCGCGATGAGCCTGTCCGACCTGCAGCCCGTGCCCGCCGATCAGCTCGCCTTCCGGATGCCGCCGACGTTCGAGACCGTGGAGGAGGAGCGGCGGCACCGCAAGGAGCGGCTCGCGGCGGCGCTGCGCCTGTTCGGGAGGTTCGGGTTCGAGGAGGGGGTGGCCGGTCACATCACGGCCCGGGACCCGGAGCACACCGACCACTTCTGGGTGAACCCGTTCGGCATGTCGTTCAAGCAGATCAAGGTCAGCGACCTGATCCTGGTCAACCACGAGGGCCAGGTGGTGGAGGGCCGCTATCACGTCAACCAGGCGGCGTTCGCCATCCACTCGATGGTCCACCAGGCCAGGCCCGACGTGGTCGCGGCCGCCCACTCCCACTCCGTCTATGGCAAGGCCCTGTCGGCGCTGGGCACGCTGCTCGAACCGCTGACGCAGGACGCGTGCGCGTTCTACGAGGACCACGCCCTGTTCGACGACTACACCGGGGTGGTCGTGGAGACCGAGGAGGGCCGCCGCATCGCGCAGGCACTGGGCTCGCACAAGGCGGTGATCCTGCGCAACCACGGGCTGCTGACCGTGGGCGACAGCGTGGAGGCGGCGGCCTGGTGGTTCATCACCATGGAACGCAGCTGCCAGGCGCAGCTCGCGGCCAAGGCCGCCGGGCCGACGGTGCCCATCACGCACGAGAACGCCAAGCTCACCCACGGCCAGATCGGCAACGACCTCGTCGGCTGGATCAACTTCCAGCCCCTGCTCGACCAGATCCTCGCCTCCGACCCCGACCTGCTCGACTGACCTGCCCGGCTGCACGGCCCGGGCCCCGGCCGCCGCCAGGACCCGGGCCAGGGTTTTCATGGCATCGGCACGGTGTCCTGCCACGTGGTGCCGGCGCTCCGGAAGGCGTTCACCCTGGAGGTGACGTCGGCCGGGGCCACGACCTCGTTCTTGCTGAAGTAGAACCAGTCGACCTGCTGGGTGTAGACGCGCGGGGTGGCGCTGCCCAGCAGCCCGCCGCCGATGAACCAGAGGTTGAAGTTCACCGACTGCGGCGTCTCGGGGTAGTAGTCGCCGCCGTGCTCGGCGAACAGCGTGCCGTCGATGTAGTAGCGGACCGTGCCGCCGGAGACCTGCAGCACGAGGTCGTGCCAGCCGGCGTAGCTCGCCGTACGCTCGGTGTGCGTGTTGACCGCGAGCCAGGGCTCGTTGCGGTAGGTCTCCCAGGTGGTCGTGTACATGATCGGGCCCTGCGCGCCCCAGCCGCCGTTCGGCAGATACTCGAAGTCCTGCTCGCTGTAGTCCGGGTCGAGGTCGTACGCCAGGGGCGTGATGGTGAAGAACGTCTCCACGATGTTGTCGCCGTCGGGGCCGCTGTCGGGGGCGTCGGCGAACTTCACCCGCGCGGCGTACGTGCCCTCGAAGAACTTGCGCTGGTGCAGGAACTCGGCCTGCGAGGTGCCCCCGGCGGTGCCGTCGGTGGCCGCCCGCAGTTGCAGCGCCCGGTTGCTCCCGGTGACGACCGGGAAGCTCACGTTGGACGCCGGCCAGCTCGCCCCGGGGACGCCGGGGCCGCCGCTGTTGGTCCGTACGGTCCAGTGGTGCGCGGTGATCTGCGGATCGGACGAGGAGGCGTAGGCGAAGTCGTCGAAGACGACCCCGCTGCCGCCGCCCGGTCCGCCCGGCGACGGCGAGGTGGAAGGCGAGGCGGTGGGCGACGGGGACGGCGAGGGGTCGGTCACGCCCGCGGGCGGGGTGCCCCAGACCAGCGTGCCGCCCTGGTAGACCGTGACCTTGTCCCAGTCGCCGTACGTCGTGCGCGCGGGGCCGAAGGAGTAGTCGTCGCTCTGCCGGATCGTCTGCCAGTCGGCCCGGTAGAACCGCAGCTGCATGTCGCCGGTCGATGCGCCGGCCGCCAGGCTGCCGGAGGTGAAGCCGACCTCAAGGTAGCGGTCGGCCGCGGCCGTGCCCGAGATCGTCTGAAAGGTTCCGGTGACGGTCGAGCAGGAGACGACCGCCCACGAGCAGGCGAAACGGTACTGCTGGGTGGGCGAGTCGGCGGTGAAGTAGTAGCGGATCTTCACGGTGTTCAGCGGCACCGCCGTGGTCCCGCTGTTGACCAGATCGAACCACGGCTCCGCCTGGTCGGCGGTGGCGCCGGTGGCGCTGGTCTTGTAGCGCAGCCGCAGCGACTGGGCCGCCTCGGCGGGCAGGGCCACGACCAGCGCGGCCAGCAGGACGGCCGCGAGACCGCCCCATAAGAGCTTTCGTGACACCGCAGTCTTCCTTTCGTGGGGGGTGGGGTGCGGAGTCAGGGGATGACCGGCCCCGGCCGGACGCCCAGGGACTCCAGGTGGGGGGTGAGCCTGTGCAGGAAATCGCGGTAGTCCCCCGCCGTGCCCCACGCCACCTCGGCGAAGGCGCACAGCCGGGGGAAGGCCATCGCCTCGACGTGCTCGGGCGTGGGCATGTATTCGGTCCAGAGCTGGCACTGCACGCCGAGGATCCGGCCGGTGGCGCCCTCCGGGGCCGCGGGCGGCGCGTAGCCGTACACGTCGGAGAGGGAGAGCATGTGCCCGTGCGGGCCGGGGGCGTCGGCGGGATAGTCGAAGTAGGTGCTGGTGTGCGGGGCGAGCACGACGTCGAACCCTTCGAGCGCCGCCCGCGGGCCGCTCTCGTGGTCGAGCCAGGTCATCGCGGTCACGTCGCGTGCCCCACCGGGACCGTCGTACCAGTGGATCGGGCGCCGGCCGCGGGAGGCCACGTGGGCGCCGACGGTGGCGGTGAACCACGCCCGCGCCGCGTCCGGGCCCGGCAGCCCGAGCTCGGCGATCCGCCGCAGCGCCGCCTCGCTGCGCTCCCACTCGTCCGGCGGGCACTCGTCGCCGCCGAGGTGGACGTACTCGCCGGGGAACAGGTCCATGACCTCGTCGAGCACGTCCCGGCAGAAGCCGATCGCGGCCTCCTCCAGGTTGAACACGTGGGGGCTGATCCCCCACGAGTCCCGCACCGGCAGGCGGCGCGACGGCTGGTTGCCGAGCCAGGGGTAGGCGGCGATGGCCGCCTGGGCGTGCCCCGGCATCTCGATCTCGGGCACGATCGTGACGAACCGGTCGGCGGCGTACGACACGATCTCGCGGATGTCCTCCTGGGTGTAGTGCTCCCCGCTGATCTCGGTGAGCCGGGGATAACGCTTGATCTGCAGCCGCCAGCCCTGGTCGTCGGTGAGGTGCAGGTGCAGCCGGTTGAGCCGGTGCACCGCGAGCAGGTCGATCAGGCGCAGCACGAAGTCCTTCGGCATGAAGTGCCGGGCGACGTCGAGCATCACCCCGCGCCAGGAGTGCGCGGGCCGGTCGGTTATCCGGCACAGCGGCGCCTCGGGGCCGAGCGCCGCCAGGGTGCGCAGGCCGTAGAAACGGCCGGCCGGTCCCCCGGCGGCGAGCTCCGCGCCGCCGGGGGTGACGTCGATCCGGTATCCCTCCTCGCCGAGCCGGGGATCGTCGGGCGCGTGCCGTACGAGGCCGTCGTGGAGCATGACGGTTCCCCCGAGCACGGCCACCTCGCGGGGCCGCGGAATCATCATCTGGGTCATCCCTTCACCGCGCCCGCGATCATCCCGGCGGACACGCGGCGCTGGAGCACGAGGAAGACGAGCAGGACGGGAAGCATGAACAGCGTGGCGGCGGCCATGGTGGCGCCCCAGTCGGTGCCGAAGACGTTGCTGAACCCGGACAGCCAGATCGGCAGCGTACGGTCGCCCTGGTCCTTGATCATGAGAGCGTTGGCGAAGGCGAACTCGTTCCAGGCGGTGATGAAGCCGAACAGCGACGTGGACATCAGGCCCGGCGCGAGCAGCGGCAGCACCACCCGGCGGAACGCCTCGGCCCGGCCGCATCCGTCCATCAGCGCGGCCTCCTCCAGCTCGCGCGGGACCCCCGCGATGAAGCCGCGCAGCGTCACGATCGTGAACGGCAGCGTCGTGACGAAGTAGACGAGCGTCAGCGTCGGCAGCCGGTCGAGCATGTCCGCGTCGCGGGCGATGATGTAGACCGGCACGAGCAGCGCCGACCAGGGCGCGGTCTGGGCGACGAAGACCATCAGGATGAACCCGCGCCGCCCGGACCAGCGCAGCCGGGCCACGGCGAACGCGGACGGCAGCGCCACGGCCAGCGCGAGCAGCACCGCGCTGACGGTGACCGCCAGGCTGTTGCGCCAGAACGTCCAGAACCCGGCGGCGTTCACGGCCGTGGCGAAGTGGTCGAGGGTCGGCCGGGCGGGCCAGAACGCCGGGGTCTCGGTGAGGATGTCCACCGTCGGCTTGAACGCGGTGATCACCATCCAGTAGACGGGGAAGACCGACACCGCCAGCACGCCCAGGGCGGCGGTGTTCAGCACGACCCTGTTGAGCGCGGGCCGGTTGAATGCCACGCGCCTCATGCGTTCTCCTCCCGGAACATGCGGCGCAGGTGGACGACCAGCACCGCGAGCAGCATCAGCACGGTGAGCGTGGAGACGGCCGACCCCAGGTCATACCGGTGCAGCGACTGCGCGATCTGGAACGCGTAGACCGGCAGCGTGGCCGTCGCTCCTCCGGGGCCGCCCTTGCTGATCGCCCAGATCTGCGCGAAGCAGGTGAAGACCCAGATCACCTCCAGCGACGTGATCAGGCCGAACAGCGGGCGCAGGATCGGGAACGTGACCCGGCCGAAGACCTGCCAGGACCCGGCCCCGTCGATCCTGGCCGCCTCGTACAGCTCGCCGGGGATCGTCGTGAGTCCCGCGTAGAGGGTGAGCGCCGCGAACGGCACCGACTGCCAGACGACCAGCGCGACCAGGATCGCGAACGTCGCACCGCCATGGGCGAACCACGTGTAGTCGCGGAAGGAGTCGAAGCCGAGGCCGGCCAGCAGCCAGTTGACCACCCCCAGGCGCGACTGGAACAGCCACTGGAAGATCGTGGTCGCGGCGAGCACCGGGGTGGCCCAGGTGAGCACCATCCCGCTCATGACCGCCAGCCGCATCCGCCGCCCGAGGCGCGGCAGCATCAGCGCGACGGCCGTGGAGATCACCATGATGAGCACGACGTTGGCGGCGGTCCACAGGAACGTGCGCCGCACGACCCCCCAGAACTCCGGCCCGCCGAGAGCCTCGGCATAGTTGGCGAGCCCGGCGAAGCCCGCTCCGCCCCTGATCAGCTCGCCCAGCCGGAAGTGCTGGAAGGAGATCACGACGCTGCGGGCCAGCGGGTAGACGAGCAGGCACGCGAAGCCGGCCAGGGCCGGGGCCACCAGCAGGTAGGGCCAGAACGTCCCCTTCCTGCGGGTTCCCGCCCCGATCAGGGGAGCGGGACGGGCCGCCGTACGGGCGAGGGTGCGCGCCATGTCACGACGCGGTGTTGAGGATCGTGGTGATCACCTCGGAGGCCGCCTTCGCCTCGGTGGCCGCGTCGCCTCCGGTGAGCACCTTGGTCATGTACTCCTTGATGACGTTCTTGGCCTCCACCGCCGCCCAGTTGGGCGAGTTGGGCGTGGCGTGCCCGACCGCGGCGCCCGCCGCCATCGCCGCCGTGGCCTCGTCGCCGCTCAGCACCCCGGCGTACGAGGTGCGGTTGGGCACATAGCTCATCTCCTTGGCCATGTCGAGCTGGAACTTCTCCCCGGCCAGGGCCTTGACCACCTCGTACGCCTCGTCCGGGTGGGCGGACGCCTCGGGGATGATCAGGTCGGATCCGCCGGTGAAGACGGCGCCCGGCTTGTCCGCCGTCTTGCCGGGGATCGGGAAGAAGCCGAGCCTGCCCTTGAGGTCCGGGTTGGCCTTCTCGATCGCGACCGCGCCGCCGGGAGCGGAGATGATCTGCGCGATGTCGCCCTTGCCGAACACGTCGGCCTGCGGCGGCCTGGCCTCGTCGGAGTCCTTGGGGCCCTTGCCGAGCGCTTGGAGGCGCTGGTAGAACGCCATCCCGGCGAGCGCCTGCGGCGTGTCGAGCACGCCCTTCCAGCCGGTTCCGTCCTTGACGGCGAGGTCGCCGCCCTCGTCCCAGACGAATCCGGCGAGGGTGTACCAGTTCTGGCCGGGCAGGTAGATGCCCTGCACGCCGCCCTTGTTCAGCTTCGTGGTGACGTCGATCCACTCGTCGCGGGTCTTCGGCGGGGTCGTGACGCCGGCCTTGGCGAACAGGTCCTTGTTGTAGATGACCACCCGGTTGGCGGCGTACCAGGGGATGCCGTACTGCCTGCCGTCGATCTTCCCCGGCTCGGCCAGGCCGGGCAGCCAGTCGGAGCCGCCCAGGTCGGCGATCTTGGCGGTGAGGTCCCTGACCCCGCCGCTCGCGGCGTACTCGGCGACCTGGGTGTTGCCGACCTCGATGACGTCGGGGGCGTCCTTGCTGGCGAGCGCGCTGGTGACCTTCTGCCCGATGCCGTCCCATTCCTGGATCTGGACGTTCAGGGCGATCCCGGGATGCGACCGCTGGAAGTCGTCCGTGAACCGCTGCACGATCGCGTCCGACAGGCTGTCGCGCATGAACCACACGGTCAGCGTGGTCGTGCCGGTCTCTCCGGATGTCCCTGGCTCGGACGCCGAACCGCATCCGGCGAGCGCGAGGCTGAACGCGGCCGCCGTGGCGAGGAGGCGGTACCTCATCGGTCCTCCCACTGGTCAGTTATTGGTAAACCGTTGAGAGGAGAGTGGTCTTAACCAGTCGGGCTGTCAAGGGGCGAAATATCGGGATATTCGCAGGCATGACGCTGGGAGGAGTGGTCAACTACTGGTAAGGTCTGGGACGTGCAGAGACTTCCAGCGGGCCTCAAACGCGACCGGGTCAGAGATGTCCTGCTCGACCTGATCTCCGACAAGGAGCCCGGCACCGCCATCCCCTCGGAACGCGACCTGTCGCGCGAGCTCGGCGTCTCCCGCCCGACCCTCCGCGCGGCGATCGACGGGCTCGTACGGCAGGGCATGCTCGTGCGGGAGCACGGGCGGGGGACGTTCACCGGCCGCCGGAAGGTCACCCAGCCCCTCGCGGCCGGCGACGACTCCTTCCATGCCCCCGCCGCCGAGGGGAACTGGCTCAGCCGCATCCTGGAGTTCGACTCGGCCCCGGCCACCGCCCGGCTCGCGCACCGCCTGCAGGTCTCCCCCGCCGACCCGGTCCTGCGCGTCGTACGGCTCCGCCTGGTGGACGACGAGCCGATGGCGATCGAGCGCATCCACCTGCCGCACCGCCTGGTCGAGTCGCTGCGGCCCGACGACATGGTGTCCGGATCGTTCTACCGGTTCCTGCGCACGAGGTTCGGCATCGACGTCCGCCGCGCCACCCAGAGCATCGAGCCGACCGTCACCGACGAGACCGAGGCCGAACTGCTCGGCGTCCCCCAGCACGCACCGGCCCTGCTCATCGAACGCACGGCCCGCGAGGCCAACGGCCGGGTCGTGGAGTTCACCCGGTCCATCTATCGCGGCGACCGCTACCGCATCACCTCCGAGCTGCACTTCGACGACACCTCCGGCTGAGGCGGGGACGCGGCTTCGCATGACGCCGGGACGCGGCTTCGCATGACGCCGGGACGCGGCTTCGCGTGACGCCGAGACGCGGGCCCGCTCGACACGGGGATGCAGGCTCACTCGCGACGGGGGACACGAACTCGCTCGACACGCGGGATGCGGGTTCGCTGAGAGCGTGGGCAGGGGTTCTTGCCGGGAGATCCCCGCGCTCCGTACGGTCCGGGGCATGGCCACTCTTCCTTCGACCGAACCGGCGCAGGCGGTGGTGCGGGCCGCCACGGGCGACGAGCGGCAGGTGCTGGAGGCCTTTCTCGACCTCCTTCGCGCGATGGTCGTCCGCAAGGCCCAAGGGCTGTCCGAGCAGGACGTGCGCCGCCGTCATGTGCCGTCGGCGACGACGCTGGCCGGGCTGATCAGGCACCTGACCGTGGTGGAGCGGAACTGGTTCGGGCGGGTGCTGGCGCAGGACCCGGCCATGGCGCCTCCCTCGGAGAAGGACGCCGACAGGAGCTTCGCGGTCGGCGACGACGACACCATCGAATCCCTGATCACGGCCTACGAGCAGGCGTGCGCGGAGTCGCGGCGCATCGCCGCCCGGTTCCCCCTCGATCACGAGGTGCCGCACGAGCAGATCCCCGCGCTCTCGCTGCGCTGGATCTACGTCCACATGATCGAGGAGACCGCGCGGCACGCCGGGCACGCGGACATCCTCAGAGAGCTCGCCGACGGCGCCACCGGATCCGTCGTCTGACCATCCTGGCGCGCCCCGCGATGTTGTGCCGCGCAGGCAGGCCGCGGGTGATACGCACGCGCCGTCATCGTGCCTGGTCCGGGAGGTCACAGGGTCTCTCAGGTGCGGCTTCGGGTCAACGGCCTCCCTCCGCGAGCTTCCGGCGTACGTCGAGGACGGCCCGGTCGGCGGCGGCCCGGCCGGAGATCCAGCCCTCGCGGTTGCTGACCGCACCCGCGCCGACCAGGGTCAGCGTCGGGAAGAGCTCCTCGACCCTCGCCTCGACGGCCTGTTCCCTGGCCGCCAGCACCGGCAGCAGGTCGCGCCCCGCATCGGCGGCGGCCTCCCGCACCGCCTCCCCCGTCGCCTCCCGCAGCCGCTCGCCGATCCGCTGGGCGTACGCCGCGAGGAACGACTGCCGGAACGACCGCGTGCGGGAACGGCCCAGGCCGTCCCGGCGGGATCCGGCCAGCCGCATCGCGGTCGTGGCCTGCACCAGCAGCGAGGTGAACAGCACCTCCACGGCGGCCAGATCCGCGGGGAACCCGAGCACGGTGGCGAACCCGAAATGCCGGCTCCACACCGAGCGGCAGTGGTTGGCCGAGGCGATGACGTCCAGCAGCATCGCCTTCGGGCCCTCATAGGGCGCGTCGACTCCGAGCCGCCGCCCCTCCGGACCACCGGCTGCTCCCGGACCGGGCGTCTGCGCGGCGAGCAGCGCGGCGTCGATGCTGTGCCGGGCCATCAGCGCCTGCGCCGCGGCGGTGAACGTCTCGGCCTCCGCCTCGAACTCGGTCGACTCGGCCTTGGCCAGCAGGGCCCGAACCCGGGCGAGCGTCCGTTCGTCGACGGCACCGCCCCGGACGCCGGGCGTACGGCGGGCCGTTCCCGGCACGGGGCACAGCCGCTCCAGCGCCGGCAGCGTGGCCAGCAGGTGGATCACCCGGAGCGCGCAGGCGACCATCGCGGTCCTGTCGCCGTCGTCACGGAGATACTCCTCGTCGCGGCCCCACCACACCGTCGCGCCGATGGCGTCGAGCTGGTCGAGCCAGCGGTCGTCCACGGTCGCGGCGGCGTAGGCGCGCATCTCGGCCGCGATGGCGTCGGTCACGAGGCGGACGTGCCGGGCCTCCAGCCGCCGGCCCGCCAGCCGGACGAGGTCGGCGGGCTGCCAGCCACCGTGCCAGGCGAGCGTCACATGCCGGTTCAGCGCGTCGAGCAGAGCCCGGTCCACGGCCTCGCGCAGCCCCTGGCCCTGCGCGAGGATCTTCACGCATCGCCGGAACTCGATCTCGTCGTGACGGCGCCGCGCCTCCAGCGCCGCGGACAGCAGCCCGGCCACCATCTCCTCCGCCGCCTGGCCCGGGGAGCCCGACGACCAGGGGAAACTCCAGGTGGCTCCGCCCGGCGGCCCGAGGCTCCACCGCCGCCGTGCGCCCTCCCGCTCCGCGCCACTGCCACTGTCTCTGCCGCTGCCCCTGGCACTTCCCCTGGCACTTCCCCTGCGGCTGCCGCTCATCCGCTCGCCCTCCCCCGATCGCTCGTGCGAGCGATTCTGTCAGCCCCGACCCCCAGTGCCGTGACGTTATCCACAGGCATGCGGGAGCGACCGGCACGCTCCCACGGAAGGAACGGATACAGGACGGTGACGTGCGCGGGCATGCCGTACGCCGCCGAGGAGTCGTAGCGTTCCCGAAAGCCCCCGACCAGGGGCTCACCGAAGGGATCGCCACACCAGGGCGGTTCCACCGATCCCCTAAGGCGCCATGAGCGACAGCCTCACGCCGGGCGGTCACGCGTACGACCCGATCCCACTGCGGCGCGTGACATACCGCTCTGGGCATTTACACGGAAGATCCAGCCAGATAAACCTGATTTCCAGATGCAAAGTGATCTGGGCCACATAGTGCCGCGCCCGATCCTGCGAGGAGTGGTGCCCGATGCTGTACTCGCTGGCGAAGCGATTGCTCTCCGCTCTCGGACGGGGGTTCGTACGGCTCGGGCGCTACTGGGTCGCCCAGTTCGGCCTCGCCTACGCGCTGACCTGGGGTCCCGACACCCCCGATCCGGCGCCGGAACTGGCCGAGGAGACCGAGCACTGGGACTGGTCGATCCCCTACCACTGGTACGATATCTCCCGCTGACGCCCGCCCGCGCCGCTCACCGCGGCGCGATCACCGAACGGGCCAGCCGGGCGGCGACGGCGTCGTCCAGCGGCGCGTGGCCGATCAGCAGGCGATACCACATCATGCCGAAGAGCTGATCGACCAGCAGGTCCAGATCGCTGTCCGCGGGCAGATCGCCCTGCCGGAGCCCGCGGGCGAGCAGGGCGCGCAGTTCGTCCCTGCGCCCGGCGGTGAACTGGCGCAGCCCCTCGGCCGCCACCGGGTCGCGCTGCGCCTCGGCCATGATGCCGCGCAGCAGCCCGCTCACCTTCACGGCGGTGCGGAAGGTGGCGGCCAGAAAGGTCTCCAGGTCGTCGGCGAAGACACCGGTGTCGAGGCCGGGCGTCAGTTGCCGGGCCCGCTCCGCCATCGCCTCCAGCAGCACCGCGCCCTTGGAGGGCCACCACCGATAGATGGTGTGCTTGCTCACCCCGGCGGCCTGCGCAATGACGTCGATCGAGACCGCCGAGTAGTCGTTGTCGGCCAGCAGGTCGGCCGCACGATCGAGAATGGCCTGCCGTACGGCCGGATTGCGTCGCCGTCCGGTATGCGGACGGGGCTGCGGCTCTGCGGTCACGCCGCCGAGCATAACAGTTGACGGAACCAACGGTTTCGGCATCCCTCTTGGCCGCAACGGCCCACCTCGCTCCCCTTGTGTCCCCGCCGGGTGTGCACGCTTCCACGCGCCATGTGACGACGGCCCCGGACGGGGACCCCTTGACGAAACTGTCAGTTTCGACAACGCTTTTACCAAAACCGATGGTTCCGACAAGATTGAGGCAACGTCATGGACCTGAACCTGCGTGGCAAGCGGGCGCTCATCACCGGAGCGTCCCGGGGCATCGGCGCGGCCATCGCCGAGGTGCTCGCCGAGGAAGGCTGCGACCTCGACCTCGCCGCACGCAGCGAGCCCGAACTGGAGAACCTCGCCGCCCGCCTGCGCGCCGAGCACGGCGTGGCGGCCACCGTGCACCTCGTGGATCTGCGGCGCGGCGACGAGCTCGACCGGTTCGCCGCCGAAGTGCCGGTGCCGGACATCCTGGTCAACAACGCCGGCGACATCCCCGGCGGGCCGCTGGCCGCGGTGAACGAGGAGATGTGGCGGCACGGCTGGGAACTGAAGGTCTTCGGCTACATCAACCTCACCCGGCACATGTACGCCAGGATGAAGGCCGCGGGCCACGGCGTGATCATCAACAACATCGGCGCCTCAGGCGAGGGAGCCGACGCCAACTACATCGCGGGCAGCACCGGCAACGCCGCACTGATGACCTTCACCCGGGCCCTGGGCGGCCGCAGCCTGGCCGACGGCATTCGCGTGGTCGGCGTCAACCCCGGTCCCGTCGCCACCGAGCGCATCCTGACCCTCATGAAGGCCCAGGCCCGCGCCCGCTTCGGCGACGAGTCCCGCTATCCCGAGCTGACCGCGATGTTCCCGCTGGGCCGTGCCGCGAGCCCGCGCGAGATCGCAGACCTCGTCGCCTTCCTGGCCTCGGACCGGTCCGCGTACACCACGGGCGCGGTGTTCACCGTGGACGGCGGCGTGTCGGCGGCGGGCCTGTGAGACCGACGCCTTCCTGTGGGCCGTGCAGGGCACCCTCGCTGCGGTCTTCGTCGTGGCGGGCGCGAGGCAGGCCATCCCGTCAAGGAGCACCCTGATCTCCAGGATGCCCTGGACGGCGGATTTCCCGGGGCGGCGATCCGTCTCATCGGGATCGCCGAGCTGGCCGGAGCGGCCGGGCTCGTCCTGCCCGCGGTCACCGGCATCGCACCGGTCCTGACGCCGCTGGCGGCGACCGGCCTGGCCCTGACCATGACGCTGGCCGCGATCTTCCATGCCCGGCGGCACGAGTACGCCGCGATTCCCCTCACGGTCGTCCTCTTCGTCGCCGCCGCGTTCACCGCGTGGGCCCGCTTCGGCCCCTACACAACGTGACCGGACTCTGGGACGCGCTGGCCGGGAAAGACGAAACCTGCGGCCCCCGTAGGCGTCGCCGCCGGGAGACCACAGGTCGCGATGAAAGTGGTGCGCCGCCAGGGACTCGAACCCCGGACCCGCTGATTAAGAGTCAGCTGCTCTAACCAACTGAGCTAGCGGCGCCCGCACCACAAGAGTAGCGGCTTCCGGAGGTGTTCCGCGCCATCCGCGGCCCCGCGCCGGGAAAACGGCGCGGCCAGATCAATCTGCATATGAGAGGGGCCGCGCCGGCATGGCGCGGCCCTTTCTCCATCCCGGCGAACCGTACCGGCGAACGATGCCGGCGAAACCGTGCCAGCGAAACCGTGCCGGCGAACCCGCGCCGGCGAACCGTGCCGTATGGACCGGTGCGGCGGACCGGAGCGCGGCCTTCAGGGCCAGGTGCCGTCCGGCCGCGGTGTCGTAGGGGCGATGATGCGCAGCCGCTCCAGGAGCGTGACGAACGTCGAGGCGTACGGCGACGGCGCGACGACCGAGGCGACCCGGTCCCAGTCCACCTGCTCCCGCATGGCGCGGACCATGGGCAGCAGCGAACCGTAGTCGCAGGCGTGCTCCGACAGCGGCAGTATCCAGGAGATCACAAGGTCGGTGGCTTCGAGGACGGGCAGGCTCAACGCGGCGGTGTTGATCGGCTCGGCTCTGGCGATCATGGCCTCGGTCACGGGCCTGTCGGCGAGCGAGAAGATCAGGTCGACGAGGACGCCCTCCTCGTCGAACGCCTTGACCAGCCAGTCCTCCGGTGGTTTCGCGGTCCGGAAACCCAGGCTCTCCAGGGTTTTCAGCGCGAGCGGGACGTCTTCCTCGACCAGGGCGAAGTCGACGTCATGTAGTGATGGCGCGGCGCCCCTCGCATAGCCGGCGCAGCCTCCGGCCAGCGCGAACCGCACCCCGGCCTCCTTGAGACCGGCCCCGGCGCGCTTGAGCGTCTCAAGGATCGCGTCGGTGACTTCGTGACTGTGACTACCCACTTACGTCGCTTGCCCAGCCATGTTCGGCGCAAACAATCCAGGGTAGAGCGCGCTCATGACCGAGACCCTCCAGGAGATCAAGCGTGAGTACGAGGGCGAGGACAACCGTCCCCTGGCCTCGTACACACGAGTTCTCGCGGTGTACGGCGGGGCCGTCGCGGCGCTGCTCGCCGCGGCGAAGCTGACGGGCCGCAGGCCCCCCGAGAACATCAAGGCGATGGACCTCATGCTGATGGGGCTGTTCACGCACCGGCTCTCGCGCACGCTTGCGAAGGACCCGGTCACCAGCCCCATCCGCGCTCCCTTCACCCGCTATGAGGGCCCCTCCGGCCCGGCGGAGCTCAAGGAGAAGGTCCGCGGCCACGGGTTGCGGCACGCTGTGGGCGAGCTGCTGACCTGCCCGTTCTGTCTGGCCCAGTGGGTGGCGACCGGATACGCGGCGGGCACCGTGTTCTTCCCCAGGGTGACCCGGCTGGCCGGGGCCACCATGGCGGCCGTGGCGATCTCCGACTGGCTCCAGCTCGCGTACGCGCGCCTGATGAAGGCCGCGGAGTGAGCGAGGCGGGAAAGCGGACATGAGTGAGGTGCTCGAACCTCTGGAGAACACCGGCGAGAGCCGCAAGGAGCGCGTCGACCGCGAGCTCGGCGAGCTGCTGCAGGGCCTGCGGGTGGCCGCGACGGGCGTGCAGGTGCTGTTCGCGTTCCTGCTGACGCTGCCGTTCTCCTCCGGCTTCGGAAAGATCGATACGACCGGGAACTGGCTGTTCTACCTGGCGGTCGTCAGCGCGGCGGTCGCGTCGATCTGCACGATCGCCCCGGCGACCCAGCACCGGATCCTGTTCCGGTCGGGGCTCAAGGAGCTGCTGCTGCACCGGGCCAACCGGCTGGGCGTGGCCGGCGGACTGGCCCTGGCGGTGTCGATGAGCTGCTCCACCGCCCTGGTGCTGGACGCGCTGACCAGCCCGGGGCCCGCCGCGCTGATCGGCGCGGGCGTGGCGCTGCTGTGCGCCTGGCTGTGGTTCGTCCAGCCGCTCCTGTCGCTGCGCCTGGTCGACAACGACTAGAAGCCAAGAACGGCTAGAAGCCAAGAACGACCAGAAGCAGAGCGCGGAAGCAGAACGCGACCGCGGCGGCCGCGCTCCCGTATGCCTCGCGTCAGCTCAGCTCCCTGGAGCGCCGTTCTCTGAGGCGGGGCAGGATCCGCGTCGAGTAGAACTCGAAGAACCCCTCCTGCTCCGTGCCGATCTGCGCGATGTAGACCTCGTCGAAGCCGGCGTCCACGTGCGCGCGGATCGCGCTCAGATGTGCCTCCGGAGAGGGCCCGCAGGGCGTCGACCGGGTGGCGGCCTCCTCCGTGACGAGCTGCGCGAGCTGCTCGAAGTGCCGCGGCAGCGGCAGGAGCTGGGCGGCCTCGCCGGGGATCCCCTGGTTGGGCCAGAGCCTGTGGACGGTCTTGCGCGCCTCGGCCTCGTCGTTCGCCCAGCACACCTTCAGCCCGGCCGCGCACGGCCTGCCCTCGCCGCCCGCCTTGTGGAACGCCTCGACCATGTCGGCGGCGGGCGCGGTGTGGATGTAGCCGTCGACGGCCTCCTCCAGCATGCGCTGCCGCTGCTCGGCCGGGGGCCACTGATCGCCCAGGATGTGCTCGTTCAGCGCCTCGCCGGTGCCGACCCCCAGGCGGAACCCGCCGTCCAGCAGGGTCTGGGCTGTCGCGGCGGCCTGGGCGATGATCGCCGGGTGGACGCGGATGATGGGGCAGGTGACCGCGGTGGTCACCGGCAGCGACGTGGCCTGCGAGACGGCTCCGATGACGGACCATACGAACGAGCTCTCGCCCTGCTCGTCCAGCCAGGGGTGAAAGTGGTCGGAGATCCACAGCACCTCGAAGCCGGCTTCCTCGGCGAGTTTCGTCTGCCGTACGAGCTCCTTGGAATCATGCTCCTCACTGGACAGGAAATATCCGAAAGTCGTCATGCATCGCCAGATGCCTGGATATTGTCAAGCAAACGTAACAATGGGTGCTTCGGCGGCAAATTCGATCGGTGCCAGGGCTCGATGATGTTACGAGACCCTTTGCAGGGGCAGTGGAGGGCCATGGCTACTCTGCTTTGGATCATCGCCGTGGTACTGGTCATCGCCGGGATCTACGTCATCCTGGCCCGTCGGGACATCCTCTGGG
>Ga0164243_10006739_pt1 | contig 17330 bp, 17 predicted proteins | sample OricompcompostOP_FD_108781 | JGI IMG/M metagenome (GOLD analysis project Ga0164243, IMG submission 108781) | Organic Plus compost microbial communities from Emeryville, California, USA - Original compost - Organic plus compost (OP) | ecosystem: Engineered > Solid waste > Mixed feedstock >... | reverse complement strand
GTACGTCACGGGCGCGGCCGTCTTCGACGCCGGGCGCCCCGACGCGGGGGAGGTGACCCTTTGGGACGCGGCGACCGGTCGGCCTCTCTGGTCGCACAAGGGGCTCACGGGGGCGGTGGGGTGCGTCGCGTACGCCCCCGGCGGCGGGCTCGTCGCCTCGGGGGGTGTCGACGGGGTCGTGAAGTTCTGGGGGGCGGACGACGGGGTGGAGGCGTTCGCGGCGGACTTCGGGCACGGGCGAGCCGACCGCGTCTTCTCGGTCGCGTTCGCGCCGGCCGGGGCGACCCTGGCGGTCGGACTTGGGGGTCGCGGACCGGACGCGCGCTGGGGGGCGCTCCAGTTGCTCGACGTGGGGGAGACGTCCGCCCGGGCTGTCCAGGCCCTCCACGGCACCTCGCCGGTCACCTGCGTCGCCTTCTCGCCCGACGGCCGCCTGCTCGCCGCCGGCGCCGGCGACGGCGTCGTCCGCCTCTGGGAGGCCGCGAAGTGCCTCCCCGGCGGCGCCGAGCGCCCGGCGCTCGCCGGCCTGGGCCGCGACTCGCGGAGTCCCGTCGGCGACCTCGACGCTCGGACCGCCGGGCCCGCGCCGGCCGAACGGCCCTTGAACCCGCCGTGAGACGGGGCGGGTACGCGGCACGCCCCGGTCAGGACGCCTGTTGCGGACCGTCGAGCCTCTCCAGGAGCCATCGGGCACCGCGACGTATGCCCTCTGAAGCGGTGGCGTCCTCCAGCCTTTCGGCCGCCGCGGCGCGGGACCAGGTGTTGTCGCCGATCGCCTCGAATAACGTTTCCGCATGAACCAGGCGCAAGTCCATGCACCTGTCGTCATGGAACCAATATCCCGTCTCCCGCTCGATCGCCCGTCGGACCGCTTCGGCCGCGGGCGCCGCCGCGGCGACGAATCTCTTTAAAGACTTACTCGCGCAATACCGCTCGCGGGGGTCGTCCGAGCCTAGCGCCTCGATGAGGGTCGGGAGGATCGCGTCGGCGAAGCGGGGGAACTTCCCCAGCCATTGGATCGCGTGGTTTCGACCCAGACCTTCTTCACGCCTTGCGGATTCCAGCAGGATGGGGACGATTTGGGGGGCCAGTTCCTCACTCAGTCGTTCGGAAACGCGCATGGCCGAGGTCGCGGCCTTGAGCCGGACGCGGGTGTCTTCGTCGAGGATCAGGGCTTTGATCAAACGCTCGACGGGGGCACCGGCCTCTTTGATGAACCAGAGCCGGAAGGCGGCCAGGCACCGAGTCTCTGGATCCGGCGAGGTGGCCGCGGCTGTCAGGAGCGCGAGGAGCCGGTCGCGCGCCTCGGGCGATTTCGGGCGGTAGTCCGAGCGATGGATCAATTCCGCCAGGGATCGATCGTCGTGCGGTTCGGCCATGCGCGACCAGTGGGTCGCCCGGCGGGCTGTCCGCGGGACAAGGGGGGACCGGATCGGGTCGTTGAATGCCCCGCCGATCGTAACACAAACGGTGGGGGGCCTGGGACGTCACCAGAGGCCGGGCACGAGCCGGTAGCGCACGCTCTGCGTATAGTCGGTATAGCCCGAGAGGTCTCGACGGAGCATCGACTCCTCGTCGACGATGCGGAACATCAGGAGCGGCACGTGCAGCAGGCTGACGACCAGTCCCCAGTATGAGCCGAGCGCCAGCGGGATGCCGACGAGCAGGAACAGCACGCCGACGTACATCGGGTGCCGCACCAGGGCGTAAGGGCCGGTGGAGATCACGCGTTGGCCCTCCATCACGCGGACCGTCGAGGCGCCGTAGCTGTTCTCGCGGAAGACGCGGAGGTCGATCAGGAGCCCGAGGGCGACGAGGGCGTTGCCGAGCACCGAGACCCAGACCGGGACGTGCGACCAACCGAAGCGGTGGTCGAGCACGGAGACGACGACGAGCGCGACGAAGCCGGCGAAAAAGACCGAGATCAGCGCCTTCTGCGCCGGCCGCGTCTCCGCCTGGGGGCCCACCCTGATCCGCCGCGCGAGCAGCGCGGGGTCCTTGACCGCGAGGTAAACGCCGATGACGTTGGTGAAGGCCGCGTAGACGGCCAGGAAGGCCCAGCCGCGCGGGTAGTCCAGCGTCCCGGCCGCGCCGAAGACGACGGCCCCGAACACGACGAGCCCGATGACGGCGGTCATGAGCGTGCGGACGGCGAGTTTCATCACGTCCTCCCTGGGTTCAGGGAACCGGTTTCGGCCGCGGCGTGGCCCTTCATCGCTCGGATCCAGAATTCGACGGCGTCGGCGTCCGCGCGCGCCAGCGTGCCGGTAGGCGCCCCCAGCACGCGCTCGATCGCGTCGACGAAGGCCGAGTGGAGGGCGAGCACCTCGTCGGTGAAGCGGCGCTCGTCCGGGTCGCGGGGGAAGGCGAGCATCAGCCTCGCGTGGGCGACGCCCAACGCGTTCGCCAGCGCCAGGACGGTCTCGCCGGCCTGATCGGGGAAGGGGGTCGTGAAGACGCCCTCGCGCACCCCTTGCCGGGCGATCTCGGCGATCAACGGGGCGCGCCAGGCGGTCGTCGCCGCCTCGACCTTCTGGCGGACGACGGCGTTGCTGTCGTCGTACCAGACCTGGAGCAGGTCCATCACCAGCGCCTGCCGTTCGACCCGCATCCGGTCGAGCGTCTGGAAGTAGGCGCGCAGCTTCTCGGCCGCCGACAACTTCGGGTCGCGGACGATCGCCGAGAGCGCCGCCACGGACCCCTCCTTGATCCGCTCCACCAGCGCGTCGAGCACCTCCGGCTTCGACCCGAAGTAGTGGTAAAACGCGCCGCTCGACATCCGGAGTTCCGCCAGGATGTCTTGAATCGTCATCCGCTCGTAGCCCTTGGTGACGACGAGCCGCTGCGTCACGTCGAGGATCTTGTTTCGCTTGGCGTCCCACTCTTCCGGCTTGACCGTACGGGCCATCGACGACACCCCTCAATTAATAGACCGACTCTCGGTTTATTAACCCGAGGGGGCCGAGCTTGTCAAGGCCGCATAAGGGATCGTCTGTACGAACCAAGGCGTTGGCAAGACGGGGGAACCCCGGGCCGGGGGCGGGTGTCTGGTGGGAGGGCGGTGTGTCGCGGATCAGGCCGAGGGGGGCTGTAAGGTGCCGGCGGAATACGAGATCCGGGCGGACTTCGACCGGGAGACAGTCACCGTCTACCAGGCGTATCCGCCGGCGATCGCCGACGCCGCGCTGTCGGCCCAGAGGTTCGTCCCGCCGTTCTCGACCCAGCGCATGACCTGGATCAAGCCGTCGTTCCTGTGGCTCATGCACCGGAGCGGTTGGGGCCTGAAGGGGGGGCAGGAGAGGGTTTTGGCCGTGAGGGTCACGCGCGCCGGGTGGGAGAAGGCCCTCTCGCTCGCGGTGTTAACCTCTTACTCTCCTTCGATTTTCCGCTCGGCGGCGGACTGGGAGTCGCAATTCCGGGCGGCCCGGGTCCACCTGCAATGGGACACCGAGCGGTCGCTCCGCGGGGCCGGCCTGCCCTATTTCAGCATCCAGGTCGGCCTGAGCCGGCACGTCATCGGCGAGTACGTCGAGGAGTGGGTCACCCGGATCGAGGATTACACGCCTCGGGTGCGGAAGATTTACGACCTGTTGCAGTCCGGCCAGGCCGACCGGGCGAAGCGGCACCTCCCGCCGGAGAAGGTGTATCCGGTCGGTCCCGAACTGGCCCGGCGGCTCCTCATCGTCCGCCGCGTTTAATCTGAGGAAGGCCCCGCCCGGCCGTAACCGGAAGCGGGGCATGGCGTTTGTCTTTCACCTGGGTCCGGGTGGGTCTGACGAAACCGGAAGCCAGGGGTGGCGGGCTGCGTATTCGTATTTCTGATTGAGCGTCTGATGGTATTCGGCGCGCAACCGATACCGCTCGGTGTCGGCCTTCGGGGCCCGATGCGCCAGCAACCCTTCCAAGGCGAGGCGGTTGACCACGCCCCGCTGTCGATGATTCTGTGCCAGGGCGCGGAGCCTCTGCCTCCGCTGGTCCATTCGGTGCAGACCGACAAGGCCCCCGAACGCGATTCCCAGAACCGCCACGGCGTTCATCAAGGTTCGGACACGGATCTTCGGAACGCGCATGGGCCGGTCTCCGAGGGATTTCGTCGGCTCGTACCCCAGAGCGCGCGGTTTGCGAAGATCGCGGGCCTCCCCCTTACGAGCCGAGTTCTTTAACCCCCATGACACAAGAAGGTGTGGCATTGAGTGGTCCGCCATTCCGATTTGCGGGGTGGATCTTGGCAAATTCGGCAGTCTGGGGACGATGGCGACCCCGCAAATCGAGATGGGTGGACCACGGACCCGCCCCTGAGCGGCCCGACATCGCGGGCCGGCGCGGACGCCCTTGGGTTTCAGGGGACGCGATGAGCGGGATTAGCGGGGCGCGGCGGGGCCGCTCGGGCGGGGGTGGAGGGCGACGCCTTTGATCGTGACGTCCTCGAAGGGGCGGAACTGGACCCGGAATTCGCGGATCTGGTCGGGGGGGAGGGGGAATTCGGCGTCGATCAGGTCGATCACCCATTTCTCGTCGCCGTCCGACCCGGCCGAGTAGGTGACGGCGGGGTAGTCCTTGCCGTCGCGGCCGACCGCGACGATGCGCCGGTCGTGTCCGAAGCGGTTGTGGGCGACCGAGAAGACCGTCATCGACTGTCCCCGCGACTCGTAGGGGCGGGCCCGGCCGAAGCTGAACTTGCGGCCGTTGACGAACTGACCGACCCCGCCCCTGCCGTCGTTCGACACCTCGGTCTTCCACGGCCCGGCGGCGAGCCGGACCCGGACCTCGCCGGTCGCCGGGTCGCCGGTGAAGACGGCCTCGTAGTACTCCAACCCCGGCGCGTCCCGGCCGTCCTTCGCGGGCCGGCCCCCCCAATAGAAGGCGGTCGGGGTCGGGTTCCAGCGGATCAGGTCGTCGGGTTTCAGGCCGGACGAGCGGAGCAGGATCACGCGGGCCTTGTCGCCGTCGGGGCCCTCGGTCTTGCGCCCGATCGTGTCGACGGGCGCCTCGGCGAGCGGGGTGCCGTCGGGCTTCCACCAGGTCTTCGGGCCGGTCGGGACCGTGGAGACCCCGACCACCTCGACCGACTCGCCGAAGTGGAACGACGCGCGGTAGCGTCCGTTATCATCGGCCGGACGCGCGGGCTCCGGCGGCGCCGAGCGCGTCCGCACCCCGAGTCCGATCCCCCCCGCGACGACGCTGACGAGCAGCAGGGCCGCCGCCCGTGCCGCAAGACGTTGCAAAAACATGGCTTGGGAAACTCCTTCGGCCAACGCAGCGGTCGTATTCGGGACGTCGACGGCGATCGGTCCGCCCGCTGCGACGCGGACCGCCGCCCGTACCGTGGCGTGCGTCCAACCCTGAGAGACGGCCGCCGAGGCGGCGTTCGGGGTGAGCGCGGCGGCCAGGGTCGCGACCGACGGACCCACGCCGCGGCGGGTCAACCGTTCGCGGAGCCGCTCGCGCGCCCGCCCGAGCCGGGATTGCACCGTCCGGACCGGACAGCCGAGCCGCCGGGCGGCCTGTTCGTGGGTCAGCCCTTCCAGGTGGCAGAGGAGGACCGGCAGCCGGAACCGCTCGGGGAGTCGGGCCAACTCCTGGTAAAGCTCCGCCCAGGTTTCGGACCCGTCCGGGCCGTCCCCCCCTTCGCACCGGACCGCTTTTGCCTCCGCGCCCCGGCGTTCGCGTACCCGCCGCCTCGCGGCGTCGAGCCGCGCCCGGGCCGCGGTCCGCGTGGCGACGCCGTAGAGCCAACCCGCGAGCGAGTCGGTCCGCCGGACCGAACGCGCCTGGCGCGCCAGCACGAGGAAGACCGCCTGCGCGGCGTCTTCGGCGTCGTGGCGGTTCCCCAGGGTCCGCCGGCAGACGTGAAGCACCATCGGCCCGTGCCGCTCGACCAGCGCGGCGAACGCCGCCTCGGCCTCGTCGGCCGTCCCGTTGCGGAACCGGTCCAACAGCGGCCCGTCGGACACCCCCGCCGCCGTCCCCGTCTGGAACAGGGCGGACAGGTCTTTCAGGACGGCCGCAGGTGATCCGTTCGCCAAAGCCCCCGCCTCCCCGTCTGATCTCCGTCGGGCGGGTCGAGAGTCTCCCGCCCCCGCCTTACGAGGAATAGTGTCCGCCGGCGCCGCCGATCGCCCCAACTTTTTTTGAGGGACGTCTCCGATTCGCGGCGGGGGACGGCCCGACGGGTTGTCCGCGGCGTGCGGCCGGGGTATCAACGGGGTTCGGAAATGTTTCCGGGTGCCGATGCGTGGGGGTGAACCGAGCCGTGTGGATCGTGCGAGGCGTGATCGTCATTGCGGCCTGCGGCGTGTTCTTCGGAGGCGTCGTCGTCCTCACTTCCGCGCCCTTCGGTCCGACGGGCGGGGGCGAGTGGCCCGTCCTCCCGGCGCGCGACGCCGGCCCGAGCCCGTTCCGGGGCTGGTCGACGCGGAGGAAGGTCCTCGCGCTCGTCTTCGGGCTCGTCGCGGCCGGTTGCGTGGGGTTGGTCGGGTTCGCGGTCGGGGCGATCCATCACCAACTGTCGACGTGGCGACAAGAGATCCACGCCGCGACCGTCAGGCTTCGGCCGGTCCTGAGCGAACCCCGCTTCGGGAACGTCGAGGCCGTCTTCTCGTCCGACGCGGAGTGTTGCCTGATCGGCACGGTCGATTCCCGTGAGCATTATCGGGACCTGGAGGGCCGGATCCGATTCCTGTTCGGCGACGAGGAGGCCCGTGTCATGATGAGGGGCGTCGAGGTCGCCCGGGAATTGCCTTCGGCCGGTAACGCCCCGGACGGGCTTCCAGAAAGAAAGTGGGAATAGGCGACCGCCCGGCCGGCTCTATTGGGGTAAGTCGAACGTCGAGGGGGCCGGGACGATGGCGGACAAATCGGGGGACGCGGACTTCCTGGGGCCGCTCAACACGCTCTGCCAGGTCGGGGTGGTCGGCGACCTTTCGGACGGGCAACTCCTCCGAAGGTTCGCCGCCGCCGCGCCGGGCGGGGGGGCGGAGGAGGCGTTCGCGGCACTGGTCGGCCGACACGGGCCGATGGTCTTCCGCGTCTGCCGCCAGGTGCTCGGCGACACGCACGACGCGGAGGACGCCTTTCAGGCGACGTTTCTGCGGCTCGCCCGCAAGGCCGGCGCGGTCCGCCAGGGGGATTCGGTGGCGGGCTGGCTCCACCGGGTCGCGCGCCGGGTCGCGCTGAGGGCCAAAGACGACGCGGCGCGGCGGCGGGCGCGCGAGAGCGAGAGGCGGAATGCGCCGACGGCGGGGGCGGAACCCGTCGTCGAGGAAGAGGCGTCGGGGCGCTGGCCGGAGGTCCACGAGGAGGTCGCACGGCTGCCGGAGGCGTACCGGGCGGTCGTCGTGCTCTGCTACCTGGAGGGCCTGACCACCGGGGAGGCGGCCCGGCGACTCGGGTGCCCGCAGGGGACGGTCTTATCCCGGCTCTCGCGGGCGCGGGAGCGGTTGCGGGGTCGTTTAGCCCGCCGCGGCCTGGCGGCGCCGGCCGGGTTGTTCAACCTGGGACGCGGGGCGGCGGACGCCGTGCCGTCGGCGTTGGCGAAGGCGACGGTTCGGGCCGCGACGCGGGCCGCGGCCGGCGGGGTCGTTTCGGGTCTGGTCGGCGGTTTTTGCACGGGAGGGATGGATTCGATGATTTCGGGGAAGCTCAAGCTCGGACTTTACGCCCTGTTCACCACGGCCGCCATGGCGCTCGGGACGGGCCTGGTCGTGGCCCAGTTCGCGGACGGGAAGGGGCCCGGGGCCGGACGTCCGCCCGGTAACGCGGCGGAAAAAGCCCCCGACGATCCGCCGCCGGCTGCGAAGGCGGCAGCCGTCGGGCCGAAGAAGGCCGACGATTGGCGGGTGAATATCCCGGGTTTCCCGGAATACTCGGAGAGACTGACCCGTGAACAATTGGAAAGGCTGTCGGCTCTTTCCGGCGGCGTCGGTCGCAAACAGATTTCGGCGACCGTGTTTAACTCGCTCGTGGTGGTGCATTCGCCAGACGGGTCGATGATCAACGTTCTCAGAGCGGACGGGAATCAGGGGTGGCAAAGCTACCGAATCCCTCTTGGGGTGAAGGTCCACGATTTGACGACAAACCATCTCGTCGCATTGGGGTTTTCCGGCCCGGACGTCCGCGAACTGGCCGTCTTTAGTCGATACCACGGCTATTGGGTCCGACATCTCCTGGACCCGCCGGTCAGCGGGGAAGTCGTCCCGGAAGTGAGCGATAACGTCGCGTGGTACCGGATCGGGAATGTGGTTCACGCCTTCAGCAGCGGCGGAGGCCGCTGGGACACCCTGCGGTTGCCTGATCCCGAGAACACCCTTGTCCAGATGAACCAGGGCGTCCTCATGGCCCAGAGCGGTGAAACGCTGTTCGTTTTCAGCACGGTGACGGGGAAGTGGAGCGAGGGTGTTGATTGCCGGCCGGTCTCCCGATAGCCGCAACGCGACGACGGGCCGCGGCGGCGGCCCGTCGTCGTTGCGTTTTTCGACGGCAATCAAGGCCGGTCGGGCGGGGGGACGACGAACGGCGGGGCGGGCTTGAACTGGGAGGAGCAGTTGCCGATGTGGGCGTCGCGGTCGACCTTCAGGTCGAGCTTCTTCACGGGGGCGCCGGGGGAGAAGTCGAGCTGCTTGAGTTCGACCCAGACGAGGTTCGGGTTCAGGCTCGACTCGAAGTAATAGACGAGGTTCGTGAGGTCGCAGACCGTCCGCCAGCGGGTCGGGCTGGTGTTCGGGCGGTCGGGGTCGGGGGTGGAGAAGGGCTGGGCCATGTTCCGCATGACGCTGAGGATGCCGGCGACGCACTCGCGGTAGTCGGCCGGCGGCGGGAGGTGCTTCAGGTAGTAGGCGCCCCGGACGAAGCGGTCGGCGGCCGCGGTGGTGCCGGGGCGGGGCTCGTCGCCGGCGAACCCGCGGTAGCGCTTCAGCCGGGCGAGTTGCTGGTCGAACGGGGGGGAGTTCGTCATCACGGTGTAGTCGCGGCCGTGGTAGACCTTCGGCGCGCCGCCGACGTATTCGATCACGGCCGAGTCGCCGGTCGGGTCTTCGATCGCGAGGTGGCAGGTCACGCGCTTGCCGTCGAACGTCGCGCCGACGAGCTGGAAGGCGTTCGACTCGGTGAACGCGACGGCCTCGGCGACGGTCGCGAAGTTGTCGAGGTAATACTGGAGCCAGAGGGCGACGTTCAGGCCGGGCCGGCGCCCGTCGCGGGGGCCGTAGTCGGCCTCGGCGAGCCAGAGCAGGTGGCCGGCCAGCCCTTTCTCGTTCAGGCCGTCGGACGCGGCCGCGACGTTGGCGACGACGCTGCCGTACTTCGCCGTCCAGGCCAGCGTATTTTTGCCGGTCATGCCGTCGCGCGGGATGCCGCGGGGGAGGACCCACAGTTCCTCCAGCATCGGCATGAACCAGTCCATGTTCCGGCCGACGACGACCGCCTTGCCGTTGTCGGCCCAGAGGACCCGGCTACACGCCCGGGCGCCGGCCGCCCCGACGCCGAAAACGGCCCCGGCGGCGAGCGCCGCGGTCAAAACACGGGAACGGAATGACATGGTCGTCGCCTCGACAGGACTCGGGGCCGGTCGGTGGTCGCGCGCCGGCCGTCCGGCGCCGCGCAAAGGGGTGCCCCGCTCTTGGTTACTTTAGGGCGCCGCGCGGGCCCTGGCGAATCGGGGCGGGCGGCCTCACCACTCGGCCTTCGGCCCGTAGCGCGCCTTCAGCCACTTCTTGAAGGTCGTGGAGAGTTTGCTCCGGGGCGAGCAGTGCATATGGCTCCATAGGCCGTGGGCGAAGTCGCCGACGTCCTCACCGGGCTTCAGGGGCCAGGAGGTTTCGTTGAGGAAGAGTTGGGCGGTGTCGTACTGGCGGATGAAGTGGTCGAAGTGGGCGCGGTAGATCCGGTCCTTGTTGCGGCGGAAGCAGCGGGTCGCGACGAACTCGGCGAAGGTCTTCCCCGTCCGCCGCATGAGCGGCTTGCCGTGGCGGGGGAGGAGGTAGACGCCGTACTCGTGCGCGGATTCGTCCGTCGGGTCGAGCGGGTCCCAGCCGTACCGGTCGCCGCCGGACGTGGAGGCGAAGAGGATCAGGCGGCGGACGCGGTCGACGTTGGGGCCGAAACTCATCCGAATCTCGTCGTCCGGCCAGTCGCGCACCCCGTAACCGCGGTTCAGGCGGGCGAGGTCATAGTCGTCGTAGGTCTTCGGGTAGCCGGGCGAGGCGACGGTGGCCTCATCAATGTTTTCGAAGGTCCCCGGGCCGAACCGGAGGACGAACCGGCGGTAGCTTTCGGGGAGCAGGAAGCCCGAATTGTGTTCGAATTCGTCGAGCGCCGAGGCGTCCGGCAGGGGGACGGAATCGTCGTTGACCTCCAGCCGGATCGTGTCAAAAACCTCGTTCTCGGGGCCTTCGAACCTCGGCCCCTGCGGGTTGGCGATCCGGGGGCTGGTCGGGGCGACCGGCTCCCAGCGCACCTCGTGCGGTCCGGGCTCCTTCCAGTCGACGCGCGCCGCGGCCTCTTCGAACCGCCGGATCTCCTCCGACTCCCGCCTCGACCCGGCGGTCCAGACCCGCATCTCGACTTCGCCCGCGTCGGTGAGGCAGGAGTACAAGACCCCGTCGTGATCCTCGTCGAGCCGGGTCGGCGGCTGGAGCAGCGTGAGGACTTTCTCCGACGGCTCGCCGTTCTTTTGGGACATGGCCACCCCTTTCTCCTCGTCGGTTCAAGACGCCGCCGGCCGCCCCATGACCCGACAGCGTCCTCGGCCCGGCGGGGCGACGTTCGCCGGTCCCAAAGAACCCGTGTACCCCCTGCACGCCGGGGGCATCGGGTGCGAGACTGTCACGAGGGGACGGTACCCGCCGGGGGGCGTCACGTCAAAGGGGGACGCATGCTTTTGATGCTCGAAGACGACCGGGAGCGGATCGAACGGTTCACCGCGGCCCTCAAATCGGTCGACCCGTCGTTGCGCCTGGTCGTCTGGCGGAGCGCCCGGGCGATGGTCCGCGAGGTCGGGCCGTTCCTCCCCTCCGCCCGGCTCATCTCGCTCGACCACGACCTCGAACCCCAAGAGGGCGACTCGGACGACCCCGGCGACGGCATCGAGGTGGCGAAGTTCCTGGCGGAACGGCCCCCGGTCTGTCCGGTGATCGTCCACTCCAGCAACGGCACGCGCTCGGACTGGATGGTCGGCGAGTTCGAGTTGGGCGGCTGGGACTTCAAGCGGGTCGCGCCGATCGGCGACGACTGGATCGAAGCCTACTGGCGGGTCGTCGTCAAGAAACTCTTGAAGCGTTAACCGATCCGGCGTGTCGTCGACCGCCCGTCACCGGCGCCTTGTCCGAACCGGTCGGCTATATTACAAAAGTAGGAGCTAAACGACTCCCGTGCGTCGCCCCTTGGTCAGGAGCCGAGCGATGCGGAAACGCGCCGGTCTGACGCTCATCGAGGTGTTGGTGGTCGTGGGGGTGATCGGCCTGCTCGCCGCGTTGATCCTGCCGGCGGTGCAGTCGGCGCGGGAGTCGGCGCGGCGGACGCAGTGCGTGAACAACCTGAAGCAACTGGTCCTCGCCGCGCAGAGCTACCACGGGAGCATGGGGAGCTTTCCCAGTTGCCTCTACCTGCACCCGGCGTATTCGAAGGCGGGCCGGGCGTGGAACAACGCGGGATGGCTCGCCCTGATGCTCCCGCAGCTCGATCAACAGCCGCTCTATAGCGCGATCAACTTCGAGATCATGTGGGGCTCGACGCCGGTCACCGGGCCGTGGGGGACGGCCTGGTCGCCCAAGGTTTACGGCGAGCAGAACGCGACGGTGCGGGCGGCGGTCGTCGACACGTTCGGCTGCCCGTCGGACCCGAGCCCGAGGGTCGACGCCCTGAACGCCGACGAGGTGATGGGCCGGGAGGCGGCGGGGACGTCGTACGTCGGGAACGTCGGGAGCAACTGCCTCGACCGGGCCGTCAACGGGTTCCCGTGCGCCGACCCGATGCTCGGCGACCTGACCGGCGGCAACGGGGTCTACTGGCGCCACGGCTCGCGGGTCTCGGCGGCCGAGGTGACCGACGGCCTGTCGAACACGTTCATGGCCGGCGAGCAGGTCATGGCGGCCTCGCAGTGGAACGCCTGGGTCCACGCCAACCAGTCGCTCGCCTCGACGGCGCTCCCGCTGAACTACGTCGCCCCCCGGGGCATGACCAACTGGGTCTGGACCTACAGCTTCCGCAGCCGCCACCCCGGCGGCGCGAACTTCGGGCTCTGCGACGGCTCGGTCCGGTTCGTCAAAGACTCGGTCGCCTTCGGCGTCTACCAGGCCCTCAGCACCCGGGCCTCGGCCGACGCGGCGGGCGCGGGCGAATGACTTCGGGGGAGGGGGCCATGCGGTGGGAATTGCGACGCGCCTGGCCGGGTCTGGCGGCCTTCGCCGCCCTCGCGTCGGGGTGCGGGGCCGGGTCGGACATGGCGGCCGTCTCGGGGAGGGTGACCTACCGGGGCGCCCCGGTCGTCCACGGCGCCGTCGCCTTCCTCCCCGCCGACGGCCGCGGCACGCCCGCGACCGGCATGACCGACTTCGACGGCCGGTACACCCTCCAGACCCGCAGCCCCGGCGACGGCGCGCGCGTCGGCGACTACCTCGTCACGGTCTCGGCCCGCAAACTCCCCCGCGGCACCATGCCGCTCGCCGGACACCTGCCGACGAAGAAAACCAAGACCGAATTTCTCGTGCCCGCGAAGTACGAACGGCCCGAAAGCTCGGCGCTGACCGCGACCGTCCGCCCGGGGTCGAACGACATCCCGCTCACCCTCGACTGACGCCGAAAACCACTTCCTACTTGACATCCGTACACAAATCGGGAAACTGGTGCGCGACGCCTTTCCGGTTTCGACGTGTGTGGAGGTCATTGCCGTGTGGCCCGTCGGTCGGTCCGGCCGCGATGTGGTCATGTCGACGCGCTTTCAAAGGCCCGTTAGTCTATCGGCGGGCGGGCGGGGCGTGCGCCCTTGCCGCCGTTTCCCGTACGGATTGCGGGGAGACGCGGGGCCCGTCCGCGGGCGAAAGTTTTCACGGGCTTTCAATTAAGGATCAACGGCCATGTTCGCGAACCGGATTGTGGCGTCCGTTGCGTTGCTCGCGACCCTGAGCGGGTCGGCGGTCGCGCAGGAGGAGGCGGAGCCGACGGTGCTGAAGGCGGAGCGGGCGGGTGCGGGGGCCCTGGCGTTCTCGCCGGACGGGAAGCGGCTGCTGGCCGGGGGGAGTTACAAGGACAAGACGTACCTCTGGGACGTGAAGGCCGGCAAGCCGGCCGCGACGCTGAACGACTGCGGCGACGTGATGAAGACGGCGGCCTTTTCCCGCAACGGGGCGCTCGCGGTGACGGTCGGGCTCGACACGGGCTCGTCGCGCTGGCGGGTCGTGCTTTGGAACGGCCGGAACGGCAAGCGGATCGGCGAACTGCCGCCGAACTCGGGGTGGTCGGCGGCGGTCGCGCCGAACGGCCGGGTGCTCGCGGTCGCCGCGCTGGGGCCGCGGGTCGACTTCTACCAGCTCCCGGGCGGGCAACCCCTGGAGGACGAGAAGCTCGCGCTCCCCGGGTCGGCGGAGCGGATCGCGTATTCGCCCGACGGGCGGTCGCTGGTGGCGGTCTTGGACCGGTCGATCCTGATCTTCGACACCGGGTCGGGGGAGCAGAAGGGAACCTTGGAGCCGGCCGCGCCGGTCAAGTCGCTCGCGTTCGCACCCAACTCACGGTTCCTGGTGACCGGCCTGGAGAACGGGAACGTGACCTGCTGGGACCTGGCGACGGGGGCGTCGGCCTGGAACAAGGAGTGGCACGAGAAGGAGGTGCGCGGGGTGGCCGTTTCGCCCGACAACAAGGTCGCCGCCTCGGCCGGCCAGGACGGCACCGTCCGGTTCCACGTCCTGCGGACGGGGCGTGAGTTCCGGGTCATCAAGGGGAAGGTGGGGGGCTTCGAGTCAGCCGCCTATTCGCCCGACGGCAAGACGTTCGCCGCCGGCTTCGGCAGCGGCGTCGCCCTCTGGCCGTCCTCCCCGCCCGACGGCGAGAAGCCGGCCGCGGGGTCTTCCGAGCCGGAGTCGACCGACCAGCCCAAGCCGGCCGACCGCCCCAAAGGGAAGCGCCCCAAGGGCGCCCGTTCGAAGACGTCTCCGAAACCGTGACCGCCGCCTTTGCGTGAGAGCCTGACGAATCCGTCGCGACGTCGCGACACGCCTGCGGGCATCGGCCGCGTGCGCCGGTCGCCTTTCCCCCCCTCGCCGTTTTATGAGGTTTGCGAGCGATGACCATCGACGTGACGTGCCGCTGCGGCAAGGTTCTGAAGGTCGACCCCCGGCACGCCGGCAAGAAGGGCCGTTGCAAGTCGTGCGGCGTGACCCTACAGATCCCCGCCCTCGCCGCCGCGGCCGTTCCCGACGCGCCTCCCCTCATCGAACCCCTCGTCGTCGACGACGAAGCGGAGGCCCTTAACGACGCCTTCACGGGTCTATCAACCGACGAGGACGGGGTGGTCAACGACGACTCGGTCCGCGCCCCGCTTCCCCCTCTTCCGCCCCCGCCGCCGATCGTTCCGGTCGCGACCGCCCCGCCGAAGCCGGCCGCAACAGGGGTGCCGGTGGAGCCGTGGTATTACCGATTCTTGAACGGGCTGGCGATGTTCATTTTCGCCGTCGGCGTCGGGATCGGGACGTGCGGCCTCATCCTGGGCTTCGTGGGATTATTCACGGCCCCTCCGGACAGCGACCTGGCGCGGTCCGGCGGTTCCGTTTTCCTCACGGTCTGGTCCGGGACCTTGCTGCTCTCATCCCTGTTAACCTCCGCACCCATCATGCTCGCCGTCGACGCCGCGCGCAACCTCCGCGCGATCCGCTATCAGCGATAAAGAAGGCCTGAATCGTTTAGGGCCGACGGGGTCGATATCACAACGATACGTCAGGGGGATTCCGTGGAGCGATTCCGCCATGAACTCTGGACCGGTTCCGGGTCCGACCTCGTCGTTCTCACCCTGGACGGGGCGACGGCCGACTTGAACGTCCAGACCTGTTGGATGGGGCCCGGGCTCAAGCGTTACCGCTTGCGGTGCGGCCACAGGGCGTTATCCCAGTCGTTCGGCGTGCTGGCCGTGGAGCGGGTCGAGGCCTCGGACGGCCTGGGCGTCCCCTTCGCCCCCGTCTCCGTCGAATCGGAAGAATGCTTGTGTCCTTTCGTGATCGAATACGTCCGGGTGCCCGCGAGCCCGGCCTACGTGCACGAGGGGTCGCAACTCGTGGACATGGCCCCGCTCGGCTACGCGGGTTGGAACGCGACGTTCGAGGTCGTCTTGCTCGTCAACGACCGGGAGGGGCGTCCCGAGCCCGGCCCTTTGGCGGAGGTTTGCAACGTCATCGACAAGGTGAAGCTGGCCGCCTGGGCGGGCGATGGGGACGAGGATGAGGATGAGAATGAGGGCGGCCGGGATTGAGGGGCGCTCCTGCGGCGCGCGAAAGACGGCCCCGGCCAAAGGCGCCGGGGCCGTCGGAGGGTCGTCGGAAATTCGGCAGAGGGCCGCTTACTTTTCGAGCTTCCAGCCGTCGGGGTCGACGGCGAGGGCGGTGTGGCCCTTGTAGCGCTCGCAGACGTCGTGCATCTCGTCGATCGAGTCGAAGTAGCCGACGACGTGGGCGGCGCTGAACGACTGGCCGGCTTTGACGGGCTTGCCGTGGACCTCCTCGATCATGACGATGATCCCGCCGGTGCGCTGGCTGGCCCAGGCTTCGTAAACGACGGAGGGTTCGAGCGTCAGGCCGCCGAGCCAGGGGCCGTCCTTGCCGGTCTTCGGGTCGCGCAGGTGGTAGGCGCGGATGAAGTGTTCGGGGGCCTTGTTCGAGTCGCGCCGGTAGCCGAACTTCAGGTCGGGGGGGAACGGGGTGAAGAACTCGCTGGAGGGGATGCGCAGGCCCTTCGGGCCCCCCAGGTAGCTGAGGTAAAGCTCGCTGAACGTGTCGCCCTTCTCGTGGCGGACGCAGCCGGGGGTGTCGTTGCGGAGGAACATCTCGTCGGAGTTGTTCACGCTGTCGATCTTGTCCATGAGGACGAAGTACCGCTTCCCCTTGGGGAAGACGATCAGCTGCGTCCAGCGCGAGCCGGGCTTGTGGCCGGGGGCGGCGTACTCGTACTGGTAGGTCGTCTTCACGGCGACGTAGTCGGCGCCGCGGATCACCTCCGGCTTCACGGGCTTCATCCGGTGGCAGAGCTGGGGGCCTTCGACCATCCGCTTGCGGTGGCTGGTGCCGTGGGCCATCCGGGCGTACTCGCGGCGGGCGGGGTCGGTCTCGTTCTCGTACCAGGTGTAGCGGCCGACGCCGTGGCCGTCGGGGGCGATCACCTTCTCGGCCCACCCGGCGTCGCTGCCGGCCTCCATCAGCCAGTCGATCACCATCAGGCCGTCGCCGACCTCGCGGAAGCCGGTCGTCTTGTCGAGGAACGAGCCCTTCTCGATGCCGGTCATCCAGTGCTTCGGGTCCTTCTTGGGGATGACGGCTTCGAGCTTGTCGGTCTCGACCTTGATCGAGCGGTCGTCTTCGGTGACTTTCGCCCACGCGGCGTCGCTCGCCTGTTGCGCCCGGGCCGGGCCGGCGGCCGCCGCCGCGACGAGGAGGCCGAACGACAGCCGGGTGAAGACTTTGGCGGGTCTCATGGGGGTCCTTTCGTCGTCGGGTCGGTAACGGAACGGGGACGGACTCTCGCGGCAGGGTGACGGGGGCGTGACACGGCCGCGTCGGTTCTGGGTCGATCCGTGGGGTGGCGGGCGTCTTGCGGCGCGGCCCCGGCCTCGGACGTCGGGCCGCGGACCTCGGGGGGCAGGGGCGTGCGGAACGCCGCGTCCGATCGACCCGTAAGTCGCGGGCGCCGGCGTCACGGTCGTTTTCCGCAGGGCGATGTTACAGGCCCCCATGTCGGCGTTCAACAACGAACTGCGGAATGTTGAACGGGCGGGGCCGCGCCCGCTCCGGCGGGCGTCGATACGGACAAGTTATGACATGTTCGTTTCCGATTTTCTAAATCCGCGGCGCCCCCGCCCGGGCCGTACCCGCCGGCCCCGGCCTCGACGATTCCCTTTGACTTGGGCCGGGCGGTGCGGCATCAATACGACGCGAACGGACCGCGGGGCGGTCGCCCGTGCGGGGGTCCCTCCGCACGTTCAAGCCTTTCGACGGAGGAGGGGGGCCGGGGTTGAGAGACCATTCTCGGCGCGCGTTTCTCGCGGCAGCAGGACGCGGCACGGTTCCCCTTTTCCTCGGGGGCGCGTCGCCCCGTGCCGGGGACCGGGAGGGCGGGCTCGACGACTTCATGGAGGG
>Ga0164243_10006738_pt1 | contig 17331 bp, 18 predicted proteins | sample OricompcompostOP_FD_108781 | JGI IMG/M metagenome (GOLD analysis project Ga0164243, IMG submission 108781) | Organic Plus compost microbial communities from Emeryville, California, USA - Original compost - Organic plus compost (OP) | ecosystem: Engineered > Solid waste > Mixed feedstock >... | reverse complement strand
GATCGAGCGGCGCTTCGCCGACGACCCGGGGCTCGCCTTCCTCACCGGCACCGGCCGCTTCTACGGCGCGAGCGAGCGCGTGCACGCGCGGGGCGAGCGCTACTACCTCGGCGGCATGTTCTGGGCGATGACCCCCTACCTCGGCCACCCGCCGCTGTTCGGCTCGAACTTCGCCATGCGGCGCGAGGCCTGGCAGGAGCTGCGGGACGAGGTGCACCGCGACCGGACGAACATCCACGACGACCTCGACCTCAGCCTGCACGTCAAGCCGTGGATGCGGGTGGAGTACGACCGCGACCTCACCGTGCTCGTGTCGGCCCGCCCCTTCGCCACCCTCTCGGGCTTCTCCCGCCGCATCTCCTGGGTGGTGCCGACGCTCTGGGCGCACTGGCCGGAGGACAACCCCTGGAGCCGTCGCGCGGCCCGGCGCCGCGCGGAGTCCCCGCGGGCGGGACGGGCCGCCTGAGCTCAGCGCGAGCGCGCGTAGAGCGCCAGCAGGTCGCGCACGAGCTGGTGCGGCGCGGTCTCGCAGGGGCTGTGCCCCGTCTCGTAGACGGCCAGCTCGGCGCCGATCCGCTCGGCGAAGCGGGCGTGCCGCTCCAGCGGCCACAGGTCGTGGCTGCCGACGGCGACGAGCTTGGGCAGCGGCAGCTCCCGCAGCCGCGGCGCCAGGTCGGGGGCGTCCTGCATGAGGCCGATCATGTCGTCGACGCTGCGGCGGCTGGTCAGCTCGAAGCGGGAGCGCACGAAGTCGAGGCGCTTCGGCGGCACGCGGTTCTTGTTGGTCACGATGCCCCAGATCATGAGCCCCGCCCCGACCCGCGGGCTCGCGAGCCCCGAGAGGGCGCCGATCCGCTTCACGGTGCGGAAGGCGTTGCCCGCGTCCGGCGGCGTGGAGAGCAGCGCGAGGCTCCGCAGCAGCTCGGGCCGCTCCACGGCGACCAGCTGCGCGACGATCCCGGCGAAGGAGTAGCCGAGCAGATGGGCGGGACCGCCGTCCTCGAGCAGCGCGATCAGGTCGTCGACGAAGAGCCGCCAGTCGTAGGGCTCCCCGGGCGGGGGCCCGGCCTCCCCGGACTCGTACTGCCCGGCGATGTCGAGCGACTGGGCGAAGAAGCCGGCCTCCGCCAGCAGCGGGAGCATGAGGACGAAGTCCTCCTTCGAGCCGGTGGCGCCCGGCACCAGGAGCACCCGCTCCCCCGCCGGGTCGCCCGCGGAGACCATGGCGAGCGAGCCGCTCGGGGCGGCGAAGCGCGAGGAGGACTGCCCCGGCGCGGGCTCCCTCCAGTCGACGTCGCCGAGCGCGGCGTCGCGGCGCGCGGCCTCGTCGGACTCGCGGGTCGACTGCGGGACGCCGTCCCCGCGCTCGGAGCGGAGGGCCATGCGCTCAGCCTAGTGAGGGGCCTCCGGCGCGGGCGGCGGCTCGGGCGTCTAGCATCGGCACATGTCCGAGACGCCGGAGCAGGACGCGGGCTACCACCGCGACGAGACGGAGGGCGAGCGCCTCGACCGCAACTGGAGCGAGATCCTCCAGGAGCTGCGCGTCACGCAGGCCGGATCGCAGATCCTCACCGGCTTCCTGCTCACCATCCCCTTCCAGGCGGCCTTCGCGGAGCTCGGCGACGAGCAGCGCACGATCTACCTCGTGCTCGTCGGCCTCGCCGCGCTCTGCACGATCCTCTCCCTCGCCCCGGTGAGCCTGCACCGCGCCCTGTTCCGGCAGCGCGCGAAGCGGGAGCTCGTCGCCACGGCCAACGTCCTGCTGCGCATCACCTTCGTCGCGCTGGCCGTGACCATCGCCGGCACGACGCTGCTGATCTTCGACGTGGTGCTGGGCCTCGGCGCGGCGCTCGCGGCGGCGGGAGCGAGCCTGCTGCTCACCGCCGGGGCCTGGTTCCTGCTGCCCGCGCTCACGCGGCGCGACCGCCGCCGCGGCTGAGCGCCGCCTGGGCGCCGCCTGGTGAACGGCGGCGAAGCGCGTCCGGAGGGCCCGATCCGGCGTAGACCGGAGGTGCGCCGCGCGCCGCGGCGCGGATCCGAAGGAGGCCCCGATGGCTCGGACCCAGGAGAACCCCGTCACCCGATACCGCGAGGAGGGCTTCCCCGAGCAGCAGCAGGAGCAGCCGGGCCTCACGGAGGCCATGCGGCCGCGGCCCGACCACGGCGAGGAGAGCTACCAGGGATCGGGCCGGCTGGCCGGGATGCGGGCGCTCATCACCGGAGGCGACTCCGGCATCGGCCGCGCGGTGGCGATCGCCTTCGCCCGGGAGGGCGCCGACGTGGCGATCACCTTCCTGCCGGAGGAGGCCGAGGACGCGGCGGAGACGATCGGCTGGATCGAGCAGGCCGGACGCACCGGCCTCGCGCTGACCGGCGACCTCCGCGAGGAGCAGGCGAACGAGGCCATGGTGACGGCCGCCGTGGAGCGGCTGGGCGGGCTCGACGTGCTCGTGCTCAACGCCGGGTACCAGAGCCAGCGCGAGGGCCTGGAGAATCTGCCCACCGAGGAGCTGCGCCGCGTGTTCGAGACGAACCTCTACGCCCCGATGTGGATGGCCCGCGCCGCGATCCCCCACCTGCAGCCGGGCTCGTCGATCATCACGACCACCTCGATCCAGGGCTTCAAGCCCTCGCCGCGGCTGATCGACTACGCGATGACCAAGGCCGCGCAGGTGGCCTTCACCCGGGCGCTGGCGGAGGAGCTGGGCGAGCGGGGCGTCCGGGTGAACGCGGTGGCGCCCGGCCCGATCTGGACCCCGCTCATCCCCGCGACGGGATGGCCGGACACCCTGCCCGACTTCGGGCAGGACACGCCGCTCGGCCGGGCGGGCCAGCCGGCCGAGGTGGCGCCCGCCTACGTGTTCCTGGCCTCGCCGGAAGCCTCCTACGTCTCCGGCGCCATCGTGCCGGTCACCGGCGGCAAGCCGCTGTAGCGAGAGGAATGGGATCATGCCCGGACGACGAGGATCGCAGCTGAAGGACCGCGAGCTGTACGAGGAGCTGCGCGAGGACGGGGCCAGCAAGGAGAAGGCCGCCCGCATCTCCAACGCCGCCGCCAAGGAGGGCCGCTCGAAGGTGGGCCGCCGCGGCGGCAAGGCCGGCGACTACGAGGACTGGACGGTCGACCGGCTGCGCAAGCGCGCCTCCGAGCTCGGCGTGAAGTCCCCCTCCCGGATGCGCAAGTCCGAGCTGGTCTCGGCGCTGCGCGACCGCTAGAGCCTGCGCGGCGTCGAGGCCCCGCCCACGACAGGCCCGCCATGGACCGCGAGTACGAGCCGGATCCGGACGACGAGCGCGAGGTGCCGCTGCTCGAGGACGACCGCGAGCCCCCGCCCCCGCCGCTCACGCTCGACCCCGACGAGCGCGTCGAGGCCGAGACGGAGGAGCCGGCGCCCGACGAGGAGCGGCCGGCCTGAACGCGGCTAGATCAGGAAGATCGGGATCCAGCCCGGGTTGTGGGCGTGCACGATCGCGAGGAAGACGATCGCGTCGAAGAGCAGGTGCACGATGAGCACATAGCCGAGCGACCGCGTGCGGCTGAACAGCCAGCCCTGCAGCAGCGCGAAGGGGATGGTGAGCAGCGGCCCCCAGGCGCGGTAGCCGAGCTCCCAGAGGAAGGACGCGAAGATCGCCGTCTGGAGCAGGTTCGCCTGCCACACCGGGAAGTGCCGCAGCAGCAGGGTGAAGCAGGTGGCGATGAAGAACAGCTCGTCCCAGGTGCCCACCGCGTTCACGCCGACGAAGAAGCGCAGCAGCTCGGAGGCCTCGGTGACGTGCGGCCAGTTGAGGTACACGCCCGAGGCGATGAAGTAGAAGGGCAGGATGAGCCAGCCGAGGAGGGGCACGGCCGCCATGTAGGCGATCTCGGCCGCGTTGCGCCGCGCGGGGCCCCGCCAGGGGAAGCGGATCGCCCTCCGCCGGTAGACGAGGCGGTCGACCAGCAGCGGCACGAGCAGCGCGAGGCCGAGCACCAGGCCGATGCGCACGAAGCCCGGCCAGGACACGTCCGCCTCGACGCTCGTGGTCGACACGATGCCGATGCCCAGCCCGATGAGCAGCAGGTCCTTGAACAGCTCCCGCTCGAGCAGCAGCGCCCAGGCCAGGCCGAGCACGAGCAGCGGATAGCCGAGCCACCAGATCTGGAGGCCGAACAGCGCGACCGCCGACAGCGACACCGCCGCGGCCGGGAGCAGCTTCACCGGCCGGGATCCGTCGGGATCGGCATCGTCGGCGGGACGATCCCGCTCAGCCTCTCCGGGCTGAGCAGCTTCGCCACCTGCTCCGCGCTCAGCAGCCCCGCCCCCACCACGAGATCGGCGATCGACGCGTGGGTGGTGAGCGCCTCGTGGGCGAGCTCGGCGGCGCGGGCGTAGCCGATGTGCGGCGTGAGGGCGGTGACCACGCCGACGCTCGAGGCGACCTGGCCCGCCAGCCGCGCCTCGTCCGCCTCGATGCCGTCCACGCAGTTCACCCGCAGGGTGCGGCAGGCGTTGGTGAGCCACAGCAGCGACTGCAGCAGGCTGTGCGCGATCACCGGCTCGAAGGCGTTGAGCTGCAGCTGCCCGGCCTCGGCGGCGGCGGTCACCGTGGCGTCCGCCCCGATCACCGAGAAGGCGACCTGGTTGACCACCTCGGGGATCACCGGGTTGACCTTGCCGGGCATGATGCTCGAGCCGGCCTGCCGCGCGGGGAGCCGGATCTCGCCGAGCCCGGCCTGCGGGCCCGAGGAGAGCAGCCGCAGGTCGTTGCAGATCTTCGAGAGCTTGACGGCGGCGCGCTTGAGCGCCCCGGACACCGACATGAAGACCCCGGCGTCGGAGGTGGCCTCCACGAGGTCGGGCGCGGTGGACTGCGGGATGCCGGTGATCTCCTCGAGGTGCCGCCGCACCGCCTCGGCGTAGCGCGGGTCGGCGGTGATCCCCGTGCCGATCGCGGTCGCGCCCAGGTTGATCTCGCTGAGCCACGGCAGCACCTCGCCCAGCCGCTCGTGGTCCTCGCCGAGGGTGGTGGCGAAGCCGTGGAACTCCTGGCCGAGGGTCATCGGCACCGCGTCCTGCAGCTGGGTGCGGCCCACCTTGAGCACATGCTCGAACTCGCGGCCCTTCGCCGCGAAGCTCTCGGCGAGCAGGGCGTGCTCCTCGCGCAGCCGGCGCAGGCCGAGCACCAGGGCGAGCTTCACCGCCGTGGGGTAGACGTCGTTCGTCGACTGGCTGCGGTTGACGTCGTCGATCGGGTGCAGCGCCGCGTAGTCTCCCGGCGCACGGCCCATCAGCAGCAGCCCGGCGTTGGCGATCACCTCGTTGGCGTTCATGTTCGTGCTCGTGCCCGCGCCGCCCTGGATGACGCCGACCACGAACTGCTCGTGCCACTCCCCGCGGACGATCCGCTCGCAGACCTCGTCGATCACCCCGGCCTTGGCGGGGTCGAGCGCGCCCAGCTCGCGGTTGGCGCGCGCCGCCGCCTGCTTGACCCGGGCGAGGGCGCGCACGAGGTCGGGATAGTTGCTGATCGCGCGACGGGTGATCGGGAAGTTCTGCAGCGCCCGCGCGGTGTGGATGCCCCAGAGGACGTCCGCGGGGATGTCGAGCTCGCCGAGCGAGTCGCGCTCGCGCCGCACCGGGCCTGCGGGCGCGGCCGGCCGGGCCGCGGCCTGCTCCGGCCCCGACGTCCCCGCACCTCCGCCCGGCAGCTCCACGCCCGCAGTCTAGACGGGCCCGCTCGGCGACGGCGCTGGCCCCCGTCCGGGGAGCCCGAGGACGGGGGGAGGCGCCCGGCGAAGCCCCGGCCTAGCCTGGCGGCGGATCCTCAGCCCCCTCGACGAGGAGGACGTCGCGTGCTCTCACGCCTGGTCCGCGGGGTGCTCGCCCTGGCGGCGATCGCCGGGGCCGCCGTCTGCGCCGCGATCGCCCTGGCCGCGCTCGACGCCGCCTGCCCGGACGGGGGCTGCTCCGCCGCCGCGATGCCGGCGACGGCGCTCGTCGCCGCCGGCGTCGGCGCGGCGGCGCTCGCCCTCGGCGCGATCCTCGGCGTCACCTGGATCGTCGAGGGCGTCGACCGGGTGCGCCGCAGCGCCTCCGACGAGGAGGACCTGCTCGCCGCGCGGCAGGCCCGCCCCCAGCGCCCCCCGGCGCCGGAGGACGAGGAGTGACATCCGCAGGCGGGGATGTCACCCGCAGTGGGGCGGCATCCACCCTGGCAATGGGGGACATCCGACCGTAGAATCCCGCGTGTACAGTGCGTGAACCGCGCATTGTCGGGGGAACAAGAGGAGCGGTTCGTTTGGCTGACGACGACATCAGGGTTCCGGCGGGGTGGTATCCGGATCCGCTGGGCCTCCCGCAGCTGCGCTGGTGGGACAAACATGCGTGGACCGAGCACGTGTCCGACGCCCGCATGCCCATGGAGGGCGGCGCCGACCCGGCCGCGGCGGCCTCCGCGACCGCCGGCCAGGCCTCCTACGCCGCGGCGGGCACGACCATCCCCACCACGGTGCGCACCACGCGCCTGAGCTTCGCCGACCCCTTCGAGGACTACGAGGACGAGGACTACGAGTCCGCCGACCCGGCCGCCGCCGACCCCGCGCCGGGATCCTCTGCCTTCGGCGAGGGCATGCTCTCCCTCGAGTCGCTCGAGGCCCCCGCGTCGGACGGCGCCGAGGACCTCGCCTCGCCGGCCCACCGCCTCGCCGCCGGCCACGTGCCCGCCGGCGCGCCGACCGGCCAGGCCTACAACCTCGACACGCGCTTCGACGACCTGCTCGGCGTCCCCGCCTTCGCCGACCAGGAGCCGGCCTCTGCCGCCTCCGACCCGCTCCCCCGCCGGGCGCGGCGCGAGGAGAGCTACACGGTGGCCGAGGACGCCAACACCGGGCCGGGCTGGGTGATCGCGCTGCTGCCGCTGCTCATGCTCGTCGCGGGCCTGCTCTTCCTGCTCTCGGGGCTGGCCGGCCAGCAGTCCTCCACCTTCTTCGGCCTCGTGATCATCGTGCCCTACGTGCTCTCGGCCGGCCTGGCCTTCGGCGACTGGCGCCGGCTCAAGGCCCGCGGCTTCGCGCGCCCGGCGCACTGGGCGTGGTCGCTGCTCACCGCGCCGGTCTACCTCCTCGTGCGGGCGCGCCGGGTCGCGATCGAGACCAGCGGCCGCGGCTACGAGCCCTTCGCCGCCTGGACCGCCATCGCGCTGCTCGTGGTCGTCTCGGGCATCATCGCCCCCGGCCTGGTGCTCTCGCTCAGCCCGCAGAGCTTCTCCGCCGACGCCGCGCAGGCGGTCGAGGCGCAGGCCTCCTCCTTCGGCGTCGACATCCGGGTGGCCTGCCCGGCGACCCCGCCGCTGCTGCCCGGCGACGCCTTCGAGTGCACGGCGACGCTCGGCGACCGGGAGGTCCCCATCACCGTGAGCCTCCAGCGCGCGCTGGGCTGGATCTCGTGGCGGGTGGACGACTGGGGAGGCATGAGCCTCTGACGCCATGGCGAAGGTGATCCCGGCCGGCTGGTACGACGACCCCGCCGACCGGCGCCTGGTGCGATGGTGGAACGGCATCGCCTGGACGGAGCACACCGCCGAGAAGCCCGGCACCGGGGCCGAGGGCGCCGACGCCTCCCCGTCGCCGCCGGACGGGCGGCCGGGCTAGCCGGTCGTCGTTCAGGCCCGCGTCACCCGGGCATGGCACAGTGGAGGGGATGCGCCTCATCCTGATCCGCCACGGGCAGACGCCCGCCAACGTCCGCGGCACCCTCGACACCGCCCACCCCGGTCCCGGTCTCACCTTCCTGGGCCGGCGCCAGGCCCGCGCGCTGCCCAGGGCCCTCGCCGACGAGGCGATCGAGGGCCTCTACGTGTCGACCCTGGTGCGCACCCAGCTCACCGCGCGGCCGCTGGCGAAGGCCACCGGCCTCGAGCCGGTGATCGAGGAGGGGCTGCACGAGATCGAGGCGGGAGATCTGGAGGGCCGGCGCGATCGGGAGTCGGTGATGGCCTACGTCGACCCGATGCGGGCCTGGGGCCGCGGGGAGCTCGGCATCCGGCTGCCCGGAGGCGGCGACGGCCACGACTTCTTCGCGCGCTACGACGCCGCCCTCGACCGGATCGCCGCGCGGCACTCCCCCGAGGCCACCATCGCCGTGGTCAGTCACGGCGCCGCGATCCGGGTGTGGTGCGGCGGGGCCACGAGCAACGTCGATCCGGAGCTCAGCGGCAAGCGCCACCTCGACAACACGGGCATCGTCATCGTCACCGGCGATCGCGGCACCGGCTTCCACGTCGCCAGCTGGCAGGGCGAGCCGATCGGCGGCCCCGACCTCGACGACCCGGCCGCCCTCGACCCGACGGGCGGGCAGGCGCTCTAGCTAGACGTAGCGCACGGCCCCGTTGACCCGGGCGCGCAGCTCGAACAGGTCGGTGCCCCCCGTGCCCACGCCCTCGATCCCGGTCCGCAGCAGCTCGGGGAGCCGCGAGCGCTGCACGAGCAGCGCGGGCATCCCCCTGACGCTGCCCAGGGGGACGACGCCGGCCGGGGCGTCGCGGTCGGGCACCACCACGACGAGGGCGGACACCTTCGCGCGCACCTGGCGGCCGAAGCGCCGGGCGCGCTCCGCGAGGGCGTGCACGGGCCGCTCGCCGGGGTCGAGGCCGCGGCCGGTGATCTCGCCGCGCCGGACCGTCACCTCCGCGCCCCAGTCCTCGCTGAGCAGCGCCCAGAGGCCGGTGGGGCCGAGCACCACGTGGTCGAGCTTGTCGACCTCGCTGATCGGGGGGCCGTCGGGCAGGCCGAGCGCCCAGCCGGAGGGCGGGCCGCCGTCCGCCGCGGCGGCGACGTCGTTCCACACGGTGAAGCCGATGCCGAGGGCGGCGAGCAGGCGCGAGGTCTCCTCCTCGGCGATCGCCGAGGCGAGCAGGCGGCGGATGCCGCGCGGCGCGGAGCGCAGCAGGGCCGGGTCGTAGGGGTCGGCGATCGCCTGGCCGCGGCCCACCCACTCGGAGAGGCGGTCGAGGAAGCGCTCGCGCAGCCAGCCGCCGGGGTGGCCGTGCATCCGGGTCTGCGGGCGGCTCCCGGCCCGGGCCGCCGCCGAGCGCGGGGCGTAGTCGGCGCGGGACTCGCTCGGCCGGCCGGTGCCGTCGTAGGCGGCGCGCGCGGCGGGGGTGCCGATCAGCTCCCAGGCGCGCTGCACCGCGTGGAAGCGGGCCGCGTCGCCCCCGGCGTCGGGATGGGTCTCGCGGAGCATCCGCCGATAGGCGCGGCGCAGCTGCTCCTCGTCGGCCGTCGCCGGCACGCCGAGCACCTCGTAGGGCGTCTGCTGCAGCGGCGACTCGGGCATGCCGCCAGGCTAACCGACACCGGCTCAGCGGCCCCGGCCGCCGCCCCCGCCCCCGCCGCCGCCGGAGAAGCCGCCGCCGGAGGAGCCGCTCGAGAAGCTCGAGCTGCCGCTGGAGGACCATCCCCCGCCCCCGGAGTAGGAGATGGTCGGCTTCGGCGGGACCGGGACCGCCGGCGCCGCGCGGTCGATCAGGCTCATGGTGCGGTACAGCCGCCAGGAGCTGAGGCGCTCGCTCGAGCCGACCCAGTCGAGCTCGACCCGCGCCTCCTCGGCCGCGGCGACGAGCACCTCGCCCCAGCTGCGCTCGACGCCCCACATCACCGCCCACGGCAGCAGTCGCTCGTAGAGCCTCACCAGGGCCGCCGGATCGCCCGGGTCGACGCGCACGCGCTCGGCCCCGGCGACGCTCTGCAGCACGGCGAAGCGGTCCTTCTCGGCCAGCTCGAGGTAGTCCCTCATGCCGAGCAGGTGGTCGTTGAGCCTCTTGCCGCGGTCGGTGAGGTCGCGCGTCGTCGAGCTGCGGGTCATGGTCTGCCAGCCGCCCCAGCTGCTCATCAGGGCCGGGAGGAAGCCGATGCCGGCGCCGTGGACGATGTCGGCGTAGCCGTGGGCGCTCCAGGCGAGCACGGCCGAGCCGATCCCGCCGATCATCAGGGCCAGCGACGGCTTCGTGATCCGGCTCGGCGTCACGTAGCCCTCGGTCACGAGCGCCGCCTCGACCCCCTTGCGCAGCCGGTCGTAGTCCTTCGCGAAGCGCTGGTTGCCGCCGCGGACCGTGACGCGCTCGCCGGGAGCGGCGCCCGTGCCGAAGAGCGCGTCGACGAACTGCCGCTTCCGCCCCTCGAGGCCGGCGGCGTCGACGAGCTCGACCCGGAAGTCGGCGCCGCCGCCCTCGGGGTCGTCGTCGAGGATGCGCAGCCGCCGCGTCACCGCCAGGTCGACGAGCTGCGCGGCGAAGGCGCGGTCGGGCTGCCCGGCCACGTGCGCGGCGATCATGAGGTCCGCCTCCGGGGCCGTGTACTGCGGCACGACGATGTCGCTCGCGGGGTGCTGCCGCCAGCGCGCCTTCCCCCCGGTGAAGCGCGCCACGACCCCGAGCAGCAGGCCGAGCGGGCCGACCCCGAGCAGCGCGGTCGACAGCCAGGCGGGCAGCGGCGGCTTCGGCTCGTAGTCCCAGTCGTCGCCGTAGGACTGCGAGGGCGGCTCGGCCGAGGGGCCCGGCACGAAGGTCCCCGGCTCGAAGCCCACCGCGATCGTCAGGCTCTCCTCGGGCTCGAAGGGACCGGCGGCCGCGCGGAGCACCGCCTCGCCGGTGGCGAGGTCGTCCGTCCGCTCGAGGGCGCAGTCCCCGGCCTCGCCGTACCAGCCCTCGTAGCAGGCCCCGGGACCCGTGAGCGCGGGCACGAGCTCGGGGGCGACGCGGAGCTCGGCGGAGACCCGGCCGAAGGGCTGCGCCCAGCCGGTGCCGTTCACGTCCCAGTAGAGCTCGTCGACCGCGGGGGCGTCGCCCTCGGCCGGGAAGCCCCGCACCACGTGGCGCTGGGTGTAGCGGATCACGTAGGCGGTCTCGCCGTGCACGTAGTCGTCGTCGCCGAGGCCGATCGAGTAGAAGTCCTCGTAGTACTCCGTCCAGTGCGGCACCGGGGCGCCGCTCTCGTCGGTCACGTCGATCAGCCGCGTCTCCAGCCGCACCCAGCCGTGCTCCGAGTCGCCCGAGTACTCGGGGATGTCGCGGTAGAAGCCCTTGTTCTGGTCGAAGTCGGGGAAGACCGCGACGATCCGCTCCTCCACCTCGAGCGCGGCGGAGCCGTCGGCGTCGCGGGACAGCCGGTAGACCACGTCCATCGACGCGAAGCGGAAGTCGTCGACGTCCGCACGCACGGCGGGGACGGCCGGAGCGGCGGATGCCGCGGCCGCCGGCAGCAGCGCCAGGCCGCCGAGCGCGGCGAGCGCCATCGCCGCGCGCAGGAGCCTCCCCCGGGTGCGCGGCCTCATGGGCCGAGCCTAGCGGCGACCGGTCCGGGCGGCGCCTCGGCCCCGACCTGCCCTAGAGTGCCCGAGGAGGTTCGAAGATGAGCACAGCCGCCCAGCACCAGTACGCCGACCGCGACGGGGTCCGCCTGCACTATCTCGACACACGCCCCGGAGCGGGCCCCGAGCCCGCAGGGCCCCTGCCCCTGCTCATGCTGCCGGGGATGGCCGAGGAGGTCGAGGAGTTCCGCTGGCTGCTCGAGGGCCTCGACGACCGTCGCGCGATCGCCGTCGACCTGCGCGGCCGGGGCCCCAGCGACGCTCCGCAGGAGCACTACAGCTGGGAGGACCACATCGCCGACCTCGCGGCGGTGCACGAGCAGGCCGGCCTCGGCGAGGTCGCCGGGCTCACCATCTCGCGCGGCACCGGCTACATGCTCGGCTTCGCCCTCGGCCGGCCGGACATCGTGCGCGGCGTGCTCGTGGGCGACTACTTCGCGCGGCACGTCGGCTTCCCCGGCATGGAGGAGAAGATGGCCGAGCGGCACAAGGGCCTGCTCATCCGGGGGCGCTCCACGCTCGAGCGGATGCCCCCGCACGCGATCGAGGGCGTGTTCCGCGACGCGGTCGACGTGCTGCTCTACGACCGGCTGCCGGAGGTCAACGGCCCGGTCTGGGTGGTGCGCGGCACCCGGGACAGCCGGATCGTCACCGACGAGGTGGCCGAGCAGTGGCGGACCGGCCGGCCGGACGCCGTGATCCGCACCATCGAGGGCGCCGGGCACGACCTGTGGAGCCGCGACCCGGACACCTTCCTCGGCATCGTCCGGGAGTACCTGGCCGCGGCCGACGCCGCCGCGGGCCGCTAGCCGACGGCTAGTCGAAGGAGACCGGCTCGGCGCCGACCGGCTCGGCGACCGCGTCGCGCAGCAGCGCCATGAGCGCGGAGAGCTGCACCGAGCCCTCCTCGGCCTCCGCCCCGCCGCCGTCGAGGGCGCGCGCCGCGAGGCCCGCCTTCGCGTCGATGAGCTCGGAGATGCGCCCGTCGAGGGTGCCGGCGGCGATGATGCGCCACGCGGTCACCGGCAGCGCCTGGCCGATCCGGTGCACCCGGTCGATCGCCTGCGTCTGCTCGGCGTTGGTCCAGCTGAGCTCCGCGAGCACGACGTTCGAGGCGGCCTGGAGGTTGACCCCGACGCCGGCCGCGGTGAGCGAGCAGACCGCGACCGCCACCTCGGGGTCGTTGGTGAAGGCGTCGATCGCCTCGGTGCGGGCCTTGGTGGTCTGGTCGCCGCGGATCGACACCGTGCGCAGCCCCGCCCGGGCGAAGTGCTCCTCCGCCGCGTCCATCACGTCGATGTGCTTGGCGAAGAACACCACCTTGCCGACGTTGCGGGCCAGGTTGACCGTGTAGTCGGCCGCCGGCGCGGCCTTGGCCTGACCGATGCGGCGCACCATGGCGAAGACGTTGTCGCCGCCCGCGCCCGCCTGGCGGCTCTCCTCGAGCTCCGCCGAGGCGACGAGGCGCACGATCTCCTCCGGGTCCGCGTCGGGGCGCTGCTCGAGCACGCGGCGGTACCGCGCGACGAGTCGCGTGACGAGCGCCTCCTCGGCGGCCCTGATGCTGCGGCCCTCCTCGCCGTCGAGCTCGACCGGGATGTCGGCGATGCGCCGCGCGGGGATGTCGGCCGCGACGTCGGACTTGCGACGGCGCACGATCCCCATGTCGATCACGGCGGCCCGGGCCGCGGCGAAGAAGCCGGGGTCGCCGGGGGTGAGCCCGGTCTCCTCGAGCCTGCGCATGAGCTCGGGCAGCGGCTTCTTGTCGTCGATCCAGCCGAGGTACTGCCAGATCATCCGGAAGTCCTCGACCTGGTTGATCAGCGGAGTGCCGGTGAGGGCGATGAAGAGCGCCCTCGGCGCGACCGAGCGGATGCTCTTGGCGATCTGCAGCACGTTGCGCGAGCGCAGCGACTCCTTGTTCTTGATGAAGTGCGCCTCATCGACCACCATGCCCTGGAAGCCGCGGCGGCTCAGCCACGCCGCGTGCCGGTCGAGCACCTCGTAGTTGACGATCACGACGTCGGCGAAGGCGTCGAGGTCCTCGCCGTCGCCGTGCACCACGGTGGCGCTGCGCTGCGGCGTCCACTTCTCCACCTCGCGCGCCCAGTTGACCTTGACCACGTTGGGCACCACGACGAGCAGCGGGTAGGAGCCCGACACCTGGGCCGCGAGCAGCGCCTGGGCCGTCTTGCCCAGGCCGGGCTCGTCGGCCAGCAGGAAGCTGCGATGCCCGGCGCGCGCCGCCTCGATGAAGCGCGCCTGGTGGATCATCAGCTCCTTGCCGCCGGCCGCCGCGAGCGAGCGGGGGGCGGGGAGGTTCATGGTGGCGGCGCCGCCGCCGGCGCCGACCTCGAAGGAGCGGAACAGCGGCTCGATGAGCTCCCAGTTGGCGAGCCGGCCGGTGGCGGTCGGCGCGGGCTGGCCGGCGCTGAAGTCGGGGGCGAGGAAGGGGTTCGACATCTGGTACTGCCGCACCGACTGCGGCACCACCTGCCGCTCCGCGGCCTCGGGGGCCTCGGGCTCCTCGGTGACGATGACGAGGTCCTCGGGGGCCAGCTCGGCGCCCGCCTCGAGCAGGATGGCGCGGCGCAGCTCGAGGGCCTCCGGCCCCAGCGGGGCGGTGTCGGTGATCAGCTTGATCAGGCTCGTGTCGCGCGAGGCCGTCTTCGCCATGATCGTGGCGATGCCGTCGAGGCGGGTGAGCTCCTTGCTGCGCTCGGCGTCGCCGAGGCTCGTGTCCGCCTTGATGCGCGCCCGCTCCTCGCGGACGAGCACGGCGACCACCCGGAAGCGCGTGCGGTTGGCCGGGGACACCTTGCCGCGCTCGGCCGAGTTCTCGATGGTGCGCGTGATGCGGGCGAGGACCGGGATGACGCCGGTCTCGTCCTGGTGCTTGCGGGCGCGCTGCGGAGCGCTGCGCGCCGTGCCGCGGCGCGTCGAGCGCGAGCCCGACGTGGCCTGCTGCCCGGAGGGGGCCATTCTTCTCCTCAGACGTCCGATGACGCCGTCTCTCCGCCCGATCGGGCGGTAGCTGTGTTCCACCGCCCCGGGGGGCGGGAAGACCGGCAGGGCCCCGACGAGCCGGTGGCCCCAGCCGCCCCCGCTGGATCCCAGACCCGGCTTGGCCGGTGGGTCGGAGGCGCTGCCAGTCTAGCGGATGTCCGGCCGAAAGCCCTCGTCGGGATCGACCCCGACGCTCCTCATCGCCTCCGCCCGGGCGTCTCCTCCTGGTGCGGCACCTTGATGAGGATCCCCGCGACCACCACGACGGGGATCGCGACGTAGTGGGCCGCGAAGAGCCAGGGCTCGGGCAGCTCGATCGGGAGCACCGGGTTCCACAGCACGGCGATCGCCGCCAGCGGGGGCAGCCACCACCAGTGCCGCGCCTGGACCGCGAAGACGCCCATGATCAGCGCGAGGATCGCCACGAGCAGTCGAACCGCGATGTAGAACTCGAGCCCGATCAGGGCGATGCCGGCCAGCAGGATCACTCCGCAGAGCAGGCCCGGTGCGAGGGCGAGGCGGCGGAAGCCGGGGTCGTTGTACCGCCCCTGCGGACGGGAGGCGGCGGGTCGGCTCACGATGCCAGCCTACGTCCCCGGGAATCCGTGCTCCCCCTCCTTGCCGTCGTCCCGGGCGCGTCGCTACCGTGGCGACGAGGAGAGGGGGCGCCATGGGCTTCCTGGACGAGCTGGGAGAGATGGCGAGCTCCGTCGCGGGGCTGTTCCGCTCCACGCTGGGCGCCGTCGACCCGGTGCTGCTGCAGACGGGCACGCCGGCCACGGCCGTGGTCACCGGCCTGACCGCGAGAGCCACCACGATCACGGTGATGAACGGCCTCACCGAGCGCATCTGCGACTTCGACCTCAAGGTCATGCCCCCGGGCGGGCAGCCCTACGACGTGCGGGTGACCCAGGGCATCCCCGAGGTCTTCATCCCGCAGATCATGCAGAACCCGACGGTCGCCGTGCGGATCGATCCGGACGACCCCGCCCGGGTGGCCATCGACGTGGTCGCGGGCGCCGCGAACGGGGGCGCGACGACGCTGCCCGCCCCGGCGGCGGACGACCACGACAGCGCCGCGTGGATCCTCGCGAACGGGAGCGACGTCACCGTCGTGGTCAACGGCAGCCGACCGCTGCCCGGCCTCCGGAACGCCGCCGGGGACGAGGTCCACGCCCTCACCCTGACCGTCGAGGCCGCGGAGGGCGAGGCTCCCTACCAGGTGCAGGTCGGCAACGCGGTGCCCGCCGCCGCGCTGCCGCTGCTCGTCGCCGGCGCGCGGCTGAGGGCCAGGCGCGGCGACGATCCCGGGGACGTCGTCGTGGACTGGGCGGCCAACGGCTCGCCCGGCGCCGTGATCCTCTAGGGCCCTCCGCCGGCCATCCAGGCGGCGACGGCCGCGGGCCGGTCGCTGATGATGCCGTCGACCCCGTCCTCGGCGGCCTCCTCCCACTGCCGCGTCGAGTTGAGGGTGTAGAGCAGCACGCCGAATCCGGCCGCGCGCAGCTCGCCGACGGCGGCGGGCAGGCCGGAGGCGGCATCGGGATTCGTGCCCACGGCGACCACGTCGAGCAGCCCCGCCATCTCCGCGGTCGCCTGCCCGAGCCCCTTGCACAGCAGCATGCGCGGGATCTCCGGGGCGGCCGCGAGGGCGGCGCGCACGGCGACGACGCTGAAGCTCGCGATCACGGCGCGGCCCTCCATCCCGCGACGGCGCAGCTCCTCCCGCAGCCCGGCCACCTGGCCGGGGGTCCACGGCCCCTTGAGCTCGAGGATCACCGCCGCGTCGTAGCGGCCGAGCAGCTCGAGCAGCTCCTCCAGCGTCGGCACGCGCGTGCCCGCGAAGGCGGGGGCGAACCAGGAGCCGGCGTCGAGGGCGCGCAGCTCCGCGAGGCTGAGGCGGCCGACCGGGCCCCGGCCGTCGGTGGTGCGGTCGACTGTGGAGTCGTGCATGAGCACGATGCGGCCGTCGGCGGTGATGCGCAGGTCGCCCTCCACGACGCGCGCGCCGCCCTCCAGCGCCGTCTCGTAGGCCGGCAGCGTGTTCTCGGGCCCCTCCGCCGCGCCGCCGCGATGAGCTACCACGACCGGCCCGGTGGGCGCGCGCAGCAGCTCCGGCAGCCGGCTGTCCGGGCGCGCCGAGGCCGAGACGGCGCCGAGCACGAGCACCACGGCGAGGACCGCCCCCTGGGCGGCGAGCAGCAGTCCCGACCGGTGTCGCGTCGGCGCCATGGACCTGCTCTCGGCCGGGACGAGGGCCCGTGCGTCACGGACCTCTTGGACCCTATCCAGTGTCGTTACCAATCTGTGATCAAGCCGTGACCGGCCGGTGACGCCGGGGTGACGACTGCTCCCCCGACCGGGCGGTGGACTACCGTGGTCGCGTGAGCAGCCTCGCCGCGTTGATCGACCACACCCTCCTCAAGCCGGAGGCGACCCGCGCCGACGTCGAGGCCCACATCGCCGAGGGCGCCGAGCTCGGCGTCCTCGCGGTCTGCATCAGCCCGTCGTTCCTCCCGGTGGAGCTGCCCGCGGGGCTGCGGCTGGCGGTGGTGTGCGGCTTCCCGAGCGGCAAGCACGCGCCCGAGGTGAAGGCGGCCGAGGCGGCGCTCGCGGTGACGAACGGGGCGGACGAGATCGACATGGTGATCGACATCGGCGCGGCCCGCGCCGGCCGCTTCGACCTCGTGGAGGCCGAGATCGCGGCCGTGCGCGCGGTGGTGCCGGGCGTGCTCAAGGTGATCATCGAGTCCGCCGCCCTCGACGACGAGCAGATCGTCGGCGCCTGCCGGGCCGCGATGGCCGCGCAGGCCGACTTCGTGAAGACCTCCACGGGCTTCCACCCGGCGGGAGGCGCCACCGTCGACGCGGTGCGGCTGATGAGGGCCACGGTGGGCGACGCGCTCCAGGTGAAGGCCAGCGGCGGGGTGCGCAGCCTCGCCCACGCGCAGGCGATGGTCGCGGCGGGCGCCACGCGGCT
>Ga0164243_10006737_pt1 | contig 17332 bp, 17 predicted proteins | sample OricompcompostOP_FD_108781 | JGI IMG/M metagenome (GOLD analysis project Ga0164243, IMG submission 108781) | Organic Plus compost microbial communities from Emeryville, California, USA - Original compost - Organic plus compost (OP) | ecosystem: Engineered > Solid waste > Mixed feedstock >... | reverse complement strand
TGCCGTCAGGGGCCGCTAGCGCGGCGCTGCCATCAGGGGCCGCTACCGCGGCGCTGGCCCCGGCGACCGCCACCGCGGCGAGTGCCGCCGCGAGGGTGTCCGGGAACCCGATGCTCTCGACGGTGTCCAAGCCGGCGACGAAGCTGATGCCGGTCGTCTTCGCCAGCACCCAACCGCCGAGCGCTCCCGCGTTGACGAAGGCGCCCGCCACGCTGACGTGCCGCCCCGACCGGCTCAGCGCCCAGGCGCCCCAGGCGAGTTGCAGGATCGCGGTGATCACGAAGGCGATCGCCGCGGCCCGGTGTTCGCTGTGCGCGCCGGCCGCCGTGGCGTGGATCGCGCCGGCGCCCAGGGAGGCGATCGCCGCGACCGCGAGCACGGCCGGTGAGGTCGCGGCCGCCGGTGCGGCAGGCACGCCGGCGGTGGGAGCGGCGGGAGCGGCCGGCGGTGTCGGCGGGTCTTCGGCGATGACGGTCACGGCGACGCTCCCGGGGCAGTGGTGGGCTCGTGACGTCGACGTTACTGGCGCCGCCGCGCTCTGGGAACCACCGCGAGGTCAGCGGCGGGTAAGACCGCTCGATGTGACCACTGTGGACATTGCCGGACCAGTCACTAGGCTGTGGCCACTTGTGGTCGACCCGAAAGGCTAGTGATGTCCGGTTCTCCTCAGACCGACGAGCGGTTCGGCGCGCACGCTGACTACCCGGTGCACCGGCGGCTGCAGACGCGCTGGATGGACAACGACGTGTACGGCCACGTGAACAACGTCGTGCACTACTCGTTGGCCGATTCCGCCATCAACGGCTGGCTGATCGAGGCGTCCGGCACCGACATCCGGCAACTGCCGGCGCTCGGTGTGGTGGCCGAGACGGGCTGCCGCTACCTGCGGGAGCTGAGTTTTCCGGCGGACGTGGATCTGGGCATCGCGCTGGAGCGACGGGGACGCAGCAGCGTCGTCTACCGCGTGGGGCTCTTCGAGGCGGAGCCACCGCACCGGCCGTACGCCTTCATCAAGTTCGTCCACGTCTACATCGACCGGGTGACCCGCACCTCGGTGCCGATCCCCGAGGCGGTGGCGCGGGCGCTGGACCTGCTCACGCCCGCCGGGCACGGTGGCCAGCAGGCCTGAGCCGAGACCGTGGAACAATGCCGAAACACACAGTGGGAGGTGGCGACGTGGGCATCTCGGACGAGGCGACGGACGCGGTAAGGCTGGCGGCGGCGGACGGGGTCGCGGTGGTGACCATCAACCGCCCCAAGGTGCGCAACGCCGTGGACCTGGCCACGATGCGACAGCTGGCTGACCTGTTCGAGCAGCTGGAGGGCCGGGCGGACGTGCGGGCGGTGCTGCTGACCGGCAGCGGTGGGTCCTTCTGCGCCGGCGCCGACCTGGGCGCGGGTGTCGAGGAATTCGCCGACCCGGCCAACGCCGCCGCGATGATGGAGGCCATCGGGCGGGCGATCACCGCACTCGTGCGCAGCCGGCTGCCCTACGTCGCCGCGGTCGACGGACCCGCCGCCGGTGTCGGAGCGTCACTCGCCTTCGCCTGCGACCTCGTGGTGGCCTCGCGCCCGGCCTACTTCCTGCTGCCCTTCACCGGCATCGGGCTCATCCCCGACGGAGGGGCGACCAGCACCGTCGCGGCTTCGATCGGACGCGCCCGGGCGATGCGCATGGCCCTGCGCCGCGAACGCCTCTCGGCGCCGGACGCTCTCGCGGCGGGCCTGATCGCGGCGGTCTGCGAGCCCGAGGAGCTGGAGGCCACGGCCCGGGCGTGGGCCGAGGAGTTGAACAACGGCCCGCAGGCCGCGATCGCGCTCACCAAGGCACTCGTCAACGAGCAGACGCTCGGCGGGCTGGAGCACGCGCTGCGGCGGGAGTCGCAGGTGCAGGTCGAGCGCCTCGCCTCGGCGGACTTCCGCGAGGGCGCCACCGCGTTCCTCGAACGGCGGCCTGCGGTGTACAACCGCGACACCCGGTGACCGTACGGGCGGATACCGGCGGACAGTGACCGTACGGGTCGGTCAGGACCGGAGTTCGAGCGCGATCTGGTCGGCGTCGAGCAGGTCGAGCACGCGTTTGAGCTGACGCGAGTCGTACAGGCCGGCGGAGCGGGCCGCCAGCAGCAGGGACCGTTCCGCCTCGATCATCCGCAGCCGGAGTTCGCGGAACTGCATCCGCCGCTCCTCGGTGGGCAGCTCCTCGGTCTCCGTAGCCGGTTCGCGCCCGACCATCTCCCGCACCCGCTGCAGGACGCCCTCGTCGTAGGCGCTGCCGTCGGGGCGGGCGAGGGCGGGGTCGTTGAGCAGGTCGCGGGCCGCCCCCCGGGCGGCCTCCAGCAGGACGGTGAGGTCCTCCGACCGGCCCGCACCAGCGCCGACCAGGCCCAGTCGCCGCACGACCCAGGGCAGCGTGCCGCCCTGGACGAGCAGCGTGCCGGCCGCGACGCCGAAGGCGATGAGTACCACGAAGGACCGGTGCGGGAAGCCGGCGGGCAACGACTGTGCCGCGGCGAGCGTGACCACCCCGCGCATGCCCGACCAGACCAGCAGCACGCCCTCCCGCGGGCCCAGCGGCCGGGCGGTCAGATAGTCGATGTCGGCGATGCGCCGCACGATCGTGCGCCGGGCGTGGTCGGACCGGGCGGCCGGGCTGACACGCTGGTCGGCCTGGTCCTGCATCCGTACGACCGTGTCGCGCCGGGCGGCCCCACGCCGCGCCCGCCGCTTCAGCGACCACAGCAGCGGCGCCAGGTAGGCACCGCGTACGGCGAGCACCGTGACGGCGGCCAGCGCGGCGAGCCCGGCGCCGGCCAGCAGGCTGTCGCCCTCGGCCCGGACGTCCTGGACGAGGCCGAAGAGTTCGAGTCCCATCAGCCCGAACACGGCGCCTTCGAGCAGGGTCTCCACGGTCTGCCAGTTGGAGTGCTCGGAGACCCGGTCCTGCGGACTCAGATAGCGCGCCGACCCGACACCGGTGACGAGTCCGGCGGTCACCACCGCGACCAGGCCGGATGCGCGCAGGTGCTCGGCGGGCAGATAGGCGACGAAGGGCACGACGAACGACAGCGCCGTGGAGAGGGTGGCGCCCGGCACCCGGCGGCGTGCCCGCAGGCCGATCCAGCCCACCACGAGCCCGCAGAGCACGGCGACGCTCACGGCCCAGAGGAAGTCGCCGACCACCTGCCAGACGCTGACGGCCGAGGCGGTGGCCGCGACGGCGGAGCGCAGCAGCACGAGCGCGGACGCGTCGTTGAGCAGCCCTTCGCCCTCCAGCACGGTGACCACGCGCGGCGGTGCGTGGAGCCGCTTGACGATCGCCGTCGCCACGGCGTCGGTCGGGCTCAGGATGGCGCCCAGCGCGACCCCACCCGCGAAGCCCAGGCCCGGGATCAGGGCCTGGAAGACCCAGCCGAGCACCAGCGAGGTGATGACCACCAGCAGCACGGACAGTCCGCCGATGGCGGTGAAGTCACGGCGGAACTCCATGGCCGGCAGGGAGACGGCCGCGGAGTACAGCAGCGGTGGCAGCACACCGGCGAGGATGATCTCGGGCTCGACCTCCACCGGGGGAACGAACGGCAGGAAGCTGACCGCGACTCCGAGCGCGACGAGGATCAGTGGCGCGGCCACGCCGGTACGGCTGGCCAGTGCGGTCACGGCGACGATCACCACGACGGCGGCGACCGCCAGGGTCAACGACTCCACCCGGTCCATCCTCCCGCGTCGGGGACCGGCGTGGGGCCGGGCACGCGCTCGTCGCCGCGCCGGTGACGCGGAACCGGCGCGTGATCGGGGCTGGCGGCCAGGAGCGTGATGCCCACCGCCGCCGCGGCGGCACAGGCCAGGCCGAGCAGCACCCCGGCCAGGCCGCCGCGCAGGCCCTCACCGAGTAGGGTGATGCCGATGGTGGCGGCGGCGACCGGGTTGGTGAGCGTGCTCGTGGCCAGGGCCGCGCCGAAGCGCCGGCGGTACGAGGTCTGGGTGAACAGTGTTCCGGCGCCCGCGAAGACGGCCATGGCGCCACCGACGGCCAGGATCATCGGATCGGCGGCGACGGCCAGCCCGTGGGTGGAGAACTCCACGGTGAGGGTCTGCGCCAGCGCCGACGCGACCCCGAAGCTGGTGCCGCCCGCGGCGGCTGCCCACAGCGTGGAGGCCCGCGGGCGGCGGCTCAGTACGGCGGCCGGGAGCAGCACCGCGACGCAGGCGGTCAACAGCACCGGCAGTTGCTCCGGCCGCAGCGCGTTCGCCGGGCCGGCGTCGACGACCACGACCAGCCCGACCAGCCCCGCGCAGCTCAGCGCCAGACCGCCCCACTCGCCGTTGCTGACCGGCCGTCGCTTCTCCAGGGCCGCGACCGCGACGGCCAGGACCACGGTCAGCAGTCCCAGCGGCTGCACGATCAGCAGGGGACCGAACCGCAGCGCCGCCACGTGCAGGGCAGCCCCGGCGACGTTGAGCAGCAGCGCGAACCACCACCACGGATGCCGGGCGAGCACCGCCACCGGGTGGACCGCGAGTCGTCGTTGCAGCAGCGCACCGGCGGCGTAGGCGACCGACGACGCCGCACACAGGCCCAGGGCCAGCAGCAACGACATGCCCGCCCTCCGGAGCCGCCAGGATTAAGACGAATGTTCGTTCTCCGAGTTGCCAGCATCCGGGCGGGCACCGGGCTTGTCAACGGAACTCCGGCGCGGTCACAGGGTCCGCTCAGCCGGCCCGCTGTCCATCCCGGGCGCCCGTCCCTCGGGCGTCTGTCCACAGTGGTCATCACTCTCGTCACGGTGCAACGCCCACGGACCAGGGGAATTAGCCCCGGGATAAGCGGATCGGGCGTTTCCCGGCGTCAGCGATGGTGTCATGGCGGAGGAGGCCTCGCGCAGCGCCTCCGCGATTCCCACGGGAGGGCACGTGTTCGCTGGCATCGGGCGGTTCGTCGTCCGCCACCCCGGCCGGGTGATCGTCGCCTGGGTGGTGGCCGCCGCGCTTGTCATCGGCTTCGCGCCGGCGATCGCCGCCACCTCCGACGAGGCGGCGTTCCTGCCCACGCACTACGAGTCGATCCAGGCCAGCGAGCTGCAGCAGCAGGCCTTTCCCCAGGCGGCGACACCGGACGCGCTGATCGTGTTCGAGCGGCGCGACGGCGCCCCGCTCACCGACGCGGACGAGCAGACCGTGGCCGGCATCGCGCAGACGCTCAGCGCCCGCCAGATCCCGAACGTGGTGGCGATCATCCCGACACCCGCGTCGGGGAACCGGATCGTGCAGCTCGTCGCCGTGTCGCTGGCACCGGTGACGAGCGCGAGCGACCGCTCCCAGATCGACGCGGTGCAGGCGCTGCGCGACGACCTGCAGCCGGCCGTGGCCGGGACCGATCTGAAGGCCGGCATCACCGGCGCGGCGGCGCAGCAGTTGGACGCGCAGGCGTCCGGCGAGCGGGCGAACGCGATCATCGGCCTCGCGACCATCGCGCTCATCCTGGTGCTGCTGCTCGTCATCTTCCGCAGCCCGATCATCGCGCTGCTGCCGATCGTCATCATCGGCCTGGTCTCCCGGGTGGCGACGGGTCTGATCGGTTGGGCCAACGAGGCATTCGACCTGAAGACGGACAGCTCGATCAACGCCCTGCTGATCGTCGTCCTCTTCGGCGTCGGCACCGACTACATCCTGTTCCTGATGTTCCGTTACCGGGAGCGGCTGCGCGCCGGTGAGGACGCCAAGACCGCGATGGTCAGCGCGGTCACCCGGGCGGGTGAGGCGATCGCCTCCGCGGCGGGCGCCGTGGTCATCGCCTTCCTCGCGTTGACGCTGTCGACGCTGGGCCTGTTCAAGGCACTGGGCCCGGCGCTGGCGATCGCGGTGACCGTCACCCTGATCGCCGGGCTGACCCTCGTGCCGGCGGTCGTCTCGTTGTTGGGCACCAAGGTGTTCTGGCCGTCGCAGGCCTGGCGCAACGAGCCCGACGCGGCCCATTTCCGGGCCATCGGCGACTCGCTGGGCAGGCACCCGGTCCGGTACGCCGCCGTGTCCGGTGGTGCGCTCGTCGTGCTCGCGCTCTTCGCGATCGGGTTCCACGCGAACTTCGACCTCTCGGGCCGATCCACGGCCAGCGACTCCGAGTCGACGGTCTGGCAGAACGAACTGCTCAAGAGCCTGCCCGCCGGGGCGACCCAGCCGTCCAACGTCTACCTGCGCTCCGACACGGGCGCGGCGCTGCCGGCCGAGGAGCTGGCCAGCTACCGCGACCAGCTCGCCGCCGTGCCCGGGGTGGGCGAGGTCGCGGCGCCGTCGCTCTCACCCGATGGCACCGTGGCCGACTTCCAGGTCACCCTGGCCAGCGATCCGCAGTCCCGCGCCGCGATCGACACGGTTCGTGGCCCACTGCGATCGACCGCGCACTCGGCCGCGCCGGCCGGCACCACCGCGCTCGTCGGCGGGGTCACCGCGGTGTTCGTCGACATCCAGGCCGCGATGAACCGGGACTACGCGGTCGTCTTCCCGGTCGCCGCCGTGCTCATCATGATCATTCTGGGCCTGTTGCTGCGCAGCCTGGTCGCGCCGTGGTACCTGATCGTCTCGGTCGGGCTGGGCTTTCTGGCCACGCTCGGCGCCACCGTGCTGGTCTACCAGATCCTCGCCGGTGAGTCCGGGCTGGTCTTCATCCTGCCGCTGGTCATGTACCTGTTCGTGGTGGCGCTCGGGACGGACTACAACATCCTGATGGTGGCCCGGCTCCGGGAGGAGGCGCGGGAAGGGCTGCAACCGCGCGCGGCGGCCGCCATGGCGGTGCGCCATGCCGGCCCCACGGTCGCCGCGGCCGGCCTGATCCTCGCCGGCACCTTCGCCTCGTTGATGCTCGCGGGCAACGGCCTGCTGACCCAGATGGGCTTCGCCATCGCGTTCGGCATCGCGGTGGTCGCCTTCGTCATGGCGCTGTTCCTGACGCCGGCCCTGACCGCGCTCATCGGCCACGCCGCGTGGTGGCCGGGGCACGAGGACCGCCCCACCGAGTAGGTCCACAGTGGTCGGTCGTGTGCCGCGACCGCGCGCTTCACCGCCCGTACGGCTGGTCCACCCGTACGGCCATTGTGGACAGACGGTCAGGACCGGCTCCGGCCGAACGCGCGCATGCGGGCGAGGTAACCACCGAGCCGGCGCGCCGGCACCGGGCGCGGCCAGTCGTCGGGGCGGAAGTAGGCGTCCGAGCCGCCGTCGACGAAGATGACGCTGCCGCACAGGAAGTCGGCCGCCGGCCCGAGCATGAACACCACCCAGTCGGCGAGCTGCCCCGGGTCGCCGAAACCCCCGATCGGGACCGGGAACGCGTGGATGGCCTTCGCCTCGGCGGGTGTGGCGAGCTGGCGTTCCAGCAACGGCGTGCGGATGGCGCCGGGCGCGATCGCGTTGAGCCGGATGCCCGCCCCGGCCCAGTCCCGGGTGACCGCCGCGCGGCGAACCCATCGACTGACCGCGATCTTTGACGCCGCGTAGGCGAAGATCGGTGCCTGCTTGCCGAACAGGCGCACGGCGCGGACCGCCCGGTCGCCGTCGCCGGCGAGCAGTGCCCGGACGGGGCGGCCCGGCACCGCCGGCACGGTCGTGGTCGAGTTGCTGGAGAAGACGACCACCTTGGCGTTGCCCGCGGCGGCCAGTGCCGGTCGCCAGGCGGTGGCGAGTTCGACGACGCCGAAGTAGTTGACCTGGGTGATCAGGTGGGGTCGGTCCCGGCCGGGGGAGGGACCCAGCCCCGCGGCGAGGACGGCTCCGTCCAGCCTGCCGTCGACGGCGGTCAGCACCTCGTCGATCGCCGCGCGCCGTCCCTGGGGGGTCGACAGGTCGGCGACCACCTCTGCCGCCTGGCGGTCCACGCCGATGACCGTGTGTCCCGCGGCGCGCAGGCGCTGCGCGACCGCCGCCCCCATGCCCGAGGCCGAACCGGTGACCGCATAGTTGCCCATGCTTCGATCCCCTCTCGCGCGCCGAAGTCCGGGGCGCAGTGGATCGTAGCGCTCCCTGTCGGTCTCCACCATGGACCGACCGTGGCGGTTACCGGCGGCCGGCGGCGGTCAGGATCAGCGCGGCGATCTGTTCGGGATGCGTGATCATCGATAGATGGCTGGACTCGACCTCGATCGTGGTCGCCGCCATCCGCTGGGCGAGGAACCGTTCCAGTTCGGGCGCGGTGGTACGGTCCTGTGTGGACACCGCGTAGTAGCACGGTTTGTCCCGCCAGGCCGCCGTGCTCGTGCGGGAGGCGAAGAGCGTGTCGGTGACCGGGCCCTGCACCGCGAAGAGTGCCCGGGCACGATCCTGGTCCACGCCGCCGGCGAAGTCGCGGAGAAACGCCTCCTCGCTCAGTTGCGCATGGCCCTCGTGGCGCACCATCCCGGCGTTCGCCGGCGGCTCGGGAAACTGGCGCGCCAGCGCGGCGTAGTCCTCACCGGCATCCGGCGCTCGGGCCGCGATATACACCAGCGCCGACACCTTCGGATCGTCGCCGGCCTCGCTGATCACGGTCCCCGCCCAGGAGTGGCCGACCAGCACGGTGGGCCCGTCCTGCCAGGCGATCGCCCGACGGGTGGCCGCGACGTCGTCGGCGAGGGACGTGAGCGGGTTCTGCACCGCGGTGCACCGCAGCCCGGCTCGCTGCAGCAGCATGATGACGTCGGTCCAGGAGGAACCGTCGGCGTAGGCGCCGTGGACGAGCACCACGTTGCGGGCCGGCGTCGCGGTTGCGGGACTGGGCACGCGTGCTCCTTCGCGGCGACGTGGTCGGTCGCCTCTGAGACTGTCGGCCCGGCGCTTGCGGAGCCCCGGTTTCGGACCTCCTTCCCCCGTCCGGGCGCGGTGATCCGCGTCGCCGGAGGGCGTCGCGCCGGTAGCGTGCGCGGTGTGATCCGCAAGCCGGTTCAGGGGACACTGTCGCTGGTCCGCAGGCGGGCGCAGCCGACGGCGTTCACCATCGTCCGGTTGGCGGTCACCGCCGTCGGGGCGTTCCTCGTCGCCCGGCTGTTCGTCCAGGCCGACGTGCTGGCGCCGCTGACCGCGCTGCTGGTGGTGCAGGCGACGCTCTACCGGACGTTCCGCAGCGCCCTGCAGCGGGTGGTGAGCGTGACGGCGGGCGTGCTCGTCGCGGTGGGGCTCTCCGACCTGCTCGGCTTCACCTGGTGGAGTCTGGGGATCACGATCGCGGCCGCGCTGGCGGTCGGCTATGCCCTGCGGCTGGGGGACAGCATTCTCGAGGTGCCGATCAGCGCCATGCTGATCCTCGCCCTGCCCGCCAGTTCGGTGGTGACGGAGCGCATCCTGGCGACGCTGGTCGGTGCGGCGACGGGTCTGGTCTCCAACCTGCTCCTCGCGCCACTGCGCGTGCAGCCGGCGGAGGAGGCCGTCGACGACCTGGCCCGCCGACTCGCCGACCTGCTGGAGACCGTGGCGGATGACCTGGCCGCGGGTCGCGGACCGCAGCGGGTGGGTGTCTGGGTCGAGCGGGCGCGCGAGCTGACCATCGACCTCGACCAGGTGGAGGACGCCCTCGGCCAGGCCGAGGAGAGTGTCCGGCTCAACCCGCGCCGCACCAGGGTGGTTGATCCGCGGGTCTACCACCGTCGCCGGCTGGAGGCGCTGGCCACGGCCACGCTCACCGTGCGGGGGATCGCCCGTGCGCTCAACGACAGCGTCGGGCTCGCCGAGGAGGTCAGCCCCCTGCGCGACCCGGTCGCGACCAACCGGATCGCCGAGCTGCTGCGGGAGCTCGCCGCGGTGCTGCGACCGTACGGGAGCCTGGCGCGGTCACGATCGGTGGACCGGGACGCGCTGAAGTCCGACATCGACCAGCACCTGGCCGAGGCCGACCGGCGGCAGCGGGCGCTGACCGACTTCCTGCGCGCCGAGTCGACGGCGTCGCCGGCCGGTTGGCAGCTCAAGGGCGAACTGGTGTCGCACCTGGACCGGCTGCGCACCTCGCTGGAGCCCCCGCCGCCCCAGGCGGACGCCGAGCGGGCCGCCGCCGAGGCCGCCGGGGAGGTCGAGCCGCCGGCCGCCCGGGTCGACCCCACGGGGCGGATCGAGGGCATCGGCCGCCGCGACGTCCCCGCCCGGGCCGCGGGCCGTCCGCCCACCCTCAAACGATGGCGGCGCAGCCTGCGGCGGCTCTACCGCTCGGCGCGCCGGTGGTGGCACCACTGACTCCGCCGGGATTGCGCCCGCTGATACCTAGAAGTACTATGCATTGCGCTGCTAGGTCTTCGGGAGGAACCCAGGAGGACGCATGCGGGTGGCCAAGGACCTCGTGGCCGCCTCGGCGACCCCGATCGTGCTCGGCATCCTCGCCGAGGGTGAGAGCTACGGATACGCCATTCTCAAACGGATCCATGAGTTGTCCGGCGGCGAGCTGGACTGGACCGAGGGACTGCTCTATCCGTTGCTGCACCGCCTCGAACGCCTCGGCTACGTGGAGTCGAGCTGGCAGGCGGTCACCGGCGAGCGGCGCCGCAAGTACTACTCGATCACGGGCGCGGGGCGCGCGGAGCTGGCTGAACAGCGCCGCCAGTGGGAGACGGTCGTCGACACCCTCAAGGGCATCTGGCTCGGCCCGGGCGGGGAGCAGCGGATCGGCATCCCGCCGGCACACCTGGCTTGAACGCGATCGTGCCGGTTCCAGGAGGAGTGGAGATGGCCACGAAGGGTCCGGACGAACTGGAGGCGCAGTTCGAGCAGTGGCGGGGCTATGTCCGCCGCCGCCGGGAACTCGCCGCGACCGATGTGGAGGAGCTGGAGGACCATCTGCGCGGCTCCGTGGCCGAGCTGACCGGTCTCGGGCTGCGACCCGACGAGGCGTTCCTGGTCGCGGTCAAGCGGATGGGCAGCCTGGACGAGCTGTCCCGGGAGTTCGCCCGCGAGCACTCCGAGCGGCTGTGGAAGCAACTCGTGCTCAGTGGTGGCGCCGACACGTCGGCGGTGGCGCGCTCACGCCAGGACATCCTGGTGATGCTGATCTGTGCGACCGGGGCGGCGCTGTCGGTGAAGGTGCCGGAGCTGTTCGGGCAGCACATCGTCTCGGGGCCGGACGAGACGGCCGCCTTCTACGCGCGCAACTTCGCGCTGTTCGGGCTGCCCTGGCTGGCCGCCTTCCTGGCCTGGCGGCGGCGGGCCCGACCGGCGGTGATCGGCGCGCTGGTCGGGCTGTTCGTGGCCGGTGCCGTGGCGGCCAACGTGTATCGGCTCGCCGACGACTCGCAGTCGGTGGTGCTCACCGCCGTCCATCTGCCGATCGCGCTGTGGGTCGTGGTCGGCCTGGCCTATGTCGCTGACGAGTGGCGAACCTCCCGCCGGCGCATGGACTTCGTCCGCTTCAGCGGCGAGTGGTTCATCTACCTGGTCCTGATGGGGCTCGGCGGCGGCGTGCTGATGGCCTTCACCGTGGCGATATTCAACGCTATCGGCATCGATCAAGGTGACTTCGTCGGTGGTTGGCTGCTGCCCTGCGGGTTCATGGCCGCCGTCGTCGTGGCCGGCTGGCTGGTGGAGGTCAAGCAGGGCGTCATCGAGAACATCGCACCGGTGCTCACCCGTCTGTTCACGCCGCTGTTCGCGGCCGTGATGCTGGCGTTCCTGGTCGCGCTCCTGTGGACCAACCACGCCCTGGACCGCAATATGCTTATCATCTTCAATCTCTTGCTGGTCGTCGTGCTCGGCCTGCTGCTCTACGCCATCTCCGCTCGGGATCCGCTCGCGCCGCCGGGACTCTTCGACCGCCTGCAGTTCGGGCTGGTGGTGAGTGCCCTGCTCATCGACGCGCGGGTGCTGGTGGAGATCACCGGCCGGATCGGCGAGTGGGGGACCACCCCCAACCGTGCCGCGGCGCTCGGCGAGAACCTCGTGCTGCTGGTGAACCTTGCCTGGTCGGCGTGGCTGCTGCTGGGGCTGCTACGCCGCCGTGCGCCGTTCGTCCGGCTGGAGCACTGGCAGACCGCCTACCTGCCGGTCTATGCGCTGTGGGCCACGGTGGTCGTGGTGGTCTTCCCGCCGGTCTTCGCCTACGCCTGATCGACTGATTGACCCCGGGGCTGGGCAGGTGGTTTGATCTCCAACCACATGCTCAGCCCAACCGGACCGGCTGCCGCATGTCCGAAGGAGTGCGCAGATGAGGCTCCGCCCGGCGGTGGTCGCCCTGGTGATCGGGGTGCTGGCGGTCGCGGGATGCCGCGACAGCCTCGGCGAGTGGCGGCCGCAGAGCTCCGACGTGGTGGGCTCGTGGACCTCGCCCGAGTGTGATGCCGATCTCGTGCTCGCTCGTGACGGCACGTTGACGGCCCGCAACCTGCGCAAGGACGACCTTCCGGCGATCTCCGGCAGCGGCACCTGGAGACTGGCGCAGACCCCGGCGACCGTGCCGGGAGTGTATGTCTTCATCGGTGAGACGAGGGTGATCCTTGATCCGTTGACCCGCGACGACCAGCCGATCCTGCTCGACATCGTGGGCGACATCACCGACAACCGCATGTGCTGGTTCGTCCGCGGCAGCGCGCCGGGCCGGTCGGACTGAACGCCCTCCCGCGTTGATTGTCCATAAAGGATCAGCCGGTACGGCAGGTAGCCGGCCGGGTTACTGTCCATGATGGACGAACGAGTGAGTTCGGGCAGGAGGTCGGAGGTCGCATGAGACTGGATCGGGTGCGTGCCGTGCTGCTGGACATGGATGGCACGCTGGTCGACTCGGACGCCGCGGTCGAGCGCGCCTGGCGCACGTGGGCGGGGGAGTACGGGGTGCCGATGGACGTGCTGCGACCGCGGATGCACGGCAGTCCGGCCGAGACCACCGTCCGGGCCGTGCTGACCGGGGCGCCGCCAGAGGTTCTGGCCCGCGCAGCCCAGCGCCAGCTCGAACTGCAGTACGACGACCTGACCGATGTGGTGGCTACCCCCGGCGCGCCCGAGCTGCTGGCCGCGCTGGATGCGCGCGGGCTGCCGTGGGCGGTGGTCACCAGCGCCGACCGCCGGCTCGCGGCGGGCCGGCTCGGGGCGGCCGGCATCGTCGCGCCCCTGCTCATCACCGTCGAGGACACCCCGGCCGGCAAACCGTCGCCGCTGCCGTTCCTCGCCGGGGCTCGGGCGTTGGGTGTCGAGCCGTCCGCGTGTCTGGTCGTGGAGGACTCGGTGCCCGGCGTCGAGGCCGGCCGCGCCGCCGGCGCCGTGGTCGCCGCGCTGCGCGGGCTCGACGGCGACATCCGGCTACGGGATCTGCACGAACTGGTGACCGAACTGCGTGCCGTCCCCGCGAACTGACGCCTCCGTGTTGTCCGAAACCGCCTCTGCCGATCGTCGTCTGGACGAACGCGTGGAACGCGACGAGAGGAGAGCCTGATGAAGTACCTGATGTTCGTCTGCACCGACACCGAGCCGGACACGGATCCGACGCCGCTGCCCGACATCGAGGAGTGGGTGACGTCCAACGACCAGTCCGGACGGCGCCTGCAGGGGCACCGGCTCGCCCCGACCTCGGCCGCCACCACGGTCCGGGTGCGTGACGGCGAACTGCTGCTCACCGACGGCCCGTTCGCCGAGACCAAGGAGTGGATCGCCGGCTTCGACCTGATCGAGTGCGCCGACCTCGACGAGGCGATCACGATGGCCAGCACCCACCCGATGGCCCGCCAGGGCCGCATCGAGATCCGGCCGCTGGCGGACACCGAGTGGTGAGCACTCCGCGCGGCCCGGCTCCGGCCGGGCCGCGCGGGCCCAGTCGCGGTCAGACGCGTGGCCCGGGTCTGGGGCAGCCGCGACCCGGGTCGTGGGCAGGTGCGCCCGGGTCGTGGGCAGGCGCGGCCCGGGTCACGGTGAGGCTGTGCTGAGTTCCTCGCGCAGGGTGCGCCGCACGTAGGCCATGGCCTCGGCGGTGGCGGGATCGGTCAGTCGCTTGGCCAGGATCTCGGGCGGCACGTTTTCGACGTGCTGGTGCACCCACCACAGGTGGCCCTGCGGATCGCGGAGCCGGGCGACGCGCTCGCCGAACGCGAGCAGCGTCGGCTCGGTGACCAGGCGCGCCCCGCAGGCCTGGGCGCGGGCGATGGTCGCGTCGATGTCCCCGACGTAGACCCGCAGGTGGGCCGGTAGCGCAGGCCAGTCGGGCTGGGCGTCGAACAGCATCAGGACGCTGTCGCCGAGGTCGACCTCGACGTGGCCGACGGCGCCGTCCTCGTCCATGACCCGGGACCCTTCCTTCTCCACGCCGCCGAAGGCCTCCCGGAGGAAGCGGATCTCGGCCTCGGTGTCGGCGCTGATCACCCAGGCGTTGACCCGGGCATAGCGGGGTGGCACGGGGACCTGGTCGCTCATGACCCCATTCTCGCGGTGGGATCGCTTCCGGTGGGCCAACTCGGGAGACGACCAGCAGGTCGAGCCGTCAGGCCGGGGGAGCGGGCCGGCGCAGCACCGGAGCCAGCGCGAACGCCGGCAGCAGGATGACGGGCACGACGAGGAGGGCGCGCAGCGTCCCCACGCGCTCGCCGAGCAGGCCGATCAGCGGCGGGCCGGCCAGGAACGCCGCGTAGCCGATCACCGCGACGACGCTCACCCGCGCCGGCGCCTGGGCCTCGTCGTCGGCCGCCGCGCTCATCCCGGTGGGGAAGCCCAGCGCGACGCCCAGGCCCCACAGCAGGACGCCGACCAGTGCCAGCCACAGCCGGCCGCCGAGCACGGCGAGCGCGGCGCCGGTCGCGGCCAGCAGCGTCGAGACGAGCAGCACCGGCACCCGCCCCCAGCGGTCCAGCGCGGTCGTGCCGAACAGGCGGCCGATGGTCATCGCCGTGACGAAGACGCCGAACGCGACCGCGCCGGTCGCCGCACTCGTCGCGTAGCCATCGATGGTCGCCACGGCCAGCCAGTCGTTGGCCGTACCCTCGGTGAACGCCATGATGAGCACGAACAGTCCAATGAGGATAGTTCGGGGTTCGCGCCAGGCTCGGAGTGTGCCGAAGGCCGGTTCGTGGGGCTGGTCCTCGGCGGCGGTGGGGAGGAAGGTGCGGGCGGCCGCCGCGGTGCCGGCGCCGACGACCACCGCCACGAAGCCCAGGTGGGCGACGACGGGAAGTCCGGCGCGGGCGGCCGCGGCGCCGAGCGCCGCGCCCGCCACGGTGCCGACGCTCCAGGCCGCGTGGAACCGGGCCATGATGGTGCGCCCGAGCCGTCGCTCCACGTTCGCCGCCTCGACGTTCATGGCGACGTCGCAGAGCCCGGAGCCGAAGCCGACCGCGAAGAGTCCCGCGCCGACGGCCACGACACCCCAGCCGAGGGCGGTGGCGGCACCGACGAGACCGAGTCCCAGAGCCAGCACCACGGTCGAGCCCGTCACCGACCGGCCCGGCCCGACCAACCGTACGACCGTACCGGCCAGCGGCATCGAGACCACCGCACCGGCGGAGAGGGCGAGCAGCAGCAGCCCGAGTTGGGCCGAGGTGAGGCCGAGCAGGTCCCGGGCGGCCGGCACACGGGCGAACCAGGAGGCGACGGCGAGGCCGTTCAGGGCGAAGACCCAGGCCACCGAGGTACGGGCGGTCAGGACGGATGGTGCGATGACGCTCAACGGGGTCCCCTCTCTGGCTGCCCGAGCATCGCACTCCTGAGAGCGGTCCCAGCACAACCCGCCGGAGTATGGTCGACGGGTGCCGCAACGTTCCGTCCCAACCATCGAGGATGTGGCGCGTGTCGCGGGCGTGTCGCGGTCGACCGCCTCCCGCGCGCTGCTGGGTGGAGCGTCGGACCTGGCCCGCAGGAGGGTCGAGGCCGCGGCACGGCAGTTGGGCTACTCACCGAACCCGGTGGCGCGGGCACTGGCCAGCGGATCGGGCCTGCGGATCGTGGTGGCGGTGCACGGCCAGCACGCCGGGCAACTCGACGACCCGTACACGACCCGGGTGGTGGCCGCCATCGCGGGTGCCGTCGCCGCGCAGGGGGTCGGTGTGTCGTCCCGCTGGCTGCCCTTCGACGGCACCGCGGCGCAGGTGCTGCACGAACTCGGCCAGGACCGTACGGTCTGCGGTGTCGTGCTCGTCAACACCACCGAGGCACTGCTGGCCGCGCTGCCGCGGTCGCTGCGCGGACGGGTGGTCTCCATCGGCATCGGCGCACCCGGCGTGCCGTGCTTCGACGTGGACAACGCGGGCGCCGCGCACGTGATCCTGCGCCACCTCTACGCCACGGGACGCCGGCGCATCGTGATGATCACCGGGCCCGGTTGGTTGCCGTGCGCTCAGCGTCCGGTGACCGCCTACCGCGACTTCATGGCCGCGGCCGGGATGCCGGTGCGGCTGGTGGGCGGCGACTTCTCCGCCCGCAGCGGTCGCGAGGCGGTCGCCCAGATCCTGGCTCGCTGGCCGGACACCGACGCCGTCTACGCCATCAGCGACGCCCCGGCACTCGGCGCGCTCGCGGCCCTGCACGAGCACGGCGTCGGGGTGCCGCACGACATCGCGGTGGCGGGCTTCGACGACGTCCCGCTCGCCGAGTTCAGCGCACCGGCGCTGACCACCGCCAGCCACCCGGTCGAGCGCATCGCGGCGGCCGCCGCCACGGCCGTGCTGGCGAAGCGATCCGCGCCGGTGACCATGTTCGCCTCCGAACTGATCCGCCGCCGCAGCGCCTGACGCTGCTTCGCCCGCGGTGGTGAGACGTGGCACCTGATATCGGCGTCGCAGCGCCGCGCCGGGTACGGTCGGGCTCGTGCAGATGACGTGCCCGAAATGCCAAGGCCCGATGCGGCAGTACGAACGCAACGGCGTGGTCGTGGACCAGTGCACGGAGTGCCGGGGGCTCTTCCTCGACCGTGGTGAGCTCGAACGCCTCATCGATGCGGAGAGTTCGTACTACGCGCGGACGGCCGCCCAGCCCGCGCCCGCGGCGCACATGCCGCAGGGCACGCGCTGGCGGGACTACGACTCGGATGAATATCCCAAGTACGGTCACGGGCGCCCCAAGCGTCGGGGCAGCTTCCTGTCCGAGCTGTTCGATTAGGAGCCGTCTGCTGACTCGGCGACCGGGTCTCGGCTACCTTGAACCGCTCGTGATCGGTGGGTTCATTGCCAGTTCACTTGATCGCGTTCATGCCATCGAACGCCGGTGAAGAGATCCACGCTTTGCCGAGCGTGAGAGGGTCGGTCGCCACCGGTCCGGCGCAGCACCCGTGGGAGTGTGCGCTTCGCGTCGCCCGAGTCGGAGCCCTACGCCGGCAACATTGGCGGTTGCGTGGAGGTCAGCAGAGCGCCAGCCCGGCGTCTGTGAGGTCCTGCATGTTCTTGCGTAGCCCGGGGATGACCGGGTCTGGCGCCCAGAT
>Ga0164243_10006734_pt1 | contig 17335 bp, 15 predicted proteins | sample OricompcompostOP_FD_108781 | JGI IMG/M metagenome (GOLD analysis project Ga0164243, IMG submission 108781) | Organic Plus compost microbial communities from Emeryville, California, USA - Original compost - Organic plus compost (OP) | ecosystem: Engineered > Solid waste > Mixed feedstock >... | reverse complement strand
TCCCTGCGCAGACGGCAGACGGCGCGTCAGCGCGTCGTCTGTCCGCGCGCCGCCTGCTCGACCTCGTCGCGGTGCTCGACGAGGTAGCGCTCCACCTCTTCGTCGCTCACGCCGAGGTCGCGCAGCACGCCCTCGTACACGCGCTGGAAGCCTTCGCTCGCCTCGTCGCCGCGCTGGCGGAACGAGAGCTTGAGCACCGCGGCGCCGAACAGCGGATCGCGCTTGCGTGCCGCCATGGCTCAGGCCTCCTCGCCGCCGCCGGCCTCGGCCGGCTCGACCAGCAGGCGCCGCAGGAGGCCCTCGCCCTCGCTGCGCGTGCGCACGCCCTGCATCTCCGAGATCACCTGGTGCACCACGCGGCGATCGCGCGAATGCATCGGCAGGACGGTGAGCGTCTTGCCGATGCGCCGGGCCGCTTCGCCGAGGCGGCGCGCCATGTCCTGCATGGCGGGTTCGGTCTGCACCTGGCGGAAACCGCCGAGCTCGACCGTGATCCATTTCCGGCCCTCCGCATCGCGGTTCACGATGCGATTGGCCAGGATCTGGACGGCCTCGAGCACCTGGCCGCGGGGGCCCACCTCGAACACCTGGCCGCCGGCACGCACGCGGACGTTGCACGCGATGGCGTCGGGGCTGTCGCGCACCTCGACGTCCACTTCGGCGCCGAGGCGCGCGCACAGCTCGACGACCACCTCGCGGGCGCGCAGCAGCTTCTCGGACGCAGCGGCGGCGCCGCCGACGCCGGGCTCGCCCTCGCCCGCCGAGGCGGCGCGCTCGTCGGCTTCCCCGGCGAGAGCCTGCGCCTCGCCTGCTCCTGCCTCACCCGACGCAGCCGGCTCCGCCGCTCCGGGTGCCTCTTCCAACGTGTCCTGCCGGCGCTCGTCGCTCATCGGAACGTCCCCCTACTTGCGGCCCTTCTTGCCCTTGGTCTTCTCGTCCACGGTGATGGTCGCCGCCGACGCCGGGACTGCGCCCACCGCCGGCATGCCCATCGACTTCCGCAGCGCCAGCTGCTGCGTGATCGAGAGCAGGTTGTTCGTGAAGATGTAGAGCGTCAGGCCCGCGGGCAGGTTCAGCATGATGAACGTGAAGAACGCAGGCATGAAGTACATCATCATCTTCTGCTGCGCCGGATCCATCTGCATCGGCTGCATGCGCTGCGTGACGAACATCGTCGCGCCCATGGCGAGCGGCAGCACGTAGTACGGATCCTTCATCGTCAGGTCGTTGATCCAGCCGGCGATGAACGGCTCGTTGTAGAGCGCGACCGAGGTCTGCAGCACGGTGTAGAGCGCGAGCCAGACCGGCATCTGGATGAGCATCGGCAGGCAGCCGCCCAGCGGATTCACCTTGTGCTGCTGGTAGAGCTTCATCATCTCGAGATTGAGCTTCTCGCGGTCCTCGCCGTGCTTGGCCTTGAGCTTCTCGATCTCGGGGGCGAGCTTGCGCATCTCCTCCATCGCCTTCATCGACTTCCAGGCGAGCGGGAAGGTCAGCAGCTTCACGAAGATGGTGAGCAGGATGATGGCCACGCCCCAGTTCGGGATGGCGGCGTGGAAGACGCGCAGCAGCACGAACAGCATGCGGGCGATGGCGGCCCAGAAGCCCAGCTCCACGGTCTCCTGGAGCTCGGGGTTGGGCTGGCCGCTCTGCGCGGCGATCTGATCGCTCAGCTTCTCGAGCGACTGCAGATCCTTCTGGCCGAGCACGAGCGCGTACTGCACGGTGGCGGTGGCTCCCGGCGCCACGGTGCCGACCGGCGTGATCAGGTGCGTGAGGTAGGACTCGGGCGACGGCGTCTCCAGCCGGCAGCTCGACGGGGCGGGCGCCTGCGTGGGCGTCGCCACGGCGAGGAAGTAGCGCTCCTCGATGCCGGCGAAGCTGGCGGGGCCCTCGGGGGCGACCGACTTCTCCTCCGCATCGAACATGCGCCGCGCCACGTCGTCGCCATGGCGGCAGATCACGTGCGTGGGCTGCGGAGGCGCGTGCAGCAGGCTGCCGCACCCCGGCGACCGCTGGCCCGCGGGATCGACGTGCGCGGGGACGAGCAGGTCGAGGCTGCCCTCGACCGGCTGGGCGGACGTATTGCGCACGGTCACCTGGAGCGCGAGGGTCTCCTCGCCGGTGACGGAGAACACCTTGTCGAGCTCGACGCGGTCGCCCGTGCAGCGGTAGCGGACGGACTTGTCGTCGCTGCCCGCGAGCGTGCAGCCGCCGACCTCGCCGAGGTTGCCGCCGAGCGCCGTCTGGAAGAGGCGCGGCCCGCCCGGCGGCAGATCCGCCGCGAAGTCGACCTGCGGCGCTTCCTCGCCGCCCTGGCGCTTGCCCTTGCGACCCTGCAGCTCGGCCTGCACGAGGCCGGCGCCGTGGTTCGAGAACGTGAGCGCCAGCGCGTCGGTGCGGAGCGTGGTCCGCTGCTCCGGCGCGTTCGGAGCGACGGGCGCGGCGGGAGCAGCGCCCCCGGCCGGAGGAGCCTCCACCGCCGTCCCCTCCGGTGCGGGAGCCGGCGGCGCTTCCGCCGCGGTGGAGGGCTCCTGGCCCTTACCCGCGATCCGCGGGTACAGCGCCTGGAAGCCGAGGATGATGCCGACGGAGAGAAGAACGGTGAGGATCAGCCGCTTGTTGCTGTCCACTGCTACGATTCCTCGTGGGACGCACCGGCGGACGCGCGACGGCAGGCCGGTGCCGGCGGGACGGGATCGAGCCCGCCCGCGTGGAAGGGATGGCACCGGGAGAGCCGGCGCAGGGTGAGCCAGGAGCCGCTCCACGCCCCGTGCCGCTCGAGCGCCTCGAGGGCATAGGCGGAACAGCTGGGATGGAAGCGGCACGCCTGCGGGAGGAGCGGCGAGATCAGCGTGCGGTAGGCTCGGATCGGCAGGGACAGGACGCGCGCGATCATCGTCGCCTCCGCGTCGCCGGCGCCCCGCTCAACCGCCGAGGCGCCGCGCGATCTCGAGGAACTGGGCATGGAGCGCGTGATACCCCGCATCCAATGCCCCGGTCTTGGCGATGAGCACCAGATCCACCCGGGCGGGAAGCCGCTCCCGCTCGCGCCGGTAGATCTCGCGCAACCACCGCTTCACCTGGTTGCGGACGACGGCATTGCCCACTTTGGACGAAACGGTGAGCCCGACGCGCCGCTGGCCGACCGCGGACGGCGTCCACAGTGCGATCAGGTGCTGGGTGTGGAGCTTCCGGCCCCTCGCCCTCGCCCGGAGGAAGTCCTTGCGGGCGAGGAGGCGCTGGCACTTCGGAAATCGCTGGTCCACGCCCGGGGACGTCGCCTCGTTCATCGAGGCGTCGCTTACTTCTTGTAGGAGGAGACGGTCAGGCGGTGACGGCCCTTGGCGCGGCGGCGCTTGAGGACATCACGGCCCGCCTTGGTGCTGTTCCGCTTGCGGAAGCCGTGGGTGCGGTTCCGACGGATCTTCTTGGGCTGGTAGGTACGCTTCACGACGACACCTCTGAATCGAGACCGCCCCCGGAGGAACGCCGAACCGGCGGAGGGGGGGTAAAACGAAAGCGACGGATCAACAGCAAAGGGCCTCGGGTGTCAAGGACAAACCGTCCGGCGCCAGACGCCCGATTGATCGCTTCCCGAAGCGGCCCCGCGATCGGCGCGTCGCATCGGCGCGATCTGCCCCGATCGCGGGGCCGCCCGAACGGGACGCTCGGAAACCCGAGGAGAATCGCCATCTTGGCGACCTTGTTCCCGGTGGCTGTCACGTTTTTGCGCGATCTCGGGTGTGATCGGAAGGACGATCTTCCGTCGTTTCAATACGTTCGCGGAACCCCGTTGACGGGCTCCCCCGGCTTTGGCTATGCATCCTGCCGAACGTTGCACCGCCGGACTGCAGCCCGCCCGGCAACCCCCCGAACACCTGCGTGAGCAAGCGCGGCCCCGAATCCACAGATCGGGCTCGCGTTCGGGCCGTTCCTCGCGGTAACCATGGGTGTGGCCACGGTTTTTTCGGAAGCGGCGGGCTGTGGACAAACTGTGGAGCAAACCATGGGCATGGTGCGTGCGAAGCCATACCGGGAAGGGGTCGAGGAGATGAGCACCGAGGTGCCGCCTTTCTGGCACGAGGCCGTCGAGCGGCTTCGCAACTCGACCCCCGATTACGTCTACAAGAACTGGCTCAGCCAGCTGAGCTACGTGTCCCACGACCAGGCGAAGGTCACCATCGGCGTTCCGAGCCTGTTCGCGCGCGACTGGATCGAGGACCACTACGGCGACGTGCTCCGCAAGCACGTCCACGCCGCCACCACGGTGCCGGTGGAGATCGAGTTCGTGATCGATCCCAACGCCGCGGGCGGCACGGGCGCGCTCGCCCCGCTGGCCCGCGACACGGCGTCGGGCGATGGGCAGGGCGGCTTCGACGTGGAGCTCGGCGAGGTGGACCCGACGCAGGTGCGGAGGCCGCTGCTCAGCGAGCGCTTCACCTTCGAGAACTTCGTGGTCGGCCCGTCGAACCAGCTCGCTGCCGCTGCGGCGGCCGCCGTCGCCGACAAGCCGGGGCGCATCTACAACCCGCTCTTCATCTACGGCGGCACGGGCCTCGGCAAGACCCACCTGCTGCACGCGATCGGCAACCGCATCCTCGCGCGCGAGCCCAACCTGCGCGTGGTCTACACGTCGGCCGAGCGGTTCCTGAACGAGTTCGTGGTGCTGCTGCGCAAGGGCCGGATGGAGGACTTCCGCAAGAAGTACCGCGAGGAAGTCGACGTCCTCATGATGGACGACATCCAGGTCCTCAAGAAGGCGCAGGAGACGCAGAACGAGTTCTTCTACACGTTCAACGACCTGCAGAACGCCGGCAAGGCGATCATCCTCACCTCGGACATCCATCCGAACGAGCTGCCGAACATCGAGTCGCGCCTGCGCACGCGGTTCACGTCGGGCCTCACCGCCGACATCTACGAGCCGCCGTTCGAAGTCCGCGTGGCGATCCTCAAGCGCAAGGCGGAGCTCGAGAACCTGAGCCTGCCGGACGACGTGGCGCAGTTCGTCTGCTCGGCCATCTCGCGCAGCGTGCGCGATCTGGAGGGCGCGCTCACCCGGCTCACGGCGCACTCGCACCTCACGGGCCGACCGCTCACGGTGCCGTACGCCGAGGAAGTGCTGCGCGACATGCTGCCGCCCAAGCAGGCGCTCGGCATCCCCGAGGTCCAGCGGGCGGTCGCGTCCTATTACAACGTGGACGTGAACGAGCTCTCCGGTGAGAAGCGCATGCGGCCGATCGCGCGCGCCCGCGCCGTCGCCATGTACTTCTGCCGCAAGCTGATCGCCGACGCATCGTTCCCGGTCATCGGCCAGGCTTTCGGCGGCAAGCACCACACCACGGTGATGAGCGCGGTCGAGCGCATCGCCACCGAGCGCAACAAGACGCCTACCTTCGCCCGCGAGCTCGAGGAGCTCGAGCAGCGCATCACGCGCTGATCCCCGCCTCTCGCCGAGAGCGCGACGGAAAAAGCCGCCCGGTCCCGCCACGCGGACCGAGGCGGCTTTCGTCGTTCCTGCGCCAAATCGCGAGAAATCCGCGATTCCACCGCGTTTCCGCAGTCGATCCACAGCCCGGAAATCGGAATCCAGCGATCGTCCACAGGTGTGGACAAGCTTGTGGACGATCGCCGGATCGCGCTGTGGATCGGCGGCAGATCCCCTGCGGATCGGCTTCGGATCGCCTTCGGCTGAACGTTCGTCCGGATGTGAACTGCCGTGTGTGCTTTTGTCGGATCGCGCTGTGGATCGGGGTGCGCAAGCTGCGGAGTGCGGTCGTTGACTCGCTTCGGAGGCGGGTGCTACACAACCGGGCTTCCCTGGATCCGCAGATCGATCCGGCGCTCCGTGGTCTCGATTCGCCAGCGATTTCAACGAGGTCTGGCGCTTCTCCACAGATCCACACGCCCTACGATCTGCTACGATCCTGATCTCTACGGATCTCCTGGTTAGAAGATCCCAGAAGGGACGGGCGGAACGATGGAGCTGCAGATCGCCGTCGAGGAACTCTCCAAGGCGCTCTACCGGGCGCAGGGCATCGTCGAGAAGAAGTCGACCATGCCGATCCTCGCCAACGTGCTGCTCGAGGCGAAGCCCGGGATGCTCAGCGTCACCGCGTTCGATCTCGAGATCGGCGTGACGAGCGAGCATCGCGCGGAGGTGATGAAGGAGGGCCGCCTCGCGGTCTCCGCCAAGCACCTCTACGACATCGTGCGCACGCTGCCCGAGCCGACGCTGGTGCTGCGGCGCACGCAGAACAACTACGTCGAGATCACCTGCGGCTCGTCGCACTTCCGCATCGTGGGCATGCCGGCGGAGGACTTCCCCGCCCTGCCCGCCATGGCGAAGGTGCCCTTCGTCACGGTGCGGCCGAAGCAGCTCCTCGAGATGATCGAGATGACGGCGTTCGCCGTCTCCACCGACGAGACCCGCTTCAACCTGAACGGCGTCTTCTTCCAGCCGGTGGCGAACGGCGGCGTGCGCATGGTCGCCACGGACGGCCACCGCTTGAGCCTGGTGGAGCGGCCGATCGAGGGCGACTTCCACCTCAAGCGCGGCGTGATCGTCCCGCGTAAGGGCATGCACGAGCTCAAGCGGCTGCTCGCCGAGGCGGGCAACGAAGAGGCGGAGCTCGGCTTCGCCGAAAACTCGGGCGTGTTCCGCCGGCCGGGCCTCACCATGGTGATGCAGCTCATCAACGGGACCTTCCCGGAGTACGAGCAGGTCATCCCCCGCGAGTCGGCACGCACGCTGCGGCTCGGACGCACGCGGGCGATCGAGACGCTCAAGCGCGTGTCGCTCCTCTCGCAGGACCAGATGCACACGGTGAAGCTCGAGGTGGCCGACGGCCTGCTGCGCATCAGCAGCCAGAGCCCCGACCTCGGCGAGGCGCGCGAGGAGCTCCCGCTCGACGCCGACGGCCCCGCGATCACCATCGGCTTCAACGCGCGCTACCTCATCGACGTGCTCAACGTGATCGGCGCCGACGAGGTGGAGCTCGAGCTCCACGACGATCTCTCGCCCGGCGTGGTGCATCCTGCCGACGACAAGACCTACACCGCGGTGGTGATGCCGGTCCGGATCTGATCCCGGCCGCCATCGCCGCCGTACGCGGGGCCGCGCCGCTCGGTGCGGCCCCGCGCGTTTCGACCCGCGAGTTTCCGTGCGCCTCCTCGCCCTCCGGCTCCGCGATTTCCGCAACATCGAGGCGGCCGACCTGGAGCCGGGTCCGCGCGCGACGGTGATTGTCGGGCCGAACGGCCAGGGGAAGACGAACCTCCTCGAAGCCGTCTACCTCCTCGCGACGCTCAAGCCGCTGCGCACCGCGCGCCTCGCGGAGCTGCCCCGCTTCGGTACGAAGGCGTGCCGCGTGGAGGGCGCGTTCGAGCTGGGCTCCGCCCGCCGCGTCGTCGGGGTGCACGTCGAGGACGGCGTGCGCCAGGCCCTCGTCGACGGCAAGAAGGTGCGCGAGCTCGAGGACTACTTCGGCGGCGTCGCCGTGGTCGCCTTCACGCCGGACGACCTCGCCGTCATCAAGGGCGGCCCCGACGTGCGGCGCCGCTTCCTCGACCGCGCGGTCTTCAACCGCTTCCCCGCCTTCCTCGGCGAGAGCCGCACCTACGCGCGCGCGCTCAAGTCCCGCAACCGCCTCCTCAAGGAGGACACGCCGCCCGAGGTGGTGGAGGCCTTCGACGAGCCGCTGGCGCGCGCGGGCGCCCGCATCGTCGTGCGCCGCCGCCGCGTGCTGGCGGAGCTGCTGCCGCGCTTCGAGGAGGTGCTCGCGCGCCTCTCGCACGGGCAGCTCGAGGGCAAGCTCAAGTACGCGCCGCCCGTGGTCGAGGGTGCGGAGGACGAGGCCGCGGTGGCGGCCCGGCTGCTCGCGGAGCTGGCGAGACGCCTGCCGCGCGATCGCGAGCGCGGTTTCACGAGCGTGGGGCCACACGCCGACCAGCTCGGCATCCAGCTCCAGGGCCGCCCGGCGCGGACGTACGCGTCCCAGGGGCAGCAGCGCGCCGCGGTGCTGTCGCTCAAGATCGCCGAGATCGAGAACCTGCGCGAAATGCTGGGTTTCCAGCCGCTGCTGCTGCTCGACGACGTGTCGAGCGAGCTCGACCGCGCCCGCAACGCGCAGCTGATGGAGTACCTCGCGTCGCTCGACGGCCAGGTGCTGATCAGCACGACGGACGTCTCGCTGGTCGCTGCCGCCGCCGGCGCGGACGCCCGCTTCTTCGCGGTGCGCGAGGGCACGTTCACGCCGTTCGATCGCCCTGTGGAAGACCCCGCCCGGTAGGGAAAAAGCGGAAGAAATCCGCGGGTTTCTGTGTTGAGATTCCGCTTGTGGCGCTGCGCTCCGACATGGTATCGATGAGCGACCGCTCGTCCGCGCTCATCCCGCGGAGAAGACAGGCGAAATTCCACGCGATCGAGGCCTCGATTGAGCAACGTCAATCCCGAAAACGCTGCGACCGCCGCCAACGCCGGCAGCGAGTACTCCGCTGCATCGATCACGGTGCTCGAAGGCCTGGAAGCGGTGCGCAAGCGTCCCGGCATGTACATCGGGCCGCCCGACGAAACGGGCATGCACCACCTGGTCTGGGAGGTGGTCGACAACTCGGTGGACGAGGCGCTCGCCGGCTATTGCACGCGCATCGACGTCACGGTGCACGTCGACAACGCGATCAGCGTCGCCGACAACGGGCGCGGCATCCCCACCGAGATGCATCCCACCGAGGGTCGCCCCACCCCCGAGGTCGTGCTCACCGTGCTGCACGCCGGCGGCAAGTTCGACAACAATTCGTACAAGGTCTCCGGCGGCCTGCACGGCGTGGGCGTCAGCTGCGTGAACGCGCTGTCCGAATATCTCGACCTCGAGATCGCGCGCGGCGGCAAGCTGCACCGCCAGACCTACGCGCGCGGCGTGCCCACCTCCGGGCTCGACGTGATCGGTGAATCCAAGCGCACCGGCACGACGATCAAGTTCAAGCCCGACACCGAGATCTTCGGCGTCCGCGAATACAACTTCGACACGCTCGCCCAGCGCCTGCGCGAGCTCGCGTTCCTCAACGCGGGCCTGTACATCTCGCTCACCGACGAGCGCACCGGCAAGAGCCACGAGTTCCACTACGAGGGCGGCATCGCCTCGTTCGTCGAGCACCTGAACCGCAACAAGGCGGCGCTCTTCGACAAGCCGGTGCACATCCAGCAGGAAGTCGACGCCGAGGGGCGGCGCGTCCTGGTCGAGATCGCGCTGCAGTACAACGACACCTACGACGAGCTGGTGTTCTGCTTCGCGAACAACATCAACAACCGCGACGGCGGCTCGCACCTGGTGGGCTTCAAGGGCGCGATCACGCGCACCATCAACACCTACGCGAACAAGAACAACCTCTGGAAGGATCTCAAGGAGAGCCCCAGCGGCGAGGACGCGCGCGAAGGTCTCTGCGCCGTGATCAGCGTCAAGCTGCCCAACCCGCAGTTCGACAGCCAGACCAAGGGCAAGCTGATCAACCCGGAGATCAAGGGCGTGGTCGAGGCGGTCGTCTACGACAAGCTCGGCCAGTTCTTCGAGGAGAATCCCGGCGTCGCCAAGCGGATCGCCACCAAGGTGGGCGACGCCGCCCGCGCGCGCATCGCCGCCCGCAAGGCGCGCGAGACCGTGCGGCGCAAGGGCGTGCTCGACACCGCGTCGCTGCCGGGCAAGCTCGCCGACTGCCAGGAGCGCGACCCCGCGAAGAGCGAGCTCTACATCGTCGAGGGCGATTCGGCAGGTGGCTCCGCCAAGCAGGGACGCGATCGCCGCACGCAGGCGATCCTTCCGCTGCGCGGCAAGATCCTCAACGTGGAGAAGGCGCGCTTCGACAAGATGCTCTCGAGCGCCGAGATCGGGACGCTGATCACCGCGCTGGGCACGGGCATCGGCCGCGAGGATTACAACCCCGACAAGGCGCGCTACCACAGCATCATCATCATGACCGACGCCGACGTGGACGGCAGCCACATCCGCACCCTGCTGCTCACGTTCTTCTACCGGCAGATGCCGGAGCTCGTGGAGCGCGGCTACGTCTACATCGCGCAGCCGCCTCTCTACAAAGTGCAGAAGGGCAAGAAGGAGACGTACCTCAAGGACCAGCGGGCGCTCGACGAGTACCTGATGGACCTGGGCGTCGCCGGCGCGCGTCTGCACGTGGGGGAGCGGGAAGTCGGCGGCGCGGAGCTGAAGGAGCTGGCGCGGCGCATCCTCGATTACCGCGCGCTGCTCGCCAAGGTGGACCGCCGCCGCGACGCCCGCGTGGTCGATGCGATGGTGCAGGGCACGCGGCTCGGCCAGGCCATGCTGCAGGACCGCGCGGCGGTGGAGACGGAGCTCGGCCACCTGCAGGCGTGGCTCGAGGCGAACCACCCCGAAGCGCTGCCTCTGCAGATCTTCGTGGGCGACGACGAGGAGCACGCGTGCAAGCGGATCACCATCCGCAGCCACGGCGCCGGCACGTACCGCGAGACGCTGCTCGACTTCACGTTCCTCGGCTCGGGCGAAGCGGCGGAGCTGCGCAAATTCGGCGAGGAGTTCCGCGCGCTCGGGCCCACGCCGTATCGCCTCACGCTCGGCAGCGGCGAGGCCGAGGTGCGCACCGTCCAGCAGATCCTCGACCTCATCAACCGCGACGCGGCCAGGGGCCAGAGCATCCAGCGCTACAAGGGTCTGGGCGAGATGAACCCGGAGCAGCTCTGGGAGACCACAATGAACCCGGTCACGCGCACGCTGCTGCAGGTGCGCGTGGACGACGCCGTCGAGGCCGACCAGATCTTCACGGTGCTCATGGGCGACGCCGTCGAGCCGCGCCGCGAATTCATCGAGAAGAACGCGCTCGAGGTGCAGAACCTCGACGTCTGATGCCGCAAGCGGCAGCCCCCGAGGCCGGCTTGCTTCGCGGCGGCGGGGGCGCGCACGATGGCCCCCCGCCCCGCCGTCTTCGGAGGATCGCATGACCCGCGCGTACGTATCCGGCATCGGCTTCCACGTTCCCGATCGCGTCGTCACCAACGAAGCGCTCACGAAGCTCATGGACACGAGCGACGAGTGGATCCGGCAGCGCACCGGTATCTGCGAGCGCCGTTGGGCCGAGCACGGCGTCGGTGCCAGCGATCTCGCGCTGGAGGCCGCGCGCAAGGCGCTCGCCGCGGCGGGCCGCGAGGCGGAAGAGATCGACGCGATCGTCTACGCCACGCTCTCGCCCGACCACAATTTCCCCGGTGACGGCTGCTTTCTCGGCGCCAAGCTCGGCATCCCGGGCGTTCCGGCGATCGACGTGCGCAACCAGTGCAGCGGCTTCCTCTACGGCCTGTCGGTCGCCGACGCGTGGATCCGCGCGGGCGTGTATCGGCGGGTGCTGCTCGTGGGCGCGGAGGTGCACTCGTCCGGCCTCGACGTCTCCACGCGCGGCCGCGACGTCGCGGTGATCTTCGGCGACGGCGCGGGCGCGGCGGTCATCGAGGCGACCGAGGACGAGAACCGCGGCATCCACGCCATCGAGCTCCACGCCGACGGCCGCTACGCGAAGCAGCTCTGGACCGAGGCGCCGGCGTCGAAGTACCAGCCGCGGCTCTCCGAGGCGATGCTCGCCGAGGGCGCGCATTTCCCGAGGATGGAGGGCGCGGCGGTGTTCAAGCACGCGGTGGTGCGCATGCCCGAGGTGGTGCGCAGCGTGCTGGGCAAGGCCGGCATCGCGCCCGAGCAGCTCAAGCTCTTCGTTCCGCACCAGGCAAACCTGCGCATCGCCGAAGCGGCGCAGAAATCGCTCGGCTTGCGTGACGAGCAGGTCTTCAACAACATCCAGCGCTACGGCAACACCACCGCCGCCTCGATCCCCATCGCGCTGTGCGAGGGTGTCGCGGCCCGCGGCGTGCAGCCGGGCGATTGGGTCGCACTGGGCGCGTTCGGCGCCGGATTCACCTGGGCCGGCGCGGTCTTGCGCTGGTAGACTGATCGCGTTCTTGCTGCGGTGTCGTCCAAGGGTAGGACAAGAGACTTTGAATCTCTTAATGATGGTTCGAATCCATCCACCGCAGTCAATTCAGGCGCACGGGGTCAGCCGATGACCCCGTGCGCCACCTTCTGACCCGCTGCTCGAGGTCGGGAGGCTCGTCCGCCGTGGGGAGGGTCGGGCGTGGCTGGAACGCTGAGCGTCGTGTCTTTGGGGGCCGTGAACCGCAACCTGCTCGAGATGGCAGCCGCGAGCGCGGCGCAGCAATTCGAGCTCGTCACCGCGATCGATCCGCCGCTGGCGGAGCCCCATTACGCCTTCAATCCCACGCGCAAGCAGCACAACGCGGGGGCCATCGTGCGCAAGCTCGGGCAGGCGCACCTCAAGCCCGGTCGCGACGCGCTGCTCGCGCTGGGCGCCATCGATCTGTTCGAGCCGGAGACCGACTTCGTGCTCGCCGACGGAGACCGCGATTTCCGGGCGGCGGTGATCGGCCTCGCGCGCCTGCGCGACGGACGTGACGACGAGCGGTTCGCGCGCCGCGTGCAGCTCATGGCCATCTGGGCCGCCGGCCAGGCCATCGGCCTGCGCAGCTGCGACGACGTGCGCTGCGTGATGAACCTGCCCGAGCGGCCCGACGATCTCGATCGCCGCAGCGGCAACTTCTGTGCGGCGTGCAAGCAGGTGGCGGTGAAGCCGGGCGCCTGAGCGCGTGAAACCTCCGGCGGAGCGAACGCGAAAAGCCGCGATCGCTCGCGCTGTGTTTCGCGGGCGCCCGCCCGGGCCGACGCGAGCGGGAGCGAGCCGGCCGAAGGGTGCGCTTGACCGGCGCCGCCGTCCGGGCCACGGTCGCCGCGTGGCTCTCCCGTTTCATCTCTGCCAGCCGGGCGGCGGCGCGTCCTGTGGCGCGTGCTGCGGCCTCTACAACTTCCGCGATCACTCCCGCGAAGCGCTCACGCGCGCGCTCGATCGGCGCACGGACACCGTGCGGCCGCTGCCGAAGACGCCGGAGGCGTACCGCGCGGCGGCGCGCAGCCTGCGGCGCTGGGACAAGGATCCGCTCTTTCCGCCCGTGCGGCTGTGCCCGCTCCTCGGCTTCGTGGACGACGAGCGCAAGCGGGTGGGGTGCCTCGCGCATCCGCTCGTCAACGACGGCGTCGATCTGCGCGACTGCGGCGCCTACAGCGCCAATACGTGCCAGAGCTTCGAGTGCCCCTCGTTCCTGTGGCTGAACGCGCCGCAGGCGCGGCTCGTGCGGGCGGCGCTGCCGGACTGGTATCGGTACGGCCTGGTGATCACCGACGTCGAGTTCGTGCGCGGCTGCGTCAAGCTGCTCGAGGCGGCGGTGGGCGGCCCGGTGGATCTCGACGCGATCGTGGTGCACGAGCCGGCGCTCGCCGCCGCGCGGCAGCTGCTCTCGCTCAAGGAGACGGCGCCGGATCGGCCGAAAAATGCGGCGATCTTCGGGCGGTTCAGCCGCGACGATCTCGGCGAGCCCGCGCCCCGCACGATCGATTACGACACGCTCGGCGCGGAGGCGGCGCCGGAGGACGACGTGGTGCTGTGCCTCGGCTACGACCCGGCGAGCGGCCCGGAGCTCGAGGCCTGCCGGCGGATCGTGCGCGAACACGTCCAGGCGCTGGTCGCGGTTCTGCCCTGAGCGGCGGCGCGCCCGCGTAACCCGCAGGTCCACGCACAGGCTGTGGACGATCGGCCGAACCGTAAGCACACGTACGATCGAACCGTCGCCCCGCGTACGCACAGCGCGACGCACAGGCTGTGGACGGTCGGCTATCTATAAGTACACTTACGTTCGGCGCGAAGGAGGGGGAGATGAAGCGACAGCTCGGTTTTCGCCTGGCCGACGCCGACGAGCGCCCCGGCGCGCTGCTCGCACGGGTCGCTGCCGACTGGCAGCGCGCACGGCGTGCGGCCCTCGCCGACGTCGAATGCACGCCGGCGCAGTTCGCGCTGCTGCAGGCCGCCAGCGCGCTGCTCGCCGCGGGCGAGCGGGTGACGCAGCGGCGGCTCGCCGCGGAGGCGCACGCCGACGCCATGACGGCCTCGCAGGTGGCGCGCACGCTCGAGGAGAAGGGCTGGCTCGAGCGCGTGGCGGATCCCGACGACGCGCGGGCGCTGCTGCTCGCCCCGACGCGTGCCGGCAAGCGGCTGCTCGCGCAGGCGATCCGGCGCGTCGATGCGGCCGACGCGGCGTTCTTCGCGCCGCTGGGGCAGGACGCGGCGCGTCTCGCGGAGCTGTTGCGCCGCCTCGTTCCCGCAGGGGAGTAGCGCTTCTCCGCCGCCCGCTCCAGGAACGAAAAGGGCGCGATCCCCGCAGGAACCGCGCCCCTTCACGCCAGAGCCGGACCGATCAGGCGGTCTGCTCGGTCTTCTCCACGGCGTTCCCCGCCACGATCGGCAGCTTGATCGAGTCGGCGAGGATCTCGGAGATGTCCTTCACCACCACGCCCTCGACGTTCAGCTCGTTCACGCCGTCCTTGAGCATGGTGATGCAGAACGGGCAGTTGGCCGCGATCGTCTTGGCGCCGGTGGCGATGGCCTCCTGCGCGCGGTTCTGGTTGATGCGCGTGCCGATGTGCTCTTCCATCCACATGCGGCCGCCGCCCGCGCCGCAGCAGAAGCTCTGCCGCTCGCTGCGCGCCATCTCCACGATCTTGAGCCCCGGGATCGCCTTCAGCGTCTCGCGCGGCGCCTTGTACTCCTGGTTGTGCCGGCCCAGGTAGCAGGCGTCGTGGTAGGTGACGAGCTCGTCGAACGACTCGGTCGGCGTGATGCGCTTGTCCTTGAGCAGCTCGGCGATGAGCTGGCTGTGGTGCATCACCTCGTAGTCGCCGCCGAGCGCCGAGTACTCGTTCTTGAGGATGTTGAAGCAGTGCGGGCACTGGCTGAAGATCTTCTTGACGTTGTAGGTCTTGAAGGTCTCGATGTTCTGCTCCGCCAGCATCTGGAACAGGTACTCGTTGCCGATGCGGCGCGCACTGTCGCCGTTGCAGGTCTCCTCGTTGCCGAGGATGGCGTAGTTCACGCCGGCGGCGTTGAGCACCTTGGCCAGCGCCTGGGTCACCTTCTTCTGGCGGTCGTCGTACGAGCCGGCGCAGCCCACGAACCAGAGGTATTCGAACTCCGGGTTGTCGTGGACCGTGGGCACGTTCAGCCCCTCGGCCCAGTCGCCGCGCGAGGTGGCGCCGAGGTTCCACGGGTTGCCCTGGGTCTCGAGGCCCTTGAACACGCGGGTGACCTCGGGCGGAAACTCCGACTTCATCAGCACTTCGTGCCGGCGCATGTCGATGATGCGCGGGATGTTCTCGATGAACACCGGGCAGGCGGTCTCGCACCAGCCGCAGGTGGTGCACGCCCAGATGGTCTCCGGGTTCACGATGTTCGGAACGAGGTCGGGCAGCTGCTCGCGCGCCTCGGGCGTGCCCTCGGCGATCACCTCCGCCTGCTCCATCAGGTGCATGCGGATCGTCTTGTTGAGGCCCTTGTGCGTGAGCGGCTTGCCGGTGACGTAGGTGGGGCAGTTGGTCTGGCAGCGGCCGCACTCGGTGCACGAGTACACGTCGAGCGCCATCTTCCAGCCGAGATCCGTGGCCTTCTGGATGCCGAAGTTCTCGGAATTCTCGAGGTCCATCTTCGGCGGCCGGTACTGCGGATCGAGGCGCTGGAAGAAGACGTCGGGCAGGCCGGTGATGACGTGGAAGTGCTTGCCGAGCGGCAGGAAGTTGAGGAACACGAGGATCTGCACGAGGTGCAGCCACCAGCCCGTGCGGCCCACGAACCACGCGGTCTCGGTGCTCATCCCGGTGGCCTGGTAGAACCAGAGGCCGAGCCGGCCCACCGGGTTGTACCAGTGCGCCGTGCCGTTCTCGAACGTGAGCAGGTGGGCGCCGTCGAAGAGGATCTCGGTGATCATCAGGCCGAGGATCATCGCGAGGATGAACACGGCCTCGCCGGACCGGGTCATGCGGTCGGGCTTCACGAACAGGCGCAGGTAGAGGAAGTACGAGGCGCCCAGCAGCGCGCCGGCCACCACGATGTCCTTGAGGAACAGGTAGGCCTGGCCGATGGGGCTGCCGGCGCCGAGCAGCGGCAGGTGGAAATCCCAGCCGCCGAACGCCATGCCGAAGAGCGTGACGGTGCGCAGCGCCAGCACCACGAACGCCGCGAAGATCATCACGTGGGCGAGGCCCGGCTTGAACTCCTCGGGGTCGACGAGGCGCTTCTGGCCGAGGCCGAACCGGATGAGGCGCAGCGTGCGGATGCCGACGTCGCGGAAGCGGTAGGGCTCCGGCTGCAGCCGGAAGAGCAGCTGCATCCGCGGCGCCATGCTGTTGGCGAAGATGCCGAGCGCCAGCACCAGCAGGCACAAGACGAAGATCGAGGTGAGTTCGAAGGGGGCGGCGGGCATTCGAGCTCCTGCGGAGGTGATCGGCCGACTCGGCGCAAGAGGCGCAACGTAGCTTTGGCCGACGCGCTGCGCAACCGCACAGGTTGGCGCGAACGCACCCCTGCGCGCCCTCCCGGCAGGCGGGCGAGCCCCCGAAAACGGCGCGGGGCCGGAGCGCCGAAGCTCCGACCCCGCGTCTGCCCGACGAGCCGGCGGTGAGCGTTACTGCGCGGCCGCGGTGCCGCCGCCGGCCTCGGTGCCGACGAAGAACACCTGGAACGCGACGCCCGGCGTGCTGCCGACCGGCTGCGACGCCGGCACGAACGTGGTGCCCGTCTTGCTGGCCGAGAGCTCGGTGATGCCACCCGGCTGCGCCACGAACGCGCCGAGCGCGGTGGTCGTGGTGCCGGTGGCGGCCTTGAGGCCCGAGGCGTCGGCGTCGAGGTAGGTCACGTTCGCCGACTCGGGGTTGATGGTGACGCCCGAGATCGGCGCCGCGCCGGTGGTGGCGACGCCGAGCACGTAGCCGTTGGCGAGGAGCTGGTCGTCCTCGAGGCCCGTCTGGAGCGCCGCGTTGAACGCCGTGGGAACCGCGAACGCGGTGAACGTCGCACCGGTGGCGGCGAGGCGGCACTCGGTCAGGCAGCCCTCGGCGTCCTGCACGCCCACGCAGAGCGCCTGCGTCGAGGTGACGAAGTTGGTGCCGGTGGCGTCGGCCAGCGTGACCACCAGGCCGGTCGTCACGTCCTTGAGGTCGAGGCCGGTGAACGAGAAGGTGCCGTCGTTGGCGACCGTGCCCTGCGCGAGCGTGGCCGCCTCGGGGTTCTGCGGCGAGCTGAGCAGCTTGATCGGATCGACCACGCGGACCGTGAGGCCCTCGACGGAGGGCACCGCCGCCTCGGGGAGAATCGCCGCGGCGAGCGGGTTGATGGTCGCGACGCCGCT
>Ga0164243_10006732_pt1 | contig 17343 bp, 16 predicted proteins | sample OricompcompostOP_FD_108781 | JGI IMG/M metagenome (GOLD analysis project Ga0164243, IMG submission 108781) | Organic Plus compost microbial communities from Emeryville, California, USA - Original compost - Organic plus compost (OP) | ecosystem: Engineered > Solid waste > Mixed feedstock >... | reverse complement strand
TGCCCGGTCAGCAGTACACGCACGGATGCTCCTCCCCCGATCGGCGTCGGCGGTTCACGCCGGCACCCGGTCCTTCTCCCACAGCGCCCACGGGCGCAGCCCGCGCGTGTACGCCTCGTCCAGTGCGTAGCGCTCCTTGACGGTGTCGGTCGGCTTCCAGAACCCGCGGTAGGGGTAGGCCAGCAGGCGTCCGCGTTTGGCCAGTTCGGCGCACCCGTCGCCGACCAGGTCACCGTTGCGCGGGATGTGGTCGAACACGTCCTGCCGCAACACGAAGTAACCGCCGTTCTCCCACAGCGGCATCTCGCTGACCGCGGTGATCGAGCCGACGAGACCGCCCTCGTCCATCTCGACGCAGTGGAACGACGACTGCGGTGGCACGACCATCATCGACGCGCCTGCCCCGGACCTCGCGAACCGCTCGATCATGTCCGGCAGCGGCGCGTCGGTGAGCACGTCGGCGTAGTTGGCCAGGAACATCTCGTCACCGTCGAGGTGTTCGCGCACGCGGCGCAGCCGCTCCCCGATCGGCGACTCGATCCCGGTCTGCACGAACGAGATCGTCCAGTCGGCGATGTCGGCGGACAGCAGCTCGGCCTTGCCGCCGCGCAGGACGAAGTCGTTGGAGGTGGTTTCCTCGTAGTGCAGGAAGAAGTCCTTGATGTGGTGCGCGCCGTAGCCGAGGCACAGGATGAACTCGGTGTGCCCGAAGTGCGCGTAGTAGCGCATCACGTGCCAGATCAGCGGGCGCGGACCGACCATGGCCATCGGCTTGGGCACGTCGGATGCGGTGCCGCCGCGCATCCGCATCCCGTATCCGCCGCAGAACAGGACGACTTTCACGATGGGTTCACCTCGACGATCTCCAGGTGGGGTATGGGGAAGACGAGCCTGCCGCCCCACTCCCCCACGTAGGACAACTGCTCGGTCAGTTCGTCCCGCAGGTTCCAGGGCAGGACCAGCACGTAGTCGGGCCGATCTTGCGCGATGCGTTCCGGCGGCAGGACCGGGATCCGCGTGCCGGGCGTGAACCGGCCGTGCTTGTAGGGGTTGCGGTCGACGGTGTAGGCGAGCAGGTCCGGGCGGATGCCGCAGTGGTTGAGCAACGTGTTGCCCTTGCCCGGCGCGCCGTACCCGACGACGGTGCGCCCGTCGCCCGCCGCATCGACCAGGAACCGCAGCAGGTCCCGGCGCACCCGGGCCACCCGTGCGGCGAACTCGGTGTAGCCGGACAGCTCGTGCAGCCCCGCGGCCTTTTCCCGGGCGAGCACGTCGAGCACCCGCTTGCCCGGCCCGCCCGCGACCCCCGCTGGTCTGGCCCAGAGCCGGATCGACCCGCCGTGCGTCGGCAGCAGTTCGACGTCCACAAGCGACAGACCGCCGGTACCGAGGGCGCGTTGGGCGGAAGCCACGGTGTAGTACTGGAAGTGCTCGTGGTAGATGGTGTCGAACTGGTTCTTCTCGATCAGTGTCAGCAGGTGTTGCACCTCGATCGACACCCACCCGTCGTCGGCGACGAGTGCCCGCAGCCCCGCGGTGAACCCGACGACGTCCGGGATGTGCGCGTAGACGTTGTTGGCCACCACCAGATCCGCGGGCCCGTGCCGGTCCCGCACCGCGGCGCCGGTTTCCGGCCCGAGGAACGCGGTCAGCGTCGGCACACCCGCGTCGCGCGCGGCCTGCCCGACGTTCACCGACGGTTCCACCCCGAGGCAGCGGATTCCCTGCGCCACAACGTGCTTGAGCAGGTACCCGTCGTTGCTGGCGACCTCGACGACGAAGGAGTCCCGGCCGAGCCCCAGCCGCCGCACCGCGTCGGTGACGAACGCGCCCGCGTGGTCCACCCAGGACTGAGCGTACGAGGAGAAGTACGCGTATTCGGTGAACGTCTCCTCGGGCGTGATGAGCGGCGGGATCTGCGCGAGGCGGCATTCCGCGCACACCCGCAGGTGCAGCGGGAAGGTATTTTCCGGCTCGTCCAGTTGTTGCGCGGTCAGGAACGTCTCGCACGGCGGTGTGGCACCGAGGTCGACGACGCTGTCCAGGTGCGGCGAACCACAGAGACGGCAGGAGGTCATGCCCCTGATTCGGGGGACGAGAACCGCCTGTTACAACGACTCCCGGCGCTCACCGCCACCGAGCTCGAAATGAGACGCGGACTCCGGTCGCCACACCCCGAACCACTGCTGTGCACCGAACTCGGCGAACCGCGTCACTTCGGTGAACCCGAGCTTGGCCGCGAGACGCATCGCGGGTTCGTTGTCGGTGCGCGTGCACAGCACCAGCGGTTCGCCCGGACGCGCCCGCGCGAACCAGCCGAGCACCGCGGTGCACGCCTCGGTGGCGTACCCGCGCCGCTGCGCGTGCGGCAGCAGCAGGTAGCCGAGCTCGGCCTCACCCGCCTCCGGGCGCACGTGCCCCGGGCGCGCCGCATCGCGCGGGTCGAGCGTGATCACGCCGATCATCGCGCCCGCGCGCTCGACGACGAACACACCTGGGCGCTGCCCGGGCACCTCGGGCACCGCGCGTTCCAGTTCCTCCCGGGGTCGTGCTCCGCCGAGGTAGGTGCCCACCTCCGGGGAGGCGAACAGCTCGATGAACGCCGTGCGGTCGCGCGCCTGCGACGCACGCAGCACCAGCCGCTCGGTGCGGATCGCCGCAGGCGGCCACCAGGGTTCGGTCATGCCGCGAACCTACCGCTACTTGCGGATCTCCAGCGTGCAGCACTTCGGGCCGCCGCCGGCCTTGCGCAGCTCGGAGATGTCCACGAGCACCGGTTCGTAGCCGCGTTCGGCCAGCCGCTCCGCCAGGCCGGTCGCCTCGGCGGGCAGCACGACGTTGCGCCCGTCGGACACCCCGTTGAGGCCGAAGCACTCGGCGTCGGCGGCGGTGGCGAGCACCGCGTCCGGGAACAGGCGCTCCAGCACGCGTCGTGACCCGGCGGAGAACGCCTCCGGGTAGTAGGCGATCTGCGCACGTTCGGTTTCGGTGGCTTCGCTGAGCACGAACAGCGCGGTGTCGAGGTGGTAGTAGCGCGGGTCAGTCAGCCGCAGCGACAGCACGGGCACGCCGAGGACCTCCTGCGCCTCGGCGTGCGCGGCGGGGTCGGTGCGGAACCCGGTGCCCGCGAGCAGCATGCGACCGGTCCAGGCGAAGTCGCCCTCGGCCTCGTTGACGTAGGCGGGCATGACGACGTCGCGGTAGCCGTGCTCGACGAACCAGCGCCGGTAGTGCTCGGCCTCCGCCGCCCGCTGCTCGGCGCGGAACCGGGCGCCGAGCACCCGGCCGTCGACGACCGTGCCCGAGTTCGCGGAGAAGACCATGTCCGGCAGGCCCGGCTGCGGTTCGATCTCCTCGACCGCGTGCCCGAGCCTGCGGTAGGTGTCGCGCAGCTCGCGCCACTGCGCGACGGCGCGCGCCGCGCTGACCGGCCGCGAGGGGTCCATCCAGGGGTTGATCGCGTAATCGACCGCGAAGAACCGCGGCTCGCACATGAGGTATCGGCGAGTGGTCGGTACCCGTGTGGTCATGACACCACGGTATGGCTCGATTCAGGCACAATCAATCGCTCATTATTGCTCGCTGACCTGCTAAACATTGCGTGTGAACTCGCTGGATCAGCAGATTGTTTCGTGTCTGGTGCAGAACGCTCGCGCCAGTTACGCCGAGATCGGCAAGGTGGTCGGGCTGTCCGCGCCCGCGGTGAAGCGGCGCGTGGACCGGCTGGTGGAGACCGGCGTGCTGCGCGGCTTCACCGCCGTCGTCGACCCCGAGGCACTGGGCTGGGGCACCGAGGCTTTCGTCGAGGTCCACTGCCGCGGCAACGTCTCGCCCGCGCGGATCCAGGCCCGCCTGGAGCCGCTGCCCGAGGTGGTCGCCGCCTACACGGTGACTGGCGCGGCGGACGCGATCGTGCACCTGCGCGCAGCCGACATCAACCAGCTGGAGACCGCGCTGGAGCGGCTGCGCGGCCTGGAGATCATCGATCGGACGGTCTCCACGGTCGTGCTCTCCCGCCTCCTTGAGCGCCCGCCCAACCCCACGCGATGATGGCGGCCATGACCGAACGCATCGTGTCCGAGCGCCGGGGCCGCGTCGCCGTCGTCACCGTCGACGCGCCGGAGCGCCGGAACTCGCTCACCCTGGAGCTGTCCGCCGATCTCGCGCGTGCCGTGGCCGAGGCCGAGCAGGACGAGACCGTGCACGCGCTGGTCGTCACCGGCGCCCCGCCGGCGTTCTGCGCGGGCGCCGACCTGACGACGCTGGGCAGCGCGCAGGAGGAGGGTCTGCGAGCGGTCTACGCGGGCTTCCTCGCGGTGGCGCGGTGCTCCTTGCCGACGATCGCCGCGGTCGGCGGCGCCGCCGTCGGGGCCGGCCTGAACCTCGCGCTCGCCGCCGACGTCCGGCTGGCGGGACCGCGCGCGAAGTTCATCCCGCGGTTCCTCGAACTGGGCCTGCACCCCGGTGGCGGGTTCACGTGGATGCTGCAGCGCGCGATCGGTGTGCAGCGGGCGCGGGCGATGGCCCTGTTCGGCCAGCCCCTCGACGCCGCGGCCGCGCAGGAGGCCGGGCTGACGCTGCGCACGGTGGACGGTGATCACGGCGCCCTGCTGGACGCCGCTGTGGAACTGGCGAAGCCCGCCGCGGACGCACCGCGTGAGGTCGTGCTCGCCACCAAGTTCTCCATGCGGCAAACCTCCACCATGGCTGAACATTCCCGAGCAGTGGACACGGAGATCGAACCGCAGGTGAAGTCGTTGAACTCCCCCGAGTTCGCGCAGCGCCTCGCCGCCCTGCAAGCGGGGATCACCACCCGGAATTGACCGTTACCGTAAGTTACCGGTAACCGGGATCACACCGCCGATCCGCGCCCCAAAACAGGAAGTAAGGTGGAGGTATCGGCGGAAGTGTGCCCACCGGCCACGTGTCGACGAGGACGCAGCCTGTCGGGAGAGAGGGATTCTCTGACCCATGAGCACGAGCACGAACGGCCACGGTGTGCTGTCGGCGAGCCGGCCCACTGAAGTCGCGAAGCTGGACCGCGTGGTCATCCGGTTCGCCGGGGACTCCGGCGACGGCATGCAGCTGACCGGCGACCGGTTCACCTCGGAGGCCGCGGCCTTCGGCAACGACCTGGCGACCCTGCCGAACTTCCCGGCCGAGATCCGCGCACCGCAGGGCACCATCCCGGGCGTCTCATCGTTCCAGGTCCACTTCGCCGACTACGACATCCTCACCCCCGGCGACCGACCGGACGTGCTGGTGGTGATGAACCCGGCGGCACTGAAGGCGAACCTGCGCGACGTGCCCGTGGGCGGCACGATCATCGTCAACACCGACGAGTTCACCAAGCGCAACCTCACCAAGGTGGGCTACGACGCCGATCCGCTGGCCGACGACTCGCTGTCGGCGTTCCAGGTGCACAAGGTCGCCATGTCGACCCTGACGCAGGGCGCGCTGGAGGGCACCGGGCTGGGCAAAAAGGACGCCGAGCGCTGCAAGAACATGTTCGCGCTCGGGCTGCTGTCCTGGATGTACCACCGGCCCACTGAGGGCACCGAGGCGTTCCTGCGGGAGAAGTTCGCGAAGAAGCCGGACATCGCCGAGGCGAACATCCTCGCCTTCCGCGCGGGCTGGAACTACGGCGAGACCACCGAGTCGTTCGCGACCACCTACGAGGTGGCTCCGGCCAAGCTGGACAAGGGCACCTACCGGCAGATCACCGGCAACACCGCGCTGGCCTACGGGATCGTCGCGGCCGGGCAGCGATCGGGGTTGCCGGTGCTGCTGGGCACCTACCCGATCACCCCCGCGTCGGACATCCTGCACGAGCTGTCCCGGCACAAGAACTTCGGCGTGATCACGTTCCAGGCCGAGGACGAGATCGCCGGCATCGGCGCCGCGCTGGGCGCCTCGTACGGCGGCGCGCTCGGGGTCACCTCGACGTCAGGCCCCGGTGTAGCGCTGAAATCGGAGACCATCGGGCTCGGTGTGATGCTGGAGCTGCCGCTGGTGGTGATCGACGTGCAGCGCGGTGGCCCGTCCACCGGTCTGCCCACCAAGACCGAGCAGGCCGACCTGCTGCAGGCGATGTTCGGCCGCAACAGCGAATCGCCGCTGCCGGTGATCGCGCCGCGGTCCCCGGGTGACTGCTTCGACGCGGCGCTGGAGGCGGCGCGAATCGCGCTGAAGTACCGGACGCCGGTGATGATCCTGTCCGATGGCGCCAACGCCAACGGCTCGGAGCCGTGGCTGATCCCCGACGCCGCGGGCCTGCCCGACCTCTCCGTGGAGTTCGCGTCCGAACCGAACGCGGCGGACGGGTCCGGCGAGTTCTGGCCGTACGTGCGTGATCCGGAGACCCTGGCGCGGGAGTGGGCGGTGCCCGGCACCGCTGGTCTGGAGCACCGCATCGGTGGTCTGGAGAAGCAGGACGGCAAGGGCAACATCTCCTACGACCCGGACAACCACGACCACATGGTGCGGTTGCGGCAGGCCAAGGTCGACGGTGTGGACGTGCCCGACCTGGAGGTCGACGACCCGTCCGGCGAGGCGCGGGTGCTGGCGCTGGGCTGGGGTTCCACGTTCGGCCCGATCGGCGCCGCGGCCCGCCGCGTGCGCAAGCAGGGTCTGCCGATCGCGCAGGCGCACCTGCGCCATCTCAACCCGTTCCCGAAGAACCTGGGCGAGGTCCTGGCGCGCTACGACAGGGTCGTGGTGCCGGAGATGAACCTCGGTCAGCTCGCGTGGCTGCTGCGCGCGAAGTACCTCGTGGACGTGCAGTCCTACACCAAGGTCGCCGGCCTGCCGTTCAAGGCCGAGGAACTGCAGCACGTCTTCACCGACATCATCGAAGGAGCGCTGACCCGATGACCGCCACGGATCTCGGTCTCCCCCAGCTCGGTGGCCTGGACCTCGTACCGACCACCGACGAGACCCAGAAGGCGAAGGACTTCAAGTCCGACCAGGAAGTGCGCTGGTGCCCGGGCTGCGGTGACTACGTCGTGCTGAACACGGTGCAGTCGTTCCTGCCCTCGCTCGGGTTGAAGCGCGAGAACATCGTCTTCGTCTCCGGCATCGGGTGTTCGTCGCGGTTCCCGTACTACCTCAACACCTACGGGATGCACTCCATCCACGGCCGCGCCCCGGCGATCGCGACCGGGCTGGCCACCACGCGGCCCGACCTGTCGGTGTGGGTGGTGACCGGTGACGGCGACGCGCTCTCGATCGGCGGCAACCACCTGATCCACGCGCTGCGCCGCAACATCAACATCAAGATCCTGCTGTTCAACAACCGGATCTACGGTCTGACGAAGGGCCAGTACTCGCCGACGTCCGACCAGGGCACGGTCACCAAGTCCACGCCGATGGGCTCGGTGGACACCCCGTTCAACCCGGTCTCGCTCGCCCTGGGCGCGGAGGCCACGTTCGTGGGCCGCGCGCTGGACAGCGACCGGAAGGGCCTCACCGAGGTGCTCACCGCCGCGGCCCAGCACCGCGGCTCGGCGCTGGTGGAGATCTACCAGAACTGCCCGATCTTCAACGACGGTGCGTTCGACGTGCTGAAGGACAAAGACGAGGCGGCGCACCGGATCATCCCGCTGCGCGTGGGTGAGCCGATCCGCTTCGGCCCCGAGGGCGAGTACGGCGTGGTTCCCACCCGCTGGGGCGGCTTCGACGTCGCCAAGGTGGCCGAGGTCGGTGAGGACGCGCTGGTCGTCCACGACCCGTCGATCAGCGACACCGCGTACGCCTTCGCGCTGTCCCGCATCGGCGACCAGAACCTCAACCACACCCCGACGGGCATCTTCCGCCAGGTCAGCCGCCCGACGTACGACGACCAGGCACGCGCCCAGGTGGAGCAGGCTCGCACGGCCAAGCCCGCCGACCTGCAGGCCCTGCTGACCGGCAAGGACACCTGGACGGTCGACTAGTCCGAGACACGTCAGGCCCCGCACGGCTCCGCCTGTGCGGGGCCGTGTCGCGTGATGCTCCGTCACCGGCGTCCGGAAACACCCGGAGGCCCCGCACGGACCTCCCGTGCGGGGCCTCCGGCGAGTTCTCCTACAGCGGCCGGAACCCGACCCGCTCCGCGTCTTCCACCGAACGGAACCACACCTCGGCCACCATGCTCGGGAACCGCGGTGACTCGGCGGTGCAGTAGCGCAGCGCGGTCACGCTCGCCTTCACGGTGAATTCCTCCGACGGCGCACCGCCACCCGGTCGCGGCATCGCCGATCCCGGGCCGAACGGCCCCGGCGGCACCGCAGTCTCGCGGGGCTCGCGGGCGGGCGGCGTCGGTTCACCCTCCGCCCGCGGTGTCGGTTCGAACAGCGATCCGCTGCGGCCGCCCTCCTCGGACTGGGTGGGCTCGCGGCGCTCGACCGTGCGCATCGACGGCTGCACCGGCTGCGGCCCGTCGAACGCGTGCGCCGACCTGCGCGGCTGCCGCCTCGGCAGCACCTGGGTCGTCTCGGTGGCTTCCTCGTCGCCGCCCTGCGGCTCGTCACCGCCGCCGAACGCGTACGCGGGCGGTTCCGGCGCGGCGAACGGCGCGAACGGCGACTGCTCCTGCGGAGCCTTCGGCTCCGGCGGCCCGTCCGGGTCGAACAGCGACCCGCGCTCCGGTTTCGGCGCGTCCGGCCGCTCCTCCTGCCGGGCCTCCACCTGCGGCGCGGCCGGCTCGTCGCCGCTCCCGAACAACGAGGCACCGCCCGTGGAAGGCTTGTCCGCTCCGGACCCGAACAACGACCCGCTCTCGCCGCCGGTGCGGCCGAACGCGTCGAACACCGTGGTGGCCTCGGCCGGGGTCTCCGGCGTGCCGTTGTCGTTGGGGTCGGTCTCCGGCTCCAGCGCGGCAACGCCCTGGTACTGGCCGTCGTTGTCCTGCTCGGGCTCCGGGTCGAACAGCGAGTCGTCGTCGATCTCCGACCCCGGCTCGTACGAACGGCCCGCCAGGCTGTCCCGCTCGAGCCACGAGGGCGTCGCGTGGTGCTCCTCGCCGGTCAGCCGCTCGGAACCGGAGTCCTTCCGCGCGACGGGCGCCGAGACCGGCTCCGGGTCGGGCTCGAAGGTGCGGGTCGGCGGCGTGGCCGACGCGTTCTGCGCGTCGAGGAGTCTGCGTTCGAGGTGCCTGCTTCTCGCCTGGGCCGGTCGTGCCAGGAACAACCAGGTCAGCAGCACCCCGACCACGAATGCCGCCGCGCTCCACAGCCAGACCTGCCCGAAAATGGACATCCGTGCTGACCTTCCTTTCCTACCGCGCGGTTACCACTGGGAGTGACGCCGCGACGGCACGCGCATGACGAGCGGACGCGAAGAATTATCGCGTCCGCGCGACGAGGTAGTCCGCGACGGACTCGCACGCCTCCCTGGCGGGCCCGGCCGGCAGGGGGGCCAGCTCGGTCCTCGCCCGCTGAGCGTAGTCCGACAGGGTCGCCATGGCGCGGTCCAGCCCGGACGACGCCCGCAGCAGCGTGAGGGCCTCGTCGACCAGGGCGTCCTCGGTGATGGGGCCCGCCAGCAGTTCGATCAGCCGCGGGTCGGTGTCCGGGTCGGCCAGCGCGTAGAGCATCGGCAGGGTTCGCACGCCCTCCCGCAGGTCGGTGCCCGGTGTCTTACCGGATTCGTGTGACGGCGACGCGATGTCGATGATGTCGTCGGAGATCTGGAACGCGGTGCCGATGATGTCGCCGAAGCGCTGCATCGCCTGGACCGTGTCGGGCTTGGCGCCGGAAACCATCGCGCCGAACCGCCCCGACGTCGCGATCAGCGAACCGGTCTTCTGCGCGATGACCGACAGGTAGTGCTCGACCGGGTCCTCCCCCTCGCCCGGGCCGACGGTCTCCCGCATCTGCCCGGTGACCAGCTCGCTGAACGTCTCGGCGAGGATCCGCGCGGCGTCGGTGCCCAGGTCGGACACCAGGCGCGAGGCGTGGGCGAAGAGGAAATCACCGGTGAGGATCGCGATGCTGTTGGTCCAGCGGGCGTTCACGCTGGGCGCGCCGCGGCGCATCGTGGCCTCGTCCATGACGTCGTCGTGGTAGAGGGTGGCCAGGTGCACCAGCTCCACGGCGGCCGCCGCGATGACGACGTCGGAGTGGTTGCCCTCGCCGAACTCCCCCGCGAGCAGCGTCAACATCGGACGAAAACGTTTGCCACCCGCTTCCACCAGGTGCGATGCCGCGTCGTGCACGGCCTGCACCTCGCTGCGCGCGGTGTCGCGCAGCAGCTTCTCCACGTCGTCGAGTCCAGCGGCCATCGTGCGCAGCAGCTGCTCGTCGGCGATCCGCAGGCCCACGCTCGCGCGCAGCTCCTCGATCGTGCTACCCCGGTGCCGCACTGACACGTTGTCCGCCCTCTCCGCACTCCACTGACCGGTCCTCACCAGCGTAATGGCTGGCTCCGGCCCGCTCGTGGGCCCACTGCGAACCTGGTGGGTGACGCCTGCGACAGCCCGGCGCCGACCGTCCGGAACCGACGGTTGACCAGCGGGGATGGGGCGCGCTACCACAATCCCCCGACAGGTTTCGCCGCGCGCGCGAAGATCACCCGCACTTTGTCCACACCGTCCTCGCTCATCCACAGAATCTCGTTCTGTTTCCCGCTCCGCGCTCCTCCCGGGCAAGCTCGAGAACATGACAGAGCGAATCCACCCCGGCCGACGTTCCCGCAACCAGATCGCCCGCCACTCGCTGGTCGAAGCCCGTGATCACGGGCTCGCGCGGCGGCACCTGCTCAAGCTGATGCACCTGGCCGAGCGGCACCGTTGCCAGTGCGGAGAGGACGTGCCGCACCGGCACGTGTGCGCCTATCCCGACGTGGTGCGCGCCCTCGATTCGTCCTGACCCGGACGAGGATGTGCCCTCCACCTCGGCGGGTGGAGGGCACATCCGGTGGGGCGATGCGGGTCGGGAGCGGCGTCAGAAGGCGAAGGCTCCTGCCCCCGCCCAGTCGAGCGCGAACGCGGGAGCGATCCCCAGCAACAGGGTGATGATCACGCCCAGCGTGATCGCCGCCGTGGTGAACGCGCCCGGCACCGTCACGGTCGGACCGTCCGGTGACGGCTTCGAGAAGTACATCAGCACCACCACACGCAGGTAGAAGAACGCGGCGACGGCGCTGAACACCAGCGCAATCACCACCAGTGGTGCCATGCCGTCCCGCAGCGCCGCCGAGAACACCACGAACTTGCCGACGAACCCGCTGGTCAGCGGGATGCCGGCCAGAGCGAGCAGGAGGAAGGTGAACACCCCGGCCAGCACGGGCGACCGCTTGGCCAGGCCGGCCCACGCCGACAGGTGGGTGGCCTCGCCCTTGGTGTCGCGCACCAGCGAGACCACACCGAACGCGGCGAGCGTGGTGAAGCCGTAGGCCAGCAGGTAGAACAGCGTGCCGGACAGGCCCTGGTCGGTCATCGCGAGCGTGCCGACCAGCAGGAAGCCCGCGTGCGCGATCGACGAGTAGGCGATCATGCGCTTCACGTCGGTCTGCGTCAGGCCGAGCACGGCGCCGATCGCCATGGAGATGATCGCGACGGCCCACAACACGCCGCGCCACTCCCAGCTGGTCGATTCGAACCCGACCGTCAGCACCCGCAGGATGCCGCCGAACGCGGCCACCTTGGTACAGGCCGCCATGAAGCCGGTCACCGGGGTGGGCGCGCCCTGGTAGACGTCCGGCGTCCAGGTGTGGAACGGCCCGACCGAGCCCTTGAACAGCAACCCGACCACCAGGAGGCCCATGCCCGCGAACAGCAGCATGTCCGAACGGTCCGAGCCGGCCGCCGCGTTGGCGATGTCGGCCAGCTTGACCGAGCCCGCGTAGCCGTACAGCAGCGCGAGGCCGTAGAGGAAGAAGGCCGACGAGAACGCGCCGAGGAGGAAGTACTTGACCGCCGCCTCTTGCGACAGCAGGCGCCGCCGCCGGGCCAGGCCGCACATCAGGTACAGCGGCAGGCTCAGCACTTCGAGCGCGATGAACATGGTGAGCAGGTCGTTGGCCGCGCAGAACGTCATCATCCCGCCCAGCGCGAACAGCGCCAACGGGAAGACCTCGGTCTGCATGCCGGTCGAGCCGACCTGGGCCCGGTCCTGCACCGTGCCGGGGCGGATGGCGGCCTGCGCCACGAACGCACCGCCCGGCTCCACCGAGCGGTCGGCGATCAGCAGGATCGCGGGCAGCGCGAGCGCGAGCAGGGTGCCCCACAGGAACAGGGCCGGCTTGTCGACCGACACAGCGCCGCTGAGCGTCGTCAGACCCGCGACCGGCGAACCGCTGACGTACACCGCGAGCGCGATGCCCGCGGCGGCCAAACCGGTCAGGCTGAGCAACACCTGCGACGGCCAGCGCATGTGCCGGGGCAGGAACGCCTCGAACAACACGCTCACGCAGGCCGCGCCGAGCACGATCAGCACGGGCAGGATCGCGTCGTAGGCGATCTGCGGTGCGGTGATTTGCCCTTGCTGGGCCAGATTCCCGAGCATTTCACTGGCCTCCGTTGAGTGCGGAAAGCGTCGCGTCGACCGACGGGGTCACCGTGTCCAGCACGGGCTGGGGGAAGAAGCCCAGCCCGATGATCAGCACGACCATCGGCACCAGGATCGCCAGTTCCCGGCCGCCGAGGTCCTTGATCGTCTTGCGGGCGCCCAGCTCGGGGGCCATGGCCGTGCCGGGGCCGCCGCCGGCACCGACCAGCGCGTTGCCGCGGACCGGTCCGGTCATCAGGCGCTGGTAGAGCCAGAGCACGTACGCCGCGGCGAGCACCATGCCGATGGTGGCGAGGATCGCGTACACCGGCTGGGTGTCGAAGGCGCCCAGCAGCACCAGGAACTCACTGACGAACGAGTTGGTACCCGGGAGGGACAAAGTGGACAGACCAGCGATGAGAAGCACACCGCCGAGCAGTGGCGTCACCTTGAACATCCCGCCGTAGTCGGAGATGCGGGTGGAACCGCCGCGGGCGATCACCAGTCCCAGCACCACGATCAGCATGCCGGTCGCCAGGCTGTGGTTGAGCATGTAGCTCACCGCGCCGACGGCGGCCTGCTGGGTGAACGCGAAGATGCCGAGTGCGATGAATCCGAAGTGGGCGATCGACACGTATGCCACGAAGCGTTTCATGTCCTGTTGGCCCGCGGCGAGGATCGAGCCGTAGAGCACGCCGATCACGGCGAGCACCAGCACCAGTGGCGCCAGGTCCTTGCTGGCCTCGGGGAACATCGGCAGGCAGTACCGGAGGAACCCGAAGGTGCCGACCTTGTCGAGTACGCCGACCAACAGCACCGCCACCCCGATGGGCGCTTCACCGGCCGCGTCGGGCAGCCAGGTGTGCAGCGGTACGAGCGGCGCCTTGATCGCGAACGCCAGGAAGAAACCGAGGAACAGCCAGATCTGGGTGCCCACGGGCGCGTCCCGCACCACCGTGACCAGCGTCGCCCAGTCGAACGTGCCGTCCCCCAGCTCGTCGGCGGCGAGCGAGTAGGCCCCGATCGCCGAGGCCAGCATGATCAGGCCGCCGAGGAAGGAGTAGAGGAAGAACTTGACCGCCGCGTACTGCCGGTTCGCGCCGCCGTACCCGCCGATGAGGAAGTACATCGGGATCAGCATGATCTCGAACAGCACGTAGAACAGGAACACGTCGGTGGCGGCGAAGACCGCGACGGTGATGGCCTCCTGCACCAGGATCAGCGCGAGGAAACCCCCCGCGCTGCGGTCCTGCGGCAGCTTGTCCGCCGTGCCCAGTGCGCCGATGACGATCGGCACCAGGAAGGCGATCACGGCGATCATCACCAGCGCGATGCCGTCGATGCCGAACGAGATGTGCACGCCGAAGCTCGGGATCCAGTCCATCGAGCTGGTGTGCTGCAGGCGGGCGCCGCTCGGCTCGTAGGTGAGCCACGTCGGGATGATCATCGCCAGCTCGACGAGGGCGAAGCCCACCGCGGCGAGCGTGGCGAACCGGTCGTTGCGGCGCAGCCCGGTGACGACGCACGCGCCGATCAGCGGCCAGAGGATGAGGGCCAGTACCCAGGTCATGAGAACCTCACCATCAGCAGGGCGCCGACGAGGACGAACGAGCCGGCCAGCATCGACAGGGCGTAGGACCGGACGAACCCGGTCTGCATTCTGCGTAGCCGTCCGGACCCGCCACCGAGTGCGGCGGCCAGCCCGTTGACGGCGCCGTCGACGCCGCGGCTGTCGAGGTAGACCGAGAACCGGGTGAGCCACATGCCCGGTGTTGCGACCAGTGCTTCGTTGATCGCGTTGCCGTACAGGTCCTTGCGGGCGGCCTTGACGACGGCGGACACGTTCTGCGGCCGCTCGACCGGGGTGTCCCGGCGCCCGACGACGAGCCAGGCGACCAGCACGCCGAGCGCGGACAGGGCGACCGTGATCCACGGGATGAGCGCATGCGGGATCGCCGTGTGCTCGGCTTCGCCGAGCTCGCCGAGGGCGGGTGCCAGCCATTCGGAGAGCCGGTCGCCGAGGGCGAAGAACGCACCCGCACCGAGCGAGCCGATCGCCAGGACGATCATCGGGGCGGTCATCACGGGTGGCGACTCGTGCGGGTGGAACTCCTTGCCCTCGGCGGTGCGCAGGTCACGCCAGCGTTCCTTGCCGAAGAAGGTGAGCAGCATGAGCCGGGTCATGTAGAAGGCGGTCAGCGCGGCGCCGAGCATCGCGGCGAGACCGAACACCCAGCCGCGCCAGCCCTCCTGACCGAAGGCGGCCTCGATGATCGCGTCCTTGGAGAAGTAGCCCGATAGGAAGGGGAACCCGATGAGCGCCAGGTAACCGATTCCGAAGGTGGCGAACGTGATCGGCATGTGCCGGTACAGACCGCCGAACTTGCGCATGTCGACCTCGTCGTTCATGCCGTGCATGACCGAACCGGCGCCGAGGAACAGCCCGGCCTTGAAGAAGCCGTGCGTGAGCAGGTGCATGATGCCGAGCGCGTAGCCGAACGGCCCGAGCCCGACGGCGAGCATCATGTAGCCGATCTGGCTGACCGTCGAGTACGCGAGCACCTTCTTGATGTCGTCGTAGGCGCAGCCGACGATGCACCCGATCAAGAGGGTGATCGCGCCGACGAGGGTGACGATCAGCCGCCCGGCCTCGGTCTCGTTGTAGATCGGGTTCGCGCGGGCCACGAGGTACACGCCCGCGGTCACCATGGTGGCGGCGTGGATGAGCGCCGACACCGGTGTCGGGCCTTCCATGGCGTCCGGGAGCCAGGCCTGCAGCGGGAACTGGCCGGACTTGCCGCACGCGCCGAGCAGCAGCAGGATCGCGATCGCGGTGATCACGGCGGGCGGCGCGTCGCCGATGCGGTCGAACACGCCCGCGTAGGTGACCGTGCCGAGGTATTTGAACATCAGGAAGATCGCGAGCGCGAGCCCGACGTCACCGACGCGGTTCATCAGGAACGCCTTCTTCGCGGCGGTCGCCGCGGACGGGCGGTCCGAGTACCACCCGATCAGCAGGTACGACGCCAGGCCGACGCCTTCCCAGCCGAGGTAGAGCGTCACGAAGTTGTCGCCCAGCACCAGAACCAGCATGGAGGCCACGAACAGGTTCAGGTATCCGAAGAACCGGCGCCGGTTCCGGTCGTTCGACATGTAGCCGATCGAGTAGATGTGGATCAGCGCACCCACACCGGTGATCAGCAGGACGAACACGAGCGACAGCGCGTCGATCCGCAGTCCGAAGTCGATCTGGAGGTCACCGACGCCGATCCAGGTGAACATCCTGGAGTCGGTCACGGACCCGTCACTGCCGAAGAACAGCACCAGGCCGTACACGAAGGACGCGATGACCGTCGCGCACCCGAGGAGGTGACCCCAGGCGTCGGTGCGCCGTCCCCCGGCGAGGAGGACGAGCGCGCCGAGGGCCGGGAACGCGACCAGCAGCCACGATGATGCGATCACTCTGGTCCTTTCTGCGGCGCGAAGCGCCTCCGTTGAGGCTCAGTACTTGAGCAGGTTGGTGTCGTCGACCGAAGCCGAGCGGCGGGTGCGGAAGATGGCCATGATGATCGCCAGTCCGACGACGACCTCGGCGGCGGCGACGACCATCACGAAGAACGCCATGACCTGGCCGTCGAGCTGCCCGTTGATGCGGGAGAACGTGACCAGGGAGAGGTTCACGGCGTTGAGCATCAGCTCGATGCACATGAACACGACGATGGCGTTGCGCCGCACCAGCACACCGACCGCGCCGATCGCGAACAGCAGTGCGGACAGGAGCAGGTAGTAGGTGGGGGTCATTCCTCGTCACCCTTCCCGACCAGTGCGTGGGCGTCGGGTTTCGGTTCGCCGCCCTCGACCTGCTTGCGCTCCGCTTCGAGGCGCGCTGTGGGGGTGGCTTCGATGATCGTGGACAGTGATTCGGGCGCGACCGATCCGTCCGGCAGGAGCGCGGGGGTCATGACCGAGTGGGACGTGGCGAACACACCCGGCCCGGGTTTCGGCGAGATGCGTTCGTACTGGCCGCGGAAGCGGGCCTCGACGAGGTCCTTCTGCGTCGAGCGGCCACGCTTGCCGGTGAAGGCCAGCACCATCGCACCGAGGGCGGCGGTGATGAGCAGCGCGGAGGTGAGTTCGAAGGGGAACAGGAAGTCGGTGAAGATCATCCGGCCGAGCCCGCCCGCGGTGCCGCTCGCCGGCGGCGCCGGGGTGACGTTGGCGAGTGCCCGGGTGAGCGCGGTGGCCATCAGCCCGGCGATGCCGATGCCGAGGATGCCGCCCCACAGGCGTTGCCCGCGCAGCACCTCGACCACCGAGTCGGAACTCTCCCGCCCGACGAGCATCAGCACGAACAGGAACAGCATCATGATCGCGCCGGTGTAGACGATGATCTGGGTGAATCCGAGGAACGGCGCCTGCTGGACCATGTAGAGGATGCCCAGCGAGAACATCGTGAGCGCCAGGAAGAGCGCCGAGTGCACCGCGTTGCGCACGAAGATCAGCCCGATGGCGCCCAGCAGGGCGATCGGACCGAGAATCCAGAACGCGATGGCCTCGCCAGTGGAGACCGCCTCAGCGGCCTGAGCCAGCACCATCACCGCACCTCCTCACGGGGACCAAACCTGCGCGACACAGCGGAGGCGGACGAGGCCGGCAGCGCCGCGGCCCGGGGCGACACCGCGCACGCGAGCGCTGATCGCGGCGAACCACCGACCACCACAGGCGGAGCCCCACCAGGCCCCACCACGGACGCGACCGCACGAGCACCACCCGGCAACGCCGCACCCACCCCGCCACAACCCACCGGCGCGACCGCCGCGCGTCCACCCACTACAGAGGCGACCGCACGAGCGCCACCCACCGGCGCCACCCCACG
>Ga0164243_10006731_pt1 | contig 17344 bp, 11 predicted proteins | sample OricompcompostOP_FD_108781 | JGI IMG/M metagenome (GOLD analysis project Ga0164243, IMG submission 108781) | Organic Plus compost microbial communities from Emeryville, California, USA - Original compost - Organic plus compost (OP) | ecosystem: Engineered > Solid waste > Mixed feedstock >... | reverse complement strand
ATTTTAAATTTAGGGAGAGACTATTATGTCAATTGTAAGAGAATCGGACCTGATTGGTATCGGAAAAAAATACCAAATCGAAACCGAGGCCGGTGATAACATGGTGGTGGTGATTCATGACGATGGACGACGTGAACTGTACCGCTATGACCAGGAAGAAAGTGAATCCCGGTGTGTGATGACACTGTCAGACGAAGAATCGCGTCAGGTGGCAGGTATCATCGGCGGTTTATCCTACAAACCCAAGGCACTCGAAACCATTGAAGTGGCATTGGACGATCTGATTATCGAATGGTATAAGGTGGAAAGCGGCGCGTCCAGCATCGGGAAATCCATCGGCGACCTGGAAGTTCGCAAACGTACCGGCGCGTCCATTATCGCTGCTATTAAAGAAGGCGATAGCTTCATAAATCCGGGCCCGGACTACGTGATTTCTGCTGACACAACCCTCGTGGTGGCCGGAAAACGAAGCCATATCAAACTGTTGAAAGAAATACTTTAATACAGATAAACAAGGAAACCTGTAGCGTATGCTGTCACACACCCTGATATTGGAAATAGGAATCGCAGTAGGCTTGGTAGCACTGGTTGGATTGATATCCAACAGGCTGCGCTTTTCTGTAATTCCCTTTTTCATTCTCATCGGGATGGTACTGGGTCAGCATGCGCCCCAATTTGGGAACATCGACCTGACTTTTACTGAGAGCAAGCCATTTATCGACTTCATGGGCCGTCTCGGTGTCCTGTTCCTCCTTTTTTACCTCGGATTGGAATTTTCTGTGGGCCGCCTCATCAAGTCAGGAAAATCGATCGTTACCGGTGGAACCGTTTATGTACTGCTCAATTTTTGCTCCGGCCTGCTGATGGGCTGGCTTATGGGGTTACCTTTTAAAGAAACGATGGTGGTGTGCGGTATGATGACCAGTTCATCCACGGCTATCGTTGCCAAGGTACTTACCGACCTTAAACGGACGGCTAACCCTGAGACGGAAGTTATTATGGGGATGATCATGTTTGACGACTTGTTCATTGCCATGCACATCTCCTTTCTTTCAGGGCTTATCCTAACGGGCAGCAGCTCGTTCTGGACAGTAGCCGGTACTTCGTTATTGGCCTTAGGATTCATCCTGGCCTTTCTCATTTTGGGCCGGAAGCTGGTTCCGGCCATCGACCGTATTCTCCAAGACAAAACCTCCGAGCTGTTCATCCTTGTCATCTTTGCCCTCCTTTTTATTGTTGCCGGTTTTTCCGAAACCATCCACGTTGCAGAAGCCATCGGGGCGCTGATGGCAGGGCTCGTATTGGCCGATTCACAATATATTAAGCGTATTGAACAGATGGTGCTCCCTTTCAAGGATTTTTTTGGAGCCATGTTTTTCTTCAGTTTCGGACTTTCCATCGACCCGACTTCGTTATCGGGGGCGGTCATGTGGGCATCCGTTGCCGCACTCGTAACCATCCTGTGCAATGTTGCTTCCGGCTATTTTGCCTCCCGGTTTTCCGGACTGAAGAAACGGAATTCGGTTGACATCGGGTTCACACTTGCCGCAAGGGGCGAGTTTTCCATTATTATGGCGAACATCGGCAAGGCAGGGAAGCTTCTCCCGGTTATCCAATCCTTTGTAGTGGTCTACGTGCTGATTCTATCCATCGTTGCGCCCCTGCTTACCAAGGAATCCCGCAAAATCTGGAACGCTGTTTTCGGTAAAGACCCGGTAGAAAAGAAGCCGGTCAAAACCCTCGCCGATCTGGAACGTGAAGCCGGGAAATTGAATTAGCGGCTGTTAACGATGCTTACATAAACCCGAGTTCCAACCGCGCCACGTCACTCATCATACTTTTGTCCCAGGGCGGGTCGAAGGTGAGTTCTACCAACGCACGCTCCACCCCCGCTACTTCCCCCACCTTCCGCTGCACTTCGTCGATAATATCGCCCGCTACCGGACAGCCGGGAGCAGTAAGGGTCATCACCACCTTTGCGGTCCCATCTTCTTTCGTAACCAATTCGTAAACCAGTCCCAGTTCAACAATGTTAACCGGAATTTCAGGGTCAAACACCGTTTCCAGCACTTCGGTAATGGCTGGGGCAAGATGTAAGGGGTCGTTAACAATCATGGGGATCCTCCATCGTTGATGCTATCTACAAAGGTACGGTATTTTTTGTACCTTTAATCATCGCTTAACAGAAATGAGATGAAAAGCATCATCACGGCTGCTCAAACACGGGAGGCCGACAGGTATACGATCGAAACAACTCCAATTGCCTCCATCGATCTTATGGAAAATGCCTCGCTCGCATTTGTTATGAAGTTCATACAGCTGTTTCCCGATCAGAATATTCCCATATTGGTCTGTTGCGGCACCGGCAACAACGGAGGCGACGGACTGGCCATCGCCCGTTTATTACAGGAACGCTCCTATGATTCCGTAGCCGTGTGGGTGGCCCGATTCGGCAGTCGGGAAAGCGATGAGTTCGCCACCAACGCTGCACGTCTGTTCCATACTCCGGTTCCGGTTACGGAATTTTTTCCTGGTGATACCTTTCCGCCGATCCACCAGCGCGTGATTATTGATGCGCTTTTGGGATCAGGCCTCAACAAGCCGTTGGCGGGCGACTGGCTCCGGATGGTGGAGCACATCAACCAGGCCCGCAAGCCCGTGGTTTCCGTGGATATCCCCACCGGATTGCGTGCCGACGGCCAACTCGATTCCGCGGAGCCGACCATAAAGAGCCAACATGTCATCTCCTTTCAACGTCCAAAGTTGAGTTTCTTTTTCCCTGAATCGGCCCAGGCCATGGAACACTTTCATGTGGTTGAAATTGGCCTGGATGAACCGTACATCGAACAGCTGCCCAGCGAGTTTAAGATGGTAGAGGTATCGGATGTGAAGCAGCTCTATCGACCGCGGAAACCGTTCAGCCACAAAGGCAACTACGGCCATGCACTCATCATCGCCGGCGAAACGAATACGATGGGCGCTGCCCTCCTGGCGTGTGAAGCCTGCCTGTGTAGCGGTGCCGGACTCACGACGGCCTGTATACCGGCCACCGGCATCACTGCACTGAACACCCGTCTGCCGGAAGTGATGTATGTCGCACAGGATGAATTACCGGAAGTGTGCGAGCGGTTTAATGCCATTGGTGTCGGACCCGGCTTGGGGAACAGATCGTCCCTGCTTAAAGATTGCCTGGCTAACTCGGATAAACCGATAGTTATTGATGCCGATGCGCTCACTTTTCTATCCACAAATACCTCATTAATAGACAAGCTACCCGCTAACAGCATTCTTACACCCCACATGAAAGAATTTGACCGACTGTTCGGGGCACATGATAATTGGTGGGACCGCGTGCTAACCGCACGGCGGCAGGCGATGGCCCTGCAATTGATTATCGTGCTGAAGAACCGCTATACGTTTATCGCCCTACCCGATGGCACCATCCGGATCAACCCGACCGGCAATCCCGCTATGGCCAGTGGAGGAATGGGTGATGTTTTAACCGGGATGCTCACGGCGTTTCTGGCGCAGGGATACGCTCCCAGCGATGCCGCGGTTATCGCCTGCTACCTGCACGGTAGGACCGGCGACCGCCTGGCAACAGATTCCGGGATGGCCGTAGTACCAGCGGGGGTACTGGTGCACACCCTCTCTTCTACGCTCGGAACCCTGCTCCAACAAAGGTAGTCATCCCCGAGATTCGTAATTGTAACAGAAACATTGCAAACTTCCCTTAATATATGTAGCTTTGGATGTTTCCACATCTCGCAAGGATGCGGAGGAAAACATAACCAATGACCGGCGTCACCCGCCTGAGGGTTCCGAGTTATGATCATTTTAAGGGATGTTTTATGGGGGTTAATAATCAGTTCGATGAATCCAGGTTATTGATTTCGCTGAAAAGTGGGGACATTAGGGCCTTTGAAACGCTATATTTTTTTTATAGCAAAAGACTTTACGGCAACATTTTGAAAGTGGTAAAGTCGACTGAAATCACCGAAGAACTTGTGCAGGAGCTGTTTCAGCGAATTTGGGAACGGCGACACGCCATCGATCTTACCAAATCGTTCAAATCCTATCTCTTCACCATCGCCAGGCACTTGGTTTATGACTTCCTCCACCGGCAAGTGAAGCAGCGGCATCTAGAGGCTCATCTCGTTGCAACGGCAACTTCCTCTTATCACCACATTGATAACGAAATCGCATATAAAGAAGCTCAATCCATCATTTCGGACGGAATTCGACGGTTGCCTCCTCAACGAAGGCAAGTGTACGTATTGTGCAAAATCCAAGGAAGAAGCTACGAAGATGTCAGCCGCCTTCTCGGAATCTCTCCATCGACCATCAGCGATCACATTGTCAAGGCCACCAAAGCCATCCGGTCGTTTTACCTTTCGGAGCATGCTCTTGTTCTCTTCCTCCTACATTTCTTTTTTTAAAAAAAAATTCAGTCCCCAGCAGAGGACAGCCGCTTGTTCACCGTATTATTAGTAAAGGACAAGCCATCCATGGGCAACAGACCGAATATCCAGCAACTATTTGACAGGTTTATTACGAATACCTGTACGCCTGACGAGGCCATGTTGTTTGTACGGCTTCTCGAATCCGGTCAACAAAAGGAGGAAATCGAGCAGCTCCTGGACGCTCACCTACAGGTCGCTTCGGATATACAAGTAGATGACGCCACCCTAGAACATGTGTTCCGGAATGTAGCTTCCCGTGCTTTTACGAAACGCCGCCCACGCAAATACCTCAGACTTTCCATTGTGAGTGCAGCAGCGATGTTACTTGCTGCGGTGATGGTCACCTCTTATCAATACGCCAGCAAGGATCAACCCGCGGAACTGGTCCTCAATGACATTGCGCCAGGCGGCAACCGGGCTACCCTTACGTTGACGGACGGCCGCACGGTTGACCTGAATGCCGAACAAGGCGGAATTGTCGTGGGAGATGAAATACGGTATACCGACGGTTCGTCCGTTTCCGATACATACCATCTTTCATCCCAGCCAGCCAGCCTATTGTCTCTAACTACTCCCAAAGGAGGAACCTACCGTGTTACCCTGCCGGATGGCACGAATGTATGGCTTAATTCCGCCTCCACCCTGCGGTACCCTTCCCGATTTAATGAACGCGAGCGCCTCGTTGAACTTGAAGGGGAGGCATATTTTGAAGTAAGCAGGTCGGATAAACGGGGTAAGGCGGTTTCAAGCGTACCTTTTAAAGTGGTAAGCCCCGGTCAAACGGTAGAAGTTCTTGGGACACACTTCAATATTAATGCCTATTCAGACGAACATACTACCAACACCACGCTCCTTGAAGGGGCAGTTCGCGTGACCGCGGATAACCATACAGCCTTGTTGAAACCCGGACAACAGTCAAAAGTGGGAACAGAAGGCCTACGTGTTACCGAAGTGGATACTGAGACCGTAGTCGATTGGAAAAACGGGGACTTTGTCTTCGTAGATGAAACACTTGACAATATCATGCGAGAAATAGCACGGTGGTACGACGTAGATATTGTTTATCAGGGTCGCTTACGAACAGACCGATACAATGGCCAGATTTCGCGCAACAAAAACCTCTCTGAAGTATTGCATATTCTAGAACTTTCGGGTGGTTTAACTTATAACATATCTGACAGGACACTGTGCCTGTCGCCACCCCAGGACATCAAAAAACACACTGAATATTAACAAATCACACGCATTATGAAAAGTCAAGGATACACATAACCTAAAACAAGGAACAAAAAAAGACCGAGAAAGCCCGCCAGCATTCCCGGTCATTCACATTGGGAACGTTAACCCGATTCTTGCGGATATCAAATCAATTATTCACCAAAGTTCACAAAGATATGCTTTTTAATCTTTGCAGAAATGGATGCATGCGTACTGCATGCCCATCATTCGTCCTAAATTTTATTTTAGTTATGAAACTCATAACCCTATTTTTGGTCACTGCCTGTATGCAGGTTTCTGCCAGTGTGCTTGCGCAGCCGATTACGCTTTCCGAACGGAACACGCCCCTGCAGGAGGTATTACGCGAAATCCGAAAACAGAGTAAGGTAGATTTTCTGATAAAGACAAAACAGCTACGGAAGTCACACCCCATCACCATAACAACAAGAAATCAACCTCTTGATCTGGTATTAAAACAGATTTTTCATGATCAACCCGTGGATTATCTCCTGGACAATCAAACAATTATCGTTTTAGACCGAAAAACTTCTGGTCCAGCGATCTCTCCGCCCGAAAAGTCGTTGCAGCAGACCATCACGGGCGCCGTAAAAACGACTAAAAATGAGCGGCTGGCCGGCGTTAGTATCAACGAAAAAGGTACCACGAATACCACGGTAACAAATGACGATGGACAATTTTCGCTGACTGTCAGTAAAACTCCCACCGTATTGGTATTCAGTTATATCGGCTATGTGAGCCAGGAAGTCGCTGTTCTACAAGCCAATCAGCCGCTGGATATTACCTTACAGGAAGATCTGGCGAGCCTGGAGGAGGTCGTCGTCGTTGGATACGGCACCACACAACGTAAAGACCTCACGGGCTCCGTAGCCACCGTCCAAGCGAAAGATTTTAATAAGGGGGCGATCGTTGCTCCTGACCAATTGGTACAGGGACGTACCGCGGGCGTTATGGTCATTAACAACACCGGCCAACCGGGCGGCTCAACGACTGTGCGTATCCGCGGTAATTCGTCCATCCGCGCAGGAAATAACCCCCTGTTTGTGGTGGATGGCATTCCCCTGTCCGGAACTTCGGCACGCCCTAATGAAGGAAGCGGCGGCTATGGCACCGACGACGGGAATCCCCTCGCCTACCTTAATCCCAACGACATCGCCAGCATGGACATCCTGAAAGATGCTTCTGCAACAGCCATCTACGGTTCTCGTGGAGCAAACGGAGTAGTCATTATCACCACGAAACGGGGACAATCCGGTGCACCCACCCTGAACGTGAATGCGTCCAGCGGATTTTCTAACCTACTCAATAAACCGGAGATGCTAAGTGCGGATGAATTCCGGCGCGCGCTTGCGTTCTACACGCCTGATGATAAATCCGCAGACCATGGAGGATCTGTAAATGCATTTGACGCCATTACACGTACAGCAGCTACCCAGAACTATGCTGTGGACGTGTCCGGTGGAAACGATGCTGCCAAATACCGGATCTCCGGTGGCTACATGGATCAGAATGGCATCATTGAAACGTCGCGCTTAAAAAAATTCACCACCAACCTGAGCAGTAATTTCCGGTTTCTTGAAAGCAAAAAGTTGGGATTGGATATTAACATACTCGCATCCCAGACCGATGAGGACATCGCACCCATCAATGTGGGAGTCGGTTTTGAAGGAAACATCATCTCTCAAGCGCTTCAATGGAACCCCACGTTGCCTTTAACCAATGCTGAAGGCGAACATTCTTATCAATCGCCAACCCTCATTAATCCCCTTACGTCACTGGCTGCATACAAAGACAAAGCGCTGGTCAACACCATATTGAGCAGTATATCTCCTTCCTATAAAATTACCGACTTCCTGGAGTACAAACTGATGTACAGCCTTACCCGCCAGACAGGCCGGCGTACCGGCCGATTCATCGCGGGCATGATTGACCCTAGTAACATCAACAATGGATCAGCCTTCATCCGTAATGACATCGAAACAAACCACCAGTTGACACACACCCTGTCATTCAATAAGGAAATCGCCACTTCTCTTAACCTGAACGCCGTAGTAGGGTACGAATACCTTAGCTTTGACCGCCGATGGAACTCCCTCGCCGGCAGCGGTTTTTCGGATCTCGGCAATCTCGACTATTTTGACTACCTCGATTATTCCATCGCCAGCAACCGCACGGTCGACTCCTATCGTTATCCAACCAATGAACTGCAATCTTTCTTTGCGCGGGCTGCCCTCAACTTTGACAATCGGTATCTTTTTACCGGTACTATCCGGAGGGACGGCTCCACTAAGTTCGGCGAAAACAACCGATATGCTAATTTTCCGTCCCTGGCTTTTGCCTGGAACATCACCAACGAATCGTTTCTTCAGAATAACACAACACTCAGCAACCTTAAACTGCGCTTAGGCTGGGGGAAAACCGGCAATTCAGAATTTCCATCCGGAGCATCGAAAGATCGTTATGTCTTCTCCGCTCAGAGCATCTCCCAGGCAAACTTCGGCAACCCGGATCTCCGTTGGGAAAGTTCTTCCACGGTCAATGCGGGTGTTGATTTCGGCTTATTTCAAAACCGTCTGTCGGGATCAATCGATTACTTCCGCAAAACCACCACCGACGCCCTGTTTGAGCAAACGCTCGCTCAACCCGCGCCAAGCGGCCGGATATGGGTAAACCTGGACGGTGAAATTATCAATGAAGGTGTGGAACTAGCCTTATCGGGAAACATTATACAGAATGACAACTGGAACTGGAACCTGTCTGCTAATGCCACATATCTGAAAAACGAAGTAAGCGGCCTATTGGGTTACTATGAAACGGCTGCACTTCGGGGGCAAGGATTCTCCGGCGTTTTGGGCCAACGGATGGTGAGCGGGCAACCGCTCAATGTGTGGTATCTGGCCATATTTGAGGGGATCGATCCGGAAACCGGTACCAGCAGATACAGGGGACTGGACGGCACCGTGGGCACCTCCGTCGACCCCGCATTAAATAAGTTTTACGTTAACAGCCCGAACCCGGATTACCTGCTCGGTCTCTCTACCGATGTGTCCTATAAGAAGCTTACATTAAATGTCAATATGCACGGGGCTTTTGGACATTACCTATTTAATAACACCCTGGCCACAGTCCTGGGCGTAAATAACCTTTCCAACCGCAACATTGCCCAAAGTGTCTTTGATACCCAATTACGTGAATCTACCTCCAATTCAGCGGCACCTTCGACCCGCTACTTGGAAAAAGGGGACTTTCTGAAACTTTCCAACTTAACGCTCAGTTATAACGTGGGTAATGTCGGAAACACCCTCCGGAACCTGAACGTTTCACTCACTGGCCAGAACTTACTTGTCTTCACCGGCTATACAGGATTTGACCCGGAAGTAAACACGGATGGGACAGCTAACGATATCCCTTCGCTCGGGATAGAGTACCTTCCCTACCCGCCCGCCAGAACGTTTCTGTTGGGAATTAACTTTTCATTGTAAACACTGCTAACACTGTAATCATGAAGACTTTTAAACTATACAGCGCAGCTTTCCTGATCATCACAGGACTTTCGATCTCCTGTTCTGACCTGGATGAACAACTCAGGAGCGAATTGGAACAAGGAATATCCAACGTGAACGCGGCAGACCTGTTGATTGGTGCATACACAGCGTTGAACGAACCTTATCAGCAGGAACAACGGTGGGTGCTTGAGGAAATTTCTACCGATGCCGCAATGGCCCCTACGAGAGGGGGCGATTGGGATGACAATGGCATCCACCGGGCTATTCATCAGCACACCTGGAATGCGGACAATTCCTACATGAACAATACGTTTAACAGGCTACTGACAGCACAGTTTCAGGCATCGAACGTACTGCGCAACAACCCGTCAGCGCAGCAGGCGGCCGAAGCGCGCTTTATCCGGGCTCTCAGCATGTATGACGTGCTCAACCTTTGGGGAATCGTACCCTATCGCGAGGATCTGGAAGATTTTCGAGAGCCGCCTGTTACCTTACAACCGGGCGAAGCGATCGAATTTATCGCCAGTGAGCTCAATGCAATCATGGCTGATCTTCCCGCAACCGGACCGGCCTATGTCGCCAACCAAAACGCAGCTAGGGTGTTGCTGATGAAACTCTACTTGAACAAAGGTGTATTCCTGAACCGGGAAAATCCAATATTCGAGGCGGCTGACATGGACCAGGTCGTTACGCTTGCCGACCAGATAACATCCACCAACAGGTATCAGATTTCGCCCCCGGGCAGGTATTTTGACAATTTTGCTCCCCATAACCATACGGCATCTACTGAAAACATCTTCACACTATACAACGAATTTGGGGTGAGAGGAGGTAACATTGACCGGACATGGAACACCATTGCCCATTACAACATGACCCCCGGCGGTTGGAATGGGTGGTGTACACTTTCCGACTATTACGACCTGTTTGACGAGGGAGACGAACGACTGGGTATCTACTACGAGTATCCCGCCGACACGATGGCCAACCCCGGTAAACGTCGGAACGTGGGATTCCTGATCGGTCAGCAGTATAACCTTTCCAATGATCAACCGTTAATGGCGCGCAATCCGTCGAGCCAACCCCTTTCTTTTACACGTGAAGTCACCATCCGTACTTCCGGTAACACCCTCGAAACGGCCGGCATCCGCGTATTGAAGTATGCTTTTGACTACAGTGTACCTTCGGGCCAGCGCAACAACGACTGGGTGGTATTCCGATATGCAGACGTATTATTGATGAAGGCTGAGGCTATATTGCGCGGTGCCACGGGCACTACTGCTACGGCGCTTGCATTGGTGAACAGCATTCGTACCAACCGCGGCGTCACGCCCCTGGCTACTCTCAATTTGGATGTTCTGCTTGACGAACGCGGTCGGGAATTGTACTGGGAAGGATGGAGACGGCAGGATCTTATCCGCTTCGGGAAGTTCCTGGAACCCTGGCAGGAAAAGCCGGCCGACCCGGGACCTCACACGCTGGTCTACCCAATTCCAAGCCAGCAAATTGCGGTTAACCCAAATCTACAGCAAAATCCGGGATACTGATATTTCCCCGTTTTCAGAAGCCGCTCCCCATGGAGCGGCTTCTGCTTTTACTCCGTCCACAACTTAAACAATCGATTGCATTCGTCTGCGGCTTGTGAAACCCTTATTCATTACGTATCATTGGACTTTTGATCGATGATGACAACGACACACCACCCATACCGCACCCTAGTGATGGCAATTGCAATGGGCATCATGTATGTTAGCGCCTGTGCACCAACTCGCCATGAAACATCGTGCGACACCTACGCCGAAGCGACGGACCCCGACACAACCCAAGTCGATTGGTCGCCAGTGAAAGGCCTGAATGCTGCATTCGGATCCACCGACCAACGATACGCCAAATCGGCCATCCCCACGCTCTCCCCTTCTACTTCCTGGAAGGGCAGCGGCTGGCGCGGTGAAACGTTATCGGCGCAGCTGGTTCTCTGGTCCGGCGAACCGGTCCGCCAGATCGAATTCGAATTTACGCCGTTCCAATCCAGTGGAGGGCAAACGCTCGATCCGTCCATCGGCCAAGCAAGGTTTGTCAGATATGTATTGACCGACATTTTTGCTCCGGGTTGCGGAAGCCGCAATCCGGAAGACTTCCCTGTTTCCTTGTCGGCCGACGCATTGGATCACGTAAAATGCTTTGACATGACGGCAGAAACGACGTTACCCGTGTGGCTGACGTTCCGCATCCCGAGTGACGCCGCCCCCGGCATCTACACGGGCGCCGTGAAACTTCACACAGGGAATCAACCTTCGAAAGTGTTCGACCTCTCCATCGAGGTTCTGCCGCAGACCCTGCCCGCGCCCAAGGAGTGGGCATTCCATCTGGATATGTGGCAGCATCCCGCTGCCGTTGCACGCGTCCATGGTGTCGGGGTATGGTCGGAAGAACATTGGGAACTGATGAAGGTACCCATGAAAATGCTGGCCGATGCCGGCCAGAAAGTGATTACCGCCAATCTCAATAAGGATCCCTGGAATAACCAATGCTTTGATCCATACGAAGACATGATCCGGTGGACCCGGAAATCCGACGGCACCTGGGAATACGATTATACGATTTTCGACCGATGGGTACGTTTCATGATGGACCTGGGCGTCAATAAACTCATCAACTGCTATTCCCTCCTTCCGTGGAACCACGAAATCCATTACCTGGACGAGTCTACCGGTGATACCGTCAACGTGAGTGCAAAGCCGGGAACCAAAGAGTTTGTCGATTTATGGACTCCCTTCCTAACGTCTTTCCGAAGCCACCTGCAAGAGCAAGATTGGTTGGGAATCACCAACATCGCCATGGACGAACGTTCTCCTGAGGAGATGAAAGTTGCCCTGGAGCTCCTGAATAACGTGGTGCCTGAGATGGGTGTTGCCCTTGCCGACAACCATAAAAGCTATCAGGAATATCCGATGTTGAAAGACATTTGTGTGGCCTTCGGTGCCGATTTCGACGAGAAAGACCTCGCCTTCCGGAAAGAGAATGGCCTGATAAGCACCTACTACGTATGCTGTGCTGATGAGTTCCCCAATATTTTTACGTTCTCGGACCCTTCCGAAGCTGTCTTTATGGGGTGGTACGCCATGGCTGCTGGTCTGGATGGCTATCTGCACTGGTCGTACAACTCATGGACCGAAAATCCGTTGACGGATTCCCGGTTCCGTAGCTGGCCGGCGGGCGATACCTACGTCATTTATCCCGATGGGCGAAGTTCCATCCGGTTTGAACGTATACGGGAAGGCATTCAGGATGCTGAAAAAATCCGTCTGTTGCGGGAACAGTTTACCGCCGCTTCCGACAAAGAAAAGTTAAAGCGCTTGAACGATGCGGTGGCACAGTTCCATACGAAACGGCCCACTGACATGTCGTGTGCGGAGCTGGTAAATGCCGGGAAAAGGACGTTGGAAGAACTCAGCCGATAGATTCCGGAGAGGGATCATCCTGCTGCGAGCGGAAATAGGTAGTCAATGCGTTCACTTGTTTTTCATTCAGGACGCTCCGTAGCTGTTCTGGGGAGGCTTCCTGTATTTTTTTCACGGAACGGAACGCTTTCAGTAGTTTTTCAGCCGTGGTACGCCCTATTCCGGGAATATTTTCCAGTTCGGTACGGAACGTTTTTAGGCTTCGCTGCTTCCGGTGGAATGTGATTCCAAACCGGTGCGCTTCATCCCGAAGGTGCTGGATAACCTTCAGCGTTTCGGATTTCTTGTCAAGATACAATGGATATTGATCTCCCGGATAATACAACTCTTCCAACCGCTTGGCAATGCCGATTACCGTCACCTGCTTATCGATCCCCAGCAGTTTAAGGCTCTTCAGCGCAGCCGACAGCTGTCCCTTTCCTCCGTCGATGACAATCAGCTGGGGTAGCGTCTGCCCTTCATCAATCAACCGACGATACCGCCGGTGGACAGCTTCCTCCATCGTCGCGAAATCATTGGGCCCCTCAACGGTCTTCACGTTAAAATGACGGTAGTCTTTCTTGGAAGGCTTGGCATCTTTAAAAACCACAATCGCTGAAACAGGATATTTCCCCTGGAAATTGGAGTTGTCAAAGCATTCGATATGCCGGGGCAGCACATTCAGGCGCAGGTCTTTCTGCATCTGCATGAGAATACGCTCGGTACGGATTTCGGGATTCAGCTTCTCGTACTGGTTCAGACGCTCCTTTTTGAAATAAAGTGCATTTTTTAAGGATAGTTCCAGAAGGTTACGCTTCTCTCCCTGCTTCGGAACCGTAAATTTCAGGTTACCTGCATCGATATCGAGTTCAAAAGGGACAATAATCTCCTTAGACGTGCTATGAAAACGGCTTCGGATTTCAGGGATGGCTAAACTCAACAACTCGGCTTCGCTTTCATCCAACCGCTTTTTCAGTTCGACCGTCTGCGTTTGAATGATCACGCCGTTCATCACTTTCAGGTAATTCACAAAGGCGTAACTCTGATCCGAAGCGATGCTGAAGACGTCCACATTGGTAATGGAAGAATTCACGACTGTCGACTTACTCTGGTACCGGTCGAGGAGTTCCAACCTGTTCTTCAGATAATGGGCATATTCAAAATTCAGTTCCGCAACGGCATTGTCCAGCTGGGCTTTCAGCCGACGGATGACCACGCCAATTTTGCCATTAAGGATATCCCGGATGTCATTCAGGCTCTGTTCATAATCTTCCTCAGTCTGGTATCCTTCACAGGGTCCTTTGCAGTTTCCGATCTGGTACTCGAGGCAAACCTTAAACTTCCCTTTACGGATGTTTTCTTCACTGAGTGCCAGGTTACACGTCCGCAGCGGGTACAATTCGCGAATGGTATCCATGACGGCATGCATCATGCCGACGGAGGCGTAGGGCCCGAAGTATCGCGACCCGTCCCTGATGAACTTCCGTGTTGGAAAAACCCTCGGAAAGCGCTCGTTTTTGATGACAATCCAGGGATACGTCTTGTCATCCTTGAGCATGACATTATATCGGGGCTGGTGCTTTTTGATCAGGCTATTTTCCAGGAGCCAGGCATCGATTTCCGTATCAACAATGGTGAATGTGATCCGGTTGATCTTACGCACCAATACACGGGTTTTGCCGTTCAGCTGGCTATCTTTAACAAAGTAAGAAGCCACCCGGTTTCGTAAGTCTTTGGCCTTGCCTATGTATATAAGCTCTCCGTTGGCGTCCCAGTATTGATAAACGCCCGGCCGGTGCGGTATCTCTTCAAGTGCCTTTCGGTAATCAAACTTGGTCATCAAAATCCTAACCGATCATCCAACTTTTCTTCCTCCTGCGGCAAAAATTCCTGATATTTATTGCAGTCCAGCTCCCGCGTAAGCCCACCCTCAGGCAGGGGGAAATCTTCTTTCGAGTAGTGGAGCGACGTGTCGGCGTACACCTTTTGCATATACAGCGCAAACACGGGTAGTGCAGCCTGGGCTCCCTGACCCTCGGCCATGGAATAAAAACTGATACCACGATCTTCCGCACCCGTCCATACCCCACTGACCAGTTCGGGCGTAACACCAATGAACCACGCATCGGCGTTGTCATTTGTCGTCCCTGTTTTCCCTCCCATAGGAGCTGTCAGGTTATATCGCCACCGCAACCGGCCCCCAGAGCCGCCGTCCACCACACTCTTCAGCATATCGACCATGATGTAAGCACTTTCACTGTTCAGCACCTTGGACACGCGGGGGGCCTTCTCATAGATCGGCATTCCGTTTTTGTCTTCAATGCGTAATATGTAGGTAGGCTCCACCCATACGCCGTGGTTTACAAAGGCTGAGTACGCCCCTACCATGTCGTATACCGAGGCTTCATAAGCACCCAGTGCAATCGATGGATATTCCGGAACGTCCGAGGTGATCCCCATCCGCTTGGTGAGGGTGGCTACCGACCGGGCTCCTACCTCGTTGATCATGTAGGCCGTTGCAAAGTTCTGGGAATGGGCAAGTGCCTTCCGCAGGGTGATCGGGCTTCCTACCGACTCTCCGCGTGGTGTCCACGCATACTGTCCACTACCGATGGTCAACGGAACATTGGGAACCTGGAAACAGGGTGAAAACCCATTATCAATGGCCACCGCGTACGTAAACGGCTTGGCCGTGGACCCCACCTGACGGGTCCCCATTTTCACCTGGTCATACTTATAGTGTTCAAAATTGATTCCCCCTACCCATGCGCGCACATATCCGGTATGAGGCTCCATGGACATGAAGGCATTTCGGAGAATCAACTTGTTGTACCGGATGGAGTCCATCGGCGTCATGGTGGTATCTTTGTTTCCTTCCCAGGTGAACACCGTCATCGGTACAGGCGTATCGAAGTCTTTCCTGATCTCAGCGTCGGACTTACCTGCCTGCTTCAGCATCCGGTAACGGTCGGACCGTTTCATACCGGTTTCCAACAATTTAGCCTTATCACCCCGGAACGGGTCTCTGCTCTTCCATTGCTTATCAAACGATGCCTGGATGGTTTTCATCCATTCCTTTTGCGCCTCTTCTGCGTAGAGCTGCATTTTCGAATTGATGGTCGTGTAAATTTTCAAACCGTCCCGGTCCAGATCCCAGGGGGTGCCGTCGGCCTTCGTGATGGACATTTCGCTAAACTGCCGCTGAATTTCCCGCTTAAGTACCGCCCTGAAGTAGGGTGCCAGGCCTTCGCCGTAGTTGGAGATACGCATATCCAGCACAAGCGGTTCCTTCTGCAGCTTCAACGACTCTTCACGCTTCAAGAACCCTTCATGACGCATGTTCTCGATAACTACATTACGTCGGCGGATCGCGTTCTGCGGGTATCGAACCGGCGAATAAATCCCCGGTCCCTTCAACATACCGACCAAAATGGCGGCCTGCTTTACGTCAAGTTTGTCGGGCGTGGTATTGAAATAAGTACGGGCAGCCGACTTAATACCATACGTATTATACGCTCCAAAGTCGACCGTATTGAAATACATGGTAATGATTTCCTCCTTGGTATAGTTGCGCTCCAGGCGCACCGCTGTTATCCATTCCTGAAACTTCTGGATGATGCGTTTGCCTGTACTTCTCGCCCGGCCTTCTGAAAACAGGTTCAGAGCCAACTGCTGCGTGATGGTACTGGCTCCCTGTCGTTTCCCGATTAGGTTATAGAATAAAATCGTCAAAGTGCGCCGATAGTCGATCCCCGAATGGCGGTAGAACCGCTTATCCTCTGTAGCGATAAGCGCTTGTACCAGATATGGCGAAAGCTCATTATAATGGACGTTCGAGCGGTTCTGCACAAAGTAGGTCCCCAACACGACACCGTCTTCCGAAATGACCTCCGAGGCAAGGTTACTTTTCGGATTTTCGAGGTCACGGAACGTCGGCAGTTTACCAAACAGACCGATGCCTACGCTGAAAATAAACAGAAATCCCAACAGGATCAATCCGATAAGGACTTTCCAGAAATTGCGTGTATACCGCCTAACGTCGTCTTTGGATAATGTATTTTTCTTTTTTATTTGTTTACTCATTCTATGTAGTTACTACTAAGTACATCGCTTCTCGCTCATCAGCTCCCCCAGCACGGGTTACAGGTTGATTACCGGCTCACTTGCTCCCAGTAGATCGTGTGGTAATCGTCGATTTTGTCAAAATCAGATAACGTGCCAAAATTTGCTTCGGTAATCACAAAAGTATTATAATAATCTGCAGGTATCTTCATAATATCCGGCAGCATGGGCAAGATACGGCTTTCATACTGTTTTACCTGTTCATACGAAGAAAAAGGACCGATATAGACCAATTGGTTTTCGTCATTGACCACCTTTAATTGATGGCTGATGGTCGTTCCGGTATAGCGGGAACGGTTGAATTGCCCGATACCGAAGCGTGAAGGAGCCAGGTTTACCCGGGTACTGGTCACGTTGATCACAAAATAGTAAGCTGCCGAATCCGGAAGCAGCTCCAGGTCCCGGTATGAACTGGCCTCAACAGGTCCGACTTCAGCAGTTTTCGCCACCTGTAGGGGGGCAATCGCCGTTGGGTTACTCAATTCGTGTCCGTTTCTGATGCCTGTCTGTGCCACCTGCCCTACCGCCAGCTCTTTGCGGGAAGTCGGCCGCTCAGGTCCGGGGTGGATAACCAACT
>Ga0164243_10006728_pt1 | contig 17345 bp, 13 predicted proteins | sample OricompcompostOP_FD_108781 | JGI IMG/M metagenome (GOLD analysis project Ga0164243, IMG submission 108781) | Organic Plus compost microbial communities from Emeryville, California, USA - Original compost - Organic plus compost (OP) | ecosystem: Engineered > Solid waste > Mixed feedstock >... | reverse complement strand
TTGGCCTCCGGGTCAGGGGGCCCAGGGCTGGCAGGCGGCGCAGTGGTCCGGGCCACCGGCGCAAGCCGGGCAGGGGCAGCGGGCCGGGCAGGGGCAGGGCCAGTCTCCAGCGCAGGCCGGGCAGACACCGTGGCAGGGGCAGTCGCCGGCGCAAGCCGGGCAGACACCGTGGCAGGGCGGCGCCGGCTCAGCGCAGTGGCAGACCACGCCGCCTGGGTTCGCCGCAGGGCAGCCGCAGCAGTACCCGCAGGCCCCGCCGCAAGGCTGGCAGCCGCCGGGAGGGCCACAGCCTCAACCGGAACAGCCGGGCTCGCAATGGTGGCAGCCGCAGAGCGGGCCGCAGGCCCAGCAATCCATCGCGGGGGCTCAAGGGCAGCAGCCTGCGTCCGGGGCGTCACCCGCGCAGCCCGCTTCCGGGCCGCAGCCTCAGCACTATTGGCAGCCCGCCAGCGCGACACAGCAGCAACCCACCTCTGCGCCCCAAGCACAGCCCGCCATCGGGCCGCAATCCACCTGGGGGCCGAGCACCGGGCCGCAACCCCAGTCCACCGGCGCCCCGCAGGGCAGTTCCTACGGTGGGCTCGGGGTTTTCTCCGACACGGCAGCGAAACCGAAGCGATCCGGGAAGCCGTGGCTTGTCGGTGGTGCGGTGGTCGTGCTGCTGGCCGCCGGTGGTATTGCCGGGTGGTTGCTCGGGCTGTTCCAGGGCGACGTGCTCGACGAGCGGGCCGTCGGGGACGGTGTCCAAAAAGTACTGCGCGAGGACTTCGGTGAGGGCGACCTCCGCGACATCAGCTGCCCCGCCGACCGGCCCGCCAAGACCGGCACCACCTTCGAATGCTCGGTAACCGTTGCGGGGCAACCGAAAAAGATCACCGTTCGGGTGCTCAACGAGGACGCGCAGTACGAGGTCGGCGCTCCTAAGTAGACGGACACACGAAAGAGGGCCCCGACTTCAAGCCGGGGCCCTCTCGCGGTGATTCCGAAGATCAGCCGCCGAACATCTTGGTGATGCCGGAGTCGGTCGACTGGTAGCCGTCGGCGATCTGCGGCAGCGCGGTGGCGATGCGGGCCAGCAGGCTCTTCATGTCCTCCAGCGCGCGGTTCCACTCTTCCTGACGCTGGTGCCACGCGTCCTGCGCGTCACCGGTCCAGCTCTGCGTCAGCGGAGCGATGTCGCTCTTCAGCTGCTCGAAAAGCGCCTCGATCTCGCCGCCGGTCTTCTTGCAGTCGTCCGAAGCCTGGTGAATGGTCGCGTAATCGACCTTCATTGCGCCGTCTGGCATTTTATCCCTCCGATTTGGCTAGAAAGTTCAGGTGAAAGGTGAATGAAGATTTACAGACCGTCGAGCGCCGCGCGGAGCGAGCTGACCTGCGAGTTGACGTCCTGCTCCTGGGTGTCGTACTGAACACCGGAGGACTTCAGCATGTCGGCGATGTGCTCGAGCGCCTGGTTCAGCTTCATCGACTTCTGGTTGAAGGCTTCCATGACCTCCTGGAACACCTTCGCCGCCGGGCCCTGCCAGCCCGCCTGCGTGGCCTCGATCGCGCTGGCCAGCTGCTGCAGGTTCTGGTCCATCGACTGCTTGGTCTCGTTCACCTTCTGGTGGGCCGCCGCAAAGTCTGCCGGGTCCCCGGTAAAACCGCCTGCCATCAGAGGTTACCCCCTTCGTTAGTGGTGTTGTCCGTATCGCTTCGTGCTTACGGACCTACGACGAAGACCTTGCCATGGTTGGTTCCACCTTGTCGCGGTTTGCCCGGAAACAGTTGCGAGCGTGAATGCCCGACCCGGGAACCGAACCCGAAAATGGCCGTCAACCTCGGAAAACGCACCGCATTCGCGCATGCGAAAGTCCGGCGGCAGTCACTCTTGTGGGGCTACGGGCGGACGCGAATCGGTTTCGGCGCGGAACTTCAGCCGGTGACCGCCACGGTCCGGACCACTTGCTCGCACGCCGTCGCCACCCGGTCGTGGCCGGCCTGCGTCGCGTACTGGCACGCGACATTCACCTGAACCTGCCCCTTGGCGATCACATACCAGTCGATCGGTCCCAGGCTCCCGTTCTGCCGGTAGTAGATGACCTTTCGGCCGGCGAATGTGGCATCCGCGTTGAAACCCGTGTAGGCGGGGCCAGCCTCGGCCGCCTTCGCGCTGAGATTGCCCGCCAGCTGCGTCGGATTGGCCGACGCGTCGAAGTCCAGCGGGAACTCCTGCACCGAAATCGCGTCGTTCCCGGTCGCCGCGTTCTCCGGTTTGATCAACGTCTCCCGCGCCTGCGCCGAACCACCGGTCTGTATCCAGTCCTGCGGAAACGAGAACTGGTAGTGGTACTGCGCGACGACTTTCCCCGCGGGCGGTTCGTCGTCGCCGAGGAAGAACACCAAGCCGACCACGACGGCGGCGACCACGACGACCGCACCACCGATGATCCAAGGCAGCTTGCGGCGCTTAGGAGAGGGCGGTTCCACGGCTGGAATTCCGCGCGGCGGTGAACCCGGTGGCTGCGCGGGCGGGCGCCGCGGTGCACCCGCCGGGCGGGCCGCGAACTGCTGATGTGGACCAGGCGGCCCGGCCGGGCGCGCCGGGGCCCGCACGATTTCCGTGCGCTGGTCGGGAACCGGCCGTCGCACGGGTGGCCTCGGCGGGGCCGTGCGGTCACGTTCGGGCCGCACCGCGAGCAGCGCGCCGCGCGCCACAACGGTTTCCGGTTGGTCCAAAGTGGTCGGCACGACACCCATGCGTTCATGGATCAGCCGGGAGATCATCGGGATCCGGCTCGAGCCGCCGACGAGGAAGATCGCGCTGAGCTGCTTCGGCCGCAGCCCGGCCTCCTCGACCGCGGCGCGCGTCAGCTCGACGGCGCGGCTCAGCGGCGCCTCGATCAGCTTTTCCAGATCCTCGCGCGTCACGTGCGCGTCGGCGAACGGCGGTGGCATCGGCACGTCGGTGTAAGCGTGCCGGGACAACGTTTCCTTGGCGCCGCGCACGTCCTGCCGCAGCACGCGGCGGCGGCGCCGGTCGGCCAGTTCGCGGCCCTCCACCAGTTCGCGCCAAGCTTCCGGATCCGCGGAGGACACCAGGCCGCCGACGTGTTCCAGTAACGCCTGATCCACGTCCGCGCCACCGAAACTGGGGTCGCCGCGCGTGGCGAGCACCTGAAAACCGCCGCGCCGCCCCGAATTCACGGGCGGCCGCGTCACCACACTCACGTCGACGGTGCCACCGCCGAGGTCCAGCACAGCCAGGTTCTCCCCCGGCCGGTTGCTCACCTCGACCGTGCGATCGCGGTTCACCTCGGCCGGCGCGAACGTCGCGGCGTGGAACACCGCGGCCGCGACCGGCTCCGGCACCAGCGTGACCTCACGGGCCAGCCCGCCGGCGGCCTGCCTGAGCAACCGGGTGCGGACCGCGCCCCAGTCGGCGGGGTGGGTCAGCACGAGCAGGTTCACCTCGGCGCCGCCCGCCAGCCGCCGGGCCTCGGACACCGCGCGTTGCAGGACGGCGTGCACGACGTCGGTGACGCGCAGGACCGTGTCGCCGAGCAGCAGTTCGCCCTCGTCGATGCGGCGTTTCGGGTTCGGCTCGTAGCGGGACGGGTCCATCGCCGCCTGCCGCTCGGCTTCCTGGCCGACGAACAGGGTGCCGTCGGCGGCCGCGTAGACCGCCGAGGACATCAGTGGCTGACCGTCGATCACCACCACCTGGGGATCGCGGCCGTTGACCGACACGACGACGCACGTGCTCGAGGTGCCGAAGTCCACCGCGACCCGCACTGTCACCGGCAGCCCCCGGAGTGGGCAGCCGCGGCGAGGCGGGCGGGGTCGGCCGCGGCGCCGGTGGAGCCGACAGGACCAACGCCACCGGCAGGGTCGCCAGGACGACCGCCACAGGCGGGGTCGGCCGGACGAACGCGACCGGCGGAAGCGGCGCGCGTCGTGCGCCGTCCGCCGGTCGCGAACGCGGCTGCCGTCACTCGGGCTGGATCCACGACACCTGCATGAGCTGCTTGCCGACCTTGCGGCTCACCAGCGTGCCCCGGCCGGGCGGCATCGGGCCCGGTTTGACGTTGCCCAGCAGCTGGCCCTCGTCCTTGCTGCCGTTCATCACGATGCCGGGGGCGGCGATTTCCTTCAGCTTGCCGATGATCGGGTCGTACGCCGCCCGCGACGCGCCACCGGTGCGGCGGGCGACGATGACGTGCAGGCCGACGTCCTTGGCCTGGGCCAGGAACTCCGACAGCGGCTTGAGCGGGTTCGACGTCTGGGTGGCGACCAGGTCGTAGTCGTCGACCAGCACGAACAGCTCCGGGCCCTTCCACCAGGACCGGTTGCGCAGCTGATCCTGGGTGACATCCGGACCGGGCAGCCGCCGGGTCATCGAGCCGTGGATGTCCTTGATCATCCCGTCGAGCTGGTTGGCCGAGACCGCGTAGCCGAGCAGGTGCGCGCCCTCGACGAAACCGAGCATCGTGCGCCGGTAGTCGACCAGCACGATGACGGCTTCCTTGGCGGTGTAGCGCTCGGTGATCCCGCGCGCGATCTGGCGCAGCAGGTTCGTCTTGCCGGACTCGCCATCGGCGAACGCGACGAAGTGCGGATCGGCGTCGAAGTCCAGGTACACCGGCGCCAGCTCGTCCTCGTTGATCCCGATCGGGACGAGCCTGGTGTGCCGCTGCTTGTCCATCGACAGCACTTCGTCGTAGGTGACGGTCTCGGGCAGCAGCCGCACCTGCGGCGCGATCCGCCCCTGCCACGCCGCCTTGATCTTCGCCACGGCGTCGGCCACACCGGCGGCGACGTCGTCGGTGGTGCTCGCGCCGTCGATCCGCGGCAGGCCGGTCAGCATGTGCAGCCGGTCGCGGGTCAGCCCGCGACCAGGCCGGCCCTCGGGCACGTTCACCGCGGTACGCCGGTCGATGTCGGACTCGCTCGGGTCACCCAGCCGCAGCTCGAACCGGGTGCCCAGCATGTCCTTGATCGCCGGGCGGATGTCCGCCCACCGGCTGGCCGAGATGATCACGTGCACGCCGTACGCGAGACCACGCTGGGCCAGCGCGGTGATCTGCGGCTCCAGCTCCTCGAAGTCGTCCCGGATCGCGCGCCAGCCGTCGACGATCAGGAACGCGTCCCCGAACGGGTCCTGCTCGGGGGTGATCTCGCCACGCCGCTTGCGGTTACGGAAGTCGGCCATCGAGTCGATGCCCATCGCCCCGAACCGGCCTTCGCGCTCGTTGGCCAGCGTGTTGAGCTCGGCCACGATCCGGCGCGCCTTGTCCGGTTCACGCCGGGCCACCGCGACACCGCCGACGTGCGGCAGCTCCGAGAGCCCGGCCAGGGTGCCACCACCGAGGTCGATGCAGTAGAACTGCGCCTCTTCCGGGGTGTTGGACAACGCCATCGACATGATCAACGTACGCAGCAGCGTCGACTTGCCCGACTGCGGACCACCGACCACGACACCGTGCCCGGCCGCACCGGAGAAGTCCGCCCACAGCGGGTCGCGCCGCTGCTCGAACGGCCGGTCCACGATGCCGATCGGCACCTGCAGCTTGCCGTTGCCGAAGAACCCGACCGGCGAGAGCCCGCGGTCCTCGGTGGGGTTGAGGTTGGGCAGCAGGGTGTCCAGCGAGTTCGGCTCGTCCAGCGGCGGCAGCCACACCTCGTGCGCGGGCGGACCCTGGCCGATCAGCCGGTCGACGATCACCTCGAGCTCGGTGGGTTCGGTGCCCTCTTCCTCCTCCTTGGCCGGCGCCGCGGCGACGGGCTCGGGTTCCGGCTCCGGTTCGGGCGGCAGTTCCACGAAGTCCGGCACGAACATCTGCGGCCGTTTGTCCGCGCGCACCACGTTGGCCACCGGGCCGGCGGCCTTCATCCCGGCCGGCCGGTAGGGACCGGACACATAGGACGCCTTGAACCGCACCAGCCCCGCACCCTGCGTGGACAGGTACCCCGAACCCGGGATCGGCGGCAGCTCGAACGCGTCCGGCACCCCGATCGCCGCGCGGGACTCCGCCGCGGAGAACGTCTTCAACCCGATCCGGTAGGACAGGAACGTGTCCAGACCACGCAGCTTGCCCTCTTCCAGCCGCTGCGACGCGAGCAGCATGTGCATCTGCAGCGACCGGCCGACCCGGCCGATCTGCAGGAAGATGTCGATGAAGTCGGGCTTGGCGGTCAGCATCTCGGAGAACTCGTCGATGCAGATGAACAACGCGGGCAGCGGGTCGAGGTCGGCGCCGTTCTCCCTGGCCTTCTCGTAGTCCCACACGTTCTTGTAGTTGCCCTTGGCCAGCACCTCCTGGCGGCGGGCCACCTCACCGGCGATGGCGTCCTTCATCCGGTCGACCAGCGTCAGGTCGCCGGCGAGGTTGGTGATCGTGGCCGCGACGTGCGGGGCCTTGTCCAGCCCGAGGAACGTCGCACCACCCTTGAAGTCCACCAGGATCATGTTCAGGGCGGTCGACGAATGCGTCGCCAGCAGACCGAGCACCAGCGTGCGCAGGAACTCCGACTTACCGGAACCGGTCGCGCCGATGCACAGCCCGTGCGGGCCCATGCCTTCCGCCGCCGCTTCCTTGATGTCCAGCTCCACCGCCTGGCCGTACTCACCGACCCCGAACGGCACCCGGTAACGGTCCCGGATCGGCCGCGGCCGCCACGCCTGCTGCACGTCGAACGTCATCGGATCGCCGGGGATGCCCAGCAGCTCCAGCAGCGTCGGATTCGACAGCAGCGGCTCGTCCTCGGTGGCCTCCTGCGCCGCCGAACCCACCCGATACGGTGAAATCTTGCGGGCCAGGGCCTCGGCCTCCACCACGGACAGGAAGTCCGGCTTGCCGAACCACTCGATACCGCCACCACTGCGTGCACCGACCCGGTCCTGCTCGACCACGAGCCGCAGGCCACGGCGGGCGGCGAGATTGCCCAGCGAGTCCGACAGGTCGATCAGCGTGACGCCGACGAGGCCCTCTTCCAGAATGATCTGCTCTTCGCGGGTGACCTCCGCGTCGTCGATGATGATCACGACGTGCGGCTGGTCGGGGCTCGGCGTGGCGTTACGCGAGAACCGCGGCCGGTCACGCAGCTCCGCGTCCAGCCAGTTCTCGATCTGCTGCAGCGAGCCCGCCATCATCCGCAGCTGCCCGATGCCGTCGGCCAGCTCCGGGTGCTGCACGTGCGGCAGCCACTTCGCCCACTCCCACTCGGCCTTCGCCCGGCCAGCGGTGGCGACCGCGATCAACACGTCGTCACACGAATGGAACGTGACCAGCTGAGCCAGCATCGCCCTGGTCAGCCCCCGCGTCAGCTCCCGCTCACCCTGCAAACTCACCGCGGCGAACCCACGCAGCGTGATCTGCGTCGGCAGGTCCGGAACGATCGAATGCGCCCGCACGAACCGGCGCAACGCGAGAGTGGCGATGGGCTCCAGTTCGTCGACCGGGCCGGTCTGCGGCGGCACCAGTCGCGTCGCCAGCCGGTGGGAGCTGCGACCCACCCGCAAATGCAGAAAATCCTGGTCGTTCTGACGGCGCTCCCACATACGGCGGCTCGCCGCCAGCGACCACAGCGCCTGCGGATCCGGGTGCACCCACTCCAGCGCCGAACGCTGGTCGGCCATCGCCTCGCGCGCCCGCTCCCGCATCTGACCGAGGTACCGCAGATAATCCTTGCGGTCCTCGTTCATCTCCGCTTTCTTCTGCCCGCCGCCGCGTCCGCCACCGGCGAACATGCCGCCCATGGACATCAGCATCATGAGCGGGAACATCAGGGTCAGCGGGTTGCGCGCGGCCGAGCCACCGCTGGTGAACATCACCGTGACCATGCCGAGCATGGCCACGACCATGACCACGGGCATCGTCTTCTGCACGATGCTGCCCGGGATGGTGCGCGGGACCTCGGGCGGCGGCTCGAGGTGGACCTCACCGCCTGGCGGGCGCGGCGCAGCCAGTCGTGGCGTTTTCTTGAACTGCAGCGTGCTCAAGCGTTGGACCCCTCTTCAACTCGACGCCCGGACCGACTGGCTGGCCCAGGGCCGCCCCCACGTTAGCGAATCACCGCCCACTCGCGAGGCAAGACCGCACAACCCGTGCGGGCTTCTCGGCCGAAACCACCCCATGGCGACCCCAGGTTCGTTAATACTAGGGCGGCCCGCCGACACTTTCGGACAGTTTCGGACAAGTCGGCGGGCGCGAACGATGGGCAGGCGATGCCGCGGGACCGCAGGTTAGGTATAAGTAGCCCGCAGCATTCTCTTACTTAGGGGGCACGCAGGTGGCAACCGGCACGACGGTATTCAGCAGGGTGACCGTGGTGGCCCCGCGCACCAGAATCGACGTCGCCCTGCCGGCGGACGTGGCGGTCGCGGACCTGCTGCCGATGCTGCTGGAGATGGCGAACGAGACCTCGCCGGACGGTGGCGCGCGGCACGGTGGCTGGTCGCTGGCCAAGCTCGGCGACGCGCCGCTGGACCCCAGCCGCACGCTGGCCTCGCTCGGCGTCGTCGACGGTGAGCTGTTGCAGCTGCGCCGCCGCAACGAGAACCCGCCGCCCCCGCTCTACGACGACGTCGTGGACGCCATCGCCGACGCCGACCCGGACAGCTTCCGGCCGTGGACGAAGGAGACGGCGAACCGGATCGGCCACATCGCGGGCGGTCTCGGCCTGTTCGTCGCCGCGGTCGCGCTGTTCATGGGCGGACCGCTGTTCGGCGGCAACGGCCTCGCCGCCGCGCTGACCGCCGGTGTCGCCGCGATCGCCTGCGTCGCCGTCGGCGCCACGCTGGCCAAGGGCTACCAGGCGGAGGCCACCGGCGTGGTGATCGCCGCCGCGGGCGGGCTGCCGTTCGCGTTCGTCGCCGGGTTCTACGCGGTGCCGGACCTGACCATCCGGGCGAACCTGCTGCTCGCCAGCGGTCTAGTGGTCATCGTCGCCGCCGTCGCCATCATGATCATGGGCGCGGGCATCACGACCTTCATCGCGGCGGCCACGGCCGGCGTCATCGGCGTGCTCGCCTTCACCGTCGCCACCCTGATCGCGCACCCCGCCGCCGGTATCGCGGCGGGCACCGCGGCGGTCTCGCTCGCCGCGATCTCCATGCTGCCGAGGGCGACGATCTGGCTCGCGAAACTGCCGCTGCCCAACGTGCCCGGCACCGCGGAGGAGCTCAAAGAGGACACGTCCTACCCCGACTACACGGTCATCGAGCGCCGCACCGCCGTCGCGCACAACTACATGACCGGCCTGCTGATCGGCTGCGGCAGCGCCACCGCGATCGCCGCGATCATCACCGCTACCGCGCCCGGCGCGTTCGGGATCATCACCGGCGTCGTCGCCACGCTCGTGCTGCTGCTGCGGGCCCGCTCCTACGCCAACGGCGCGCAGGCGGTCGCTCTGCTGACCACCGGCATGGTCGCCGGCGCGGGCATCATGATCGGCTGGCTGTCCTCGCAGGGCACCACCGGCCGCCTGCTGTGGGTGTTCGGCGCACTGGTCATCGTGGCGGCGGGCTCACTGGTCATCGGCGTGGTGTTCCCGAACCAGCGCTTCTCGCCGCCGCTGCGCCGCACCGTGGAGATCTTCGAGGCCATCTGCATCGCGACGGTGCTGCCGCTCGCGCTCGCCGTGATGGATCTGTACTCCACGTTGCGGCACATCTCGTTCGGCTGATGGGCCCGGTACGCGGAAGAAAGGGCGCGCGCGTGCGCAAGCTGGGGGTTCCCGGAAAGACAGCGGTCGTACTGGTCGCGGCGGCGCTGGGCACGGCGAGCCCGGCCGGCGCGTACGCGCAGACGACGACCGACGACTCGGCGCTGTACTACGCCTATCCGCCGCCGGTGTCGGTGTCGCCGCCCAGTGACGACGGGCAGCCGGACCAGGCCTACAAGAAGACAACCGAATGCGTGCAGCGCGATCTGAACAACAACCTCGTGCTGCGGGACAAGCCGTGGGGCCAGACCTACCTCCAGATCGAGGAGGCGCAGCGGCTGGCGCTGGCCAAAACCGGCACGATCGGCGGCAACAAGACGGTCGCGGTGATCGACACCGGCGTCACCAGCCACCCGTACTTCAAGCATCCCGTGGTGGGCGGCGGGGACTACGTCAACCCGGGGAGCAACGGGCTCGAGGACTGTGACGGGCACGGCACCGAGGTCGCCGGCATCATCGCCGCGAACACCCCGTCCGACATCGGCTTCAAGGGCGTCGCGCCGGACACGCAGATCGTGTCGATCCGGCAGTCGAGCCAGAACTACGGGCCCGCCTCCGGCGAGTCCTCCGGGCAGAGCGGCAACGGCAGCAGGCAGCAGGGCGACGGCGCCGGAAACCTGACGACGCTGGCGAAAGCCGTGATGCGCGCCGCCAACCGCGGCGACGTCAGCGTGATCAACATGTCGGTGGACAACTGCCGCCAGTCGACCGGGACGATCAGCCCGCAGGAGCAGCAGCTGCAGGCGGCCATCCACTACGCGGTGCACGTCAAGGACATCGTCGTAGTCGCGGCCGCGGGCAACGTCTCGGACAGCTGCAAGCAGAACGACCAGCCCAACCCGAACATGCCGCAGTCGATCGTGAGCCCGCCATGGTTCTCCGACGACGTGCTCTCGGTCGCCGCGGTCGACGAGACCGGTGGTGTCGCGAGCTTCAGCGTCAACGGCCCGTGGGTGAGCGTGGCCGCGCCGGGCACGAACATCACGTCACTGGACCCGTCGACCCCGGTGAGCACCGCGCTGGCCAACCAGGTCGTCGAGGGCGGCAAGCTGCAGCCGATCCAGGGCACGAGTTTCGCGGCGCCGTACGTGACCGGACTGGTCGCGCTGGTGCGGGCACAGTTCCCGACCCTGAGTGCGGAACAGGTGATGAACCGCATCGAGGCGACGGCCCAGCACCCCGGCGCGCCCGGCGGGCGGGACAACTACATCGGTTACGGCGTGGTCAACCCGGTCGCGGCGCTGTCAGCCATCGTGCCGCAGGAGGAGGGCATTCCGGCGGCGGGCAGCAAGCAGCTCCCGTCGGGCCTGCCGCCCGCGGCGCACCGAGACTGGACTCCGGTGATCGTCGCGCTCGGCGGCACCGGTGGCGGGCTGCTCGTGCTGCTGGTGACGCTCTTCGTGATGCACACGATCCGGCGGAACCGGCCGGCCTGATCGGTTTCCGCATTCCGATGTGGACATAAGAAAACCGGGCCCGGGAGGCAATCCCGGGCCCGGTTCTCGTTGTGGCTCAGTTGCCCGCCGAGCCCGAACCGGCCTGCGCCGACGGTTGCACCGACGGGTAGGTGCCCGCGTTCGGATCGACCGGGATGTCGTCGTAGCTTCTGCGTGCGTCGATCGGGTTCAGTGACGTGCCCGTCGGCAGCAGCGAGATGATCTCGGTCGGCGCCGGCCGCATACCGTCGAGGCCCAGCGCCTTCGCCGTCTCCGCGTTCGGGATGCCGTAGCGCAAACCGTTGTCCGACACCAGACTGATCGGGCCCTTGCCGAAGGTGTCGGCCGACGTGGCGGACTGGACCACCGCACCGCGGCCCGGCGGCATGTAGAAGTGGTCGATCTTCAGCCCGTCCGGACCGGGCTTGCCGATGTCGATCAGCTTCGCGTCCTTCGGGGTGGGCAGCGCCGATCCGACCGAGACCACCGTGTGCGGCTTGTTGTCCACAATGTCCCAGCCGAGGCACATCGTCGGGTAGGTCAGCGGGTCGAGGATCGTCGGCACGATGGACGGCATGGTGCTCACCGGCAGCGCGTCCGGGTCGTTCGGCTGGATCTGCCGGATGTTGTTGATCTCGTTGGGGCTCACCTGCGGAATCTGCCTGCTGCCGGACTGGGCGGCACGGATCAGGTCACCGACCGCGGGCTCCACCTTCTGAATTCCCGTCGGCAGCACCACGAACACGTCACGGCTGCCGGTCACGCTGTTGACCGCGAAAACCGAGCCGTTCTTCAGTCCCTCGCTCTGCAACGCCTGGAACGACGACGTGCCACCGAAGTTCGGCAGCGTCGGCGGGGCGAGCGGAGCGACCTGCGGGATGGCGTTGAGCAGGCCGATCGAGATGTGCCACTGCGGCGCGCCGTTGAGCCCGAAGGTGGAAGCGACGGCCTGCTCGTTCGGGTCCACCTCGGCGCGCACGGTGTTCGCGTTGGGGTTGTTGGGGTTACTGGCGAGCCGGTAGATCAGGTAGTACTTGCCGTTGTCCGCACGCGCGAGCACCGCCGAGTTCAGCCCCAGCTCGTCGCCGAGGTCGGGCACGCCGGCGAACACCGTCGTCTCGGTCGCGGCCGCGCCGAGCTGCGACGCGGTCGGCAGGTTCTTGTTGATCATCAGCTGGTCGCAGACGCCCCAGTTGTCCGAGATCCGCTGATCAGCGGTCGGCAGCAGCTGCGGACCGTCCACAATGCCCGTTCGCCGGTTGTGCGGGATGTCCTTGAGGGAATCGTCCGGCACGACGGTCGCGTCCGCGGCGGCCTGCTGACCGCCGCCGCCGTTCTGCATCAGCATCAGGCGCGCCGAGGCGAGGTTGAACGTCGGCGTCAGCGATTTCGGATTGCCGGAGACGACATAGATCGTGCCGGACTCCTTGCCGATCACGATCCCGGAGTCCGGGACCGACGGCGACGGGCTGATCAATCCGAAGATCACGAACCCGAGCAGGCCGAGTACGCCGAGAATCACACCGACGGCCGTGGCCCTGCCGTGGGTGCGCATCGGATCGTGCAGCATGACCGAATCGCGCCGGACCAGCGCGGATTGCATGCGGCGCAGCACGAACCGGTACGCCTGCACCTGAGATTTGGTTGTCGGTGTTGACGGCATTCTGGACCTACAGCTCCCCGAGTCGCGGTACGGTTCCGCAGGATAACCGTACGAGAACCGTACTGGTGCGGGTTTCGACCAACTGGAGCCGGGCCAGCCGTGCGCTCGTCCGTTAAGGGCGGTGGTGGGCTGTTGGGTGGGCTAGGGTCAGGTCCTCGCCAACCGGCTTTCCGTAGTGCAGCACGACGAGGGGAAGAGAAAGCGCGGATGTCCGTCACCACGCCTCCACGACCGGGCGATTCACCCGGCTCGCAGCCGCCAAGGCGGCCGGCGGGTCCGCCACCCCGGCAAGGACGCCCCGGCGTCACACCGCCACCCGCGCCGTCGCGGGCTCCCGGCACTCCCGCTCCTGGTGGGCCCGGCGGTCCTGGTGGGCCTGGCACGCCTGGGCGGGGCGTGCCGGGACCCGGTGGGCCTGGCACGCCCGGGCGGGGCACTCCTGGGCCTGGCGGGCCCGGCGGGCCGGCGGCGCCTAACCGTGGGCGGCCCGGGCCTGGTGGTCCTGGTGGTCCTGGAGGGCCTGACGGGCCCGGCGGACCTGGTGGCCCCGGCGGACCTGGTGGCCCCGGCGGACCTGGTGGTCCCGGCGGGCCCAGTGGTCCCGGCCGTCCCGGTCGCGGCGGTCCCGGCGGACCGGGCCGCGGCGGACCTGGAGGTCCCGGCGGCGGTGGCCCCGGAGGGCCCGGCGGCCCCGGCGGCGGCCCCGGTGGTCCCGGCGGCGGTGGCCCAGGCGGTCCCGGTGGTGGCGGCCCCGGCGGCCCCGGCGGTCCCGGCGGTCCCGGCGGATCGGCGGCTCAGCCATCCGGCGCGTCACCCGCGCCGATCGCTCCCCCGGCTCGTCGTAGGACGCTCGGGTCCAGCCTCGGCGGGCTGCCCGTGGTCAACCTCGTCGTGCTCGAGATCGGGCTCGCGATCGGGCTGATCCTGCTCGCGGTCAACGACTCCAAGATCATGCTCTACATAGGCATCGGAGTCCTGGCCGTCGCGTTACTGATCGCGATGCTCCGGTGGCGTGGCAAGTGGTTCACCCAATGGGTTGGACTTACCCTGCGCTACTCGGCGCGATCACACGATCGCGTGGTTTCTCCGCCGCCGCCCAGCGCGGAGCCACCCGCCGACGAGGCGGTCACCGGACCTGAGGACGCGCGGGTCAGCCTGCTGCGCCTCGTCGTGCCGGATCTGGTCGTCGCGCACAGCATCGACCACGAACGCCAGCAGGTCGGTCTCGCCTGGCACGACGGCACGTGGACCGCGGTCCTGCTCGTCGAGCCCACCCCCGCCCTGATCACGCAGGCCGGTGGCGCGCCCAGCCTTCCGCTGTCCGCGCTCGGCTCGTGCCTCGAGGACCGCGGCGTGGTGCTCGACTCGATCCAGGTCATCTGGCACACCTACCCCGGCAGCGCCGCGCTTCCGGCGGAGTCGCCCGCGCTCAGTTCCTACATGGAGGTCCTCGGCCCGCTGCCGGCGGCCGCGCGCCGCACCACGTGGGTCGCGGTCCGGCTGGACCCGCGCCGCTGCCCCACCGCCGTGCGGGAACGTGGCGGCGGTGTCGTCGGCGCCCACCGTGCGCTGATCGGTGCGCTGTCCCGGGTGCGCAACGCCCTCGAATCCAAGGGCGTGCCCACGCGGCCGCTGTCGCCGGACGAGTTGCTGCGTGCCGGGACCTCGGCCGCCGAGCTGACCGCGGTCGCCGGCAACAGCCAGCGGGTCAGCATGAAGGAGCACTGGACGAGCGTCACGGCGGCCGGCATCGGCCACGCCAGCTACGCGATCACCAGCTGGCCGAAGGGCAAGATCACCAACAGCCTCAACGCACTCACGAGTGTGCGGGCGCTGTCGGCGACGATCGCGCTGTCGATCTCCCCGTCCGACGACGAGGGCCAGATCGGTCTGCGTGGCGTGGTCCGGATGAGCGCGCGCAACCCGCGTGAGCTGGACGCCGCCGACGAACGACTGTCCAATTTGGCCGATCGCGTGAACGTGTCGCTGACCCCGTTGCGCGGCCTGCAGATCGACGGGTTCGCCGCGACGCTGCCGATGGGAGGGACGGCATGAGTCTGCGAAGGCGACGACTCGCGAGCATCGCAGGGCCGCCCACGGCCCGAGGAGCGCAGCAGGGAGGAGTCGAGAAATGAGCCTCCGGCTGAGGGACCCCGGTCAGAACAACGGGGTCGCACCCGAGTTCACGGTCGACCCGGCGCTGCTGGACGCGATCAGCCCGTCCGGCGACCGGGGCGGGATCGTGGTCGGCTCCGGCCTCAAGGGCGAGCCACTGACCATCTCCGCGTTGCGCTCGATGCCCACCAGGATCGTGCTGGTGGGCGGGCTCTACCTGGCTCGCCAGGTGGCGCTGCGCGCGATGGCGGTGGGCGCGTGGGTGGTCATCGCGACGGGACGGCCCGCCGCGTGGCAGGTGCTGCCGAGGGCCGCGGGCAACCAGGGTGACGGACGGCCGTCGCCGCTGGTGCAGATCCGCCGGCTTTCCCCGGTCGAGCTGCCCCGGCCGTCGGAGGACGCGCCGCTGCTCGTGGTGACCGACGGCGGCCCGACCCCGCAGGACCTGTTCCCGCCGCGGTCGCCGTGGCAGACGACGGTGTACGTGCTGCCGTATCTGCACCCGCAGGCGACCACCATCGCCAACGCCGCGGACATCGTGCTGATGCAGCGCCTGCCGGTCGGGCAGGCCGAACTGGCGTCGCGAATCTGGCGGTTGCCGCCCCAGATGATGCGGCAGCTGACCACGCTCAAGGACGACCAGGTGGTCGCGCTGGGCACGAACCTGTGGCGGCCGCTGCGCCTGGTCACCACGCAGAAGGAACAGCAGCTGCTGGGTCCGGTACGCCGCGGCGACTGAACCTGTGGACAACTTGAAGACCCCCTGGTGGCTTCTACCAGGGGGTCTTTGAGTTATCCACAGGTATTCGAGTTATCCCCATGTGGACATGTCGCTGTTTTCAGGACGGTGACTGCCGCATCGCGCGCGTCTGCTCCGCACGCTGCGCGAGTTCCTCGTCCGGCGGGTAGTCGACCGCCGTGAGGGTCAGGCCGTGTGCCGGAGCCACCGCGCTGTCGCGGATTCCCGAGCGGAGCACCTCGGCCGGCCACTCGGCCGGTTTACGCCCATCCCCCACGAGGAGCAGGGCACCGACGAGGCTGCGCACCATCGAATGGCAGAACGCGTCCGCCGACACCCTGGCCTCCACCAGATGGTCCGACAACCGCTGCCAGGTGAAGTGCTGGAGCTCGCGGATCGTCGTGCCGCCCTGGCGCTGCTTGCAGAACGCGGCGAAGTCGTTCAACCCCAGCAACGCCCGCGAGGCCTCGTTCATCGCGTCCACCGACAACGGCCGGGCCCAGCCCAGAACTCCGCGGCGCAGCAACGGATCCACGCCCCACGGCGCGTCCGACACCCGGTACGAGTAGTGCCGCCGCACCGCGGAGAACCGCGCGTCGAAACCAGGCGGCGCGACCCGCGCACCCAGCACCCGCACATCGCCCGGCAGATACCGGTTCCACCGGCGGCACATCCGCTCCAGATCCGGGATTCCGTGCTCGTCCATCGGCATCCGCCCACGCGGCTCCGACAGCGGCACGACATCCACGTGCACGACCTGGCCGGTCGCGTGCACCCCGGCGTCCGTACGCCCCGCCACGACCACCGAACCCGGCACCGCGGCACCGGGCGGCTGCTTCGCGAGCGCATCCTCCAGCAGCCCCTGCACCGTGCGCCGGTTCGGCTGACGTGCCCAGCCGGAGAAGTCCGTGCCGTCGTAGCTGACGTCGATGCGCAGACGAATGAGCCCGCCCTCCCGAGCGGGAGAAGCGGGCTCATCCGGGAAATCGACCGTCAGGACTCGTCCTTCTTGGACTCGTCGGCGGCGGCTTCGGCACCCTCGGCGGGCTCGTCGGTGGCCTCCTTGGTCGCCGACTCGGCAGCCTCGGTGTCCTGGTCCGCGGCAGCCTCGTCGGCGTCCTCGGCCTTGGTCTCCTCGGCCTTGGTCTCCTCGGCGGCGGGCGCGGAGTCCTTCGCGAACTTCGTGCCACGGGCCTTCTCGGCCTCCGAGGTGACCGTCTTCTCCGCCACCAGCTCGATGACCGCCATCGGAGCGTTGTCGCCCTTGCGCGGCAGCGTCTTGGTGATCCGGACGTAGCCGCCGTTGCGGTCGGCGAAGTGCGGGCCGATCTCGGCGATCAGCTTGTGCACCACGTCCTTGTCACGGATGACGCGCTGGATCTGACGCCGGTTGTGCAGGTCGCCGCGCTTGGCCTTGGTGATCAGCTTCTCGGCGAGCGGGCGCATCCGGCGGGCCTTGGCCTCGGTGGTGGTGATCTTGCCGTGCTCGAACAGCGACGTGGCCAGGTTCGCCAGAATCAACCGCTCGTGCGCAGGCGATCCACCGAGACGGGGGCCCTTCGTGGGGGTGGGCATTGCTTCTCCTCGTTCAGCTTCACAGCCGAAGGCGTCCGTCCACTATGGACGACCTACAGCTGCTCCGTCTCTGCGTAGTCCTGGCCGTCGTCGTGGCCAGCGTCCGAAATAC